>JAAUYG010298490.1_pt1 | contig 10302 bp, 11 predicted proteins | sample 7278091 | NCBI WGS metagenome assembly JAAUYG01 (sample SAMN14350201, study PRJNA611818) | marine sediment metagenome | isolation source: surface marine sediment (0.6m) | place: French Polynesia: Moorea | collected 2018-08
CAAATCTGTCTTTTTGCTTTTCAAACTTAGATGTCACAGACAGCCAGAGATAAAATCCACACAAACCTGAGGAGAAGCAGTAGGAGTAGGCGACGTAGGCCGGGCCGTTGCAGTATCCGGGCACGTTCTTCCAGCCGCGGTTCTCGCACTGCAGGATGGACGCCTCGTCGCCGCGGCAGCTGACGGCGCTCATCACCACCTCACCCTCGTACTCCGGGTACAACAGCGGCCTGACGAAACAGAGAAATTGGTCCTGCACGAAAAGATGCACCCTGGGTCTAATGTCAGAACAACTCCTGCACACATGTGAGGAATTTTTATTCCGGACGCAATTACTGGGCCTAAGTACCTGTAATTGACGCCATCGGTGAATCCGAGTGACCTGCAGAGAACACGCGAATCCGGGTCTCTCCATCCTGTGTTGCACACAGCGCCGCTTTCCCCGTCCATCGTCACCTCAACCCGCCCGTAGTTACGCGCATCCAGCCCCGTGATGTTCACAGTGGCGCCTGCCAAAACAAAACAATGTTGCGTTGTTATTCCTGCCAAGCAACGAGATTCCAGAAAAGAGGCTTTTTCGAGGCGAACCCGTATTTGTTGAACCTGATCAAACAAGCCAGGACAATCTTTGCTTCGAAAAGGGTGTCTCCCTTCAAAAATTTGTGTTGTTGTGTTCTGTGACCAAAAAAAGGCAAACATCCACCCAAAGAGAAACACAAGTGTTCTGGCACGGAAACATGACGTGAGAATGTCGTTTGTCACCTTGACCACTGAAGCACAGAACTCCAGCTGATTTGCCGCTGAAGTCACAACCGACGTCTTCTCCAGGCCCCGAGTACTGGCACTGATCCAGCGACTGAGCAGAATCCGAGCAATTCACATTCCCCAGAACAAACGGCATGCCTTCCTCCTCCAGCTAAAAAGAGGTAAGAAGCCTGAGATCATCCAAAACCCATGTCCTGCGCCCCAAACAAACGTATATAGCTGCAAGGTCCTCCTTTCTCACAGAGCAAAGATGGCATTTCGTGTCTGCTTGGTGCTAATCTTAACGGCACTTCCGTCCTTTCACTCAACACTGAATGTCTCTTTCTGATTCCACACTCTGTTTCGTCAGGCTAAAAAGAGGTAAGAAGCCTGAGATCATCCAAAAGGCGCAAAAGAGCCATGGTTGCTGGTCATTACATAGTCTTTGATTTTTTTTCAAGAAAAATGTGAACCGCCACTACAACAACCCATGAGCACGCACAAGGGTTTGAACTTCCGATAGCTGTCCAAATGTTGAAGGCAGTTGATAATACGAATGTTCAGTGCCTGCGGCAGTTCTGACGCAAAGTCAATTCGCAAAATTGTAGCCAGTGGAAAACAGTTTAATCCCTGTAACGTCATGTGAAACTTACGACAGTGCCCAGTTGGTACGCTACCCCTCCGGCGTGACCGAGCTGCCTACACACGACGTCAGCGGCGGAGTCAGTCCAGTTCCGCGCGCACACTCGTCCCGTCAGCCCTTTCACCGTGACCCTCAGTGGTCCGTTAGGTATCTCTTCCTCCGTTTCTTCATTTAACAAGATTTCAACTTGCAAATCTGAAACAGGGAATGATGTGACAAAATTTCCTGCTTCTCCATTTCAAAAGTGTTTTCATTGCCTGAAACCGTTGAGGGTTTTTTTCTGCTGGGTTACCTGACGCTGAGTCGAGTTGACTGTCAGAACAGTACACGGTCACGTATTTCTTCTGAGGGCATTCATTCACCGTGTGTGTGCACTGATCAAACTCTGTTTCTTCTCCTTGGCAAGCAACCTGAACGAAACAGCAGGAACATGACGAAAATACGGTGAGAAATTTTTGGACTCGAGAACAAAAACGAAATTGTGGATTCTTTTTCCTGATCAAAACTGCAGAAAACTTCTTTCACAAAATGGAACGTAGGTCCCTTTTTGTATTTGTCTCAGGCAGAACAGCTCGCTGTTGTGTGAATGCTGACCTCTTGTACGAGCGTGGTGTATCTGTAAGATCGTTCCAGACGTCCCAGGGCAGAACAACACAGGGAGACGCCGTCTGTGTATCCCAGACCACGACACACAACCCGCGCCGCGTTTCTGGAGAAAGAACAGGATTCATCAGAAAGATTATAAATCTGGCAAAGAGAGGAAAGAGGAAAGTGCAAAACTGACGCAAAATGTTTGATTTGATAAGTTTATTATGGAGGGGAAAATAGTGAGATCTTTTTTGTATTCCCCGCACCTGTCAAATGTGCCGTCGTCGCAGACTTTGAGCCAGACTCCGACACCATCTGGTTGGCGTCGGAAAATCTCCAGGGCTCCAAAACTGCGCGCTGGACCTTTTGTCAGTCGAACTAAAACACAAATTTCTTGACAGTGTTAGATGTGTCGATGAGAAAGAATTGACCCTCGCATTTTTGTCTGGACAAACAGTTGGTATGAGCCCAAAGAACAGCTTTGTTGTCAATTTTGAGGCAGCACGCATAGTTTCATACCGTCGCTGTAGCAGTAAATGCCAGCATCACTGTCATGCTCGTCGCAGTTGCCTATCTCGAATTGTTTACCCCAGCCGACGTGTGGACAGTGAAAGAAATTTGTCTCGTTGCCGAAGCAGTTGATATTGGCCAACCAGATTTCTCCAGATCCTGGAACAGGTGCCTTTTCTGGAACACCTGACCTGCAATTCAAGTTTGGTCGCAAAATCCTTACAATTTTTCAAAATAATTGGCTCTCTGAGTTTACCAACATTCTGTGTGTACCAAAAATTATTTTGCTTTTTTGTAGACCGAAAAGTCCACTAACGTGTATCCTAGTTGTCTGCAGAATACATCGGTATCCTTCTCTCCCCAGCCATACGAGCACACAGACCCAACGTTGCCGTCCACACTAATCTGGACCCGACCATTGTTCGGGGCAGTGCCATCAACGATGTTGATCAACATCTCTGGAAAAAAATTCTGAAGATGCAAAATTAGAGTCTCTTCCATGAAATGCGACAAAAAATCCCAGACGGTATCCCTTCAGAAAATGTGCGTCCTCGAGCCATCTTGCTTAAACTGGCAGGGCCGGTCTTGACGCCAACGCACTCACCATCGTCGAAACAGATAACGCCCGCCGCGTTGTTAGTTTTGCAGCCGCTCACACTGCCGTAGCCTGAGTTAGGACAAGATGAAATCGTTGTCTCGTTTCCCACACAGTGAACCTGAAAGGAATACAATGCAGTTTTCAGTGCCAGCTGAACCATGTCAAGGGCAAAGCTGGAGAAATCACCAGGACTCTCATTCTTTGTCTGGTCTTCAAAATTCAGTTTTGTATGGGTTGAAACAAGCAAAGAGCAGAGCAGTTCAGAGTGTAGCTCAAATGTAGCTCGTGCAAAAACACTGGACGAACCTCCTTTAGCCAGAAAGGTGTATTCTGAGGAACTTCCATGTTGAAATAAGCCGCTCCCTTCTGTCCAAGATTCAACTGTCGGCAGATCACCTGTCAACACAGCACAAAAGTTTTGGACCAATGGATTCCAGAGCGAAACAACTGCTTTACAAGTGTTTGTACTTTCGAAAGCTTCGATGGGTAAGACAATCCTGGACACTCCGGAAACAAAGGGAGTGATGTGCACTCACGGCAGCATCGTTGTCGTCCCACGTGTTGGGACAGATGTTGCCCCAGGTTCCTGCATACTCGATCTGCACGATTCCTGTGTTCGGTCGGTCCGAGTTCACCAACCTCACCACAGCTTCTGCAAATTTTAAATGCCTGTTGCATGTGCCGCCTTTCTGCAGGTGTACATAACAAGAGTGACTGCATGGTTTTTAGATTGAACAACCTCCTGTGGGTTACAATTCTGCGCGACATATGCCCGAGTTTTCCGTTCGTTGACCTTTTTTCCTGATTTCACAATTACTACATTGTCCAGCCCACGGCAGTTGTCACAAACTGTACATAGGCAAAGCACTTGAGTGTTTGCGGCCCGTCAGTTCAAGGAGCTGGAATGTCCACCAGATGGATTCAGGTCAAGAACAAATCACCGACACTGACCGTGGTGAGTCTCGTTGTTGAAGCACACGACTGACGCGTAGTCCCTCGTGAAGCAGGAGACGTAAGTGAAGTGGTGCGGGCAGTCCTTCAGCGTCTCCTCTACACCGGTGCACTGCAGGTTACTCCACACCGTGTTGTAGTAGTAATTCCTCCCGAATGCTGAACAACACACTGCGCGGCCATTCTGCGAACGGGTAACAAGAAGACTTCGAAAACAGACTCACACGTGACAAGAAGCAAACTCTCACTTCTTTTTTACCAGATTGTTCTTTTCCAAAACAAATGGATGGTCCCAGGGATTAAAGGAACACACGAAGAATGTCGTTGATGCAGTGCACGTACCAAGTAGCCGAGTTGTCTGCAGGCAACCTGAGCATCCACATCATCAAACTCGTAGTCGCAGACGTATCCCCAGTTGTTGTCCTTGTACACCAGCAGAGGTCCCACACTCTGGGTTCCGTCAATGCGAACTGAAGAAAATGGAAATGGCAATCTTTTATTTCTTTTCCTCTTCTGGTTAATTTGAATTCCACGAGGTACAAGTTTGCAAAAGGCAAGAATAAATGTCTGGGACTCAGAACCATTGAAGCCGGAGAAAACTGAACCAACCAAAACTGAACATGGAATTCCCCTGATGTAAAAAAACATTTTGACTGTTGCTCTGTCTGTCTATCTGTCTGTCTCTCCTCTCTTCTTTGAACTCCTTGAATTTTGTCTCATTTGATCACAACTAGAATCCTTACTGTCGTCGTAGCACTTGACGGCGGCGTGGTGGTCGTGTTCACACTGGGTCGTCGTTCCAGGAAGATGCTGCTTCCATCCAGAACTGGGACACAACAGCAGTGTGTCCTCGTTGCCCCGACAATCCACTGCAGACAGAAGGTAGTCTTCCTCTCCTTTGTTGTAATCAGTGTCCCTGCAGGAGAAAGCAGTTGGAGTGCGCTTCTCCGAGAACATGCACAAACGGGCGCCACATTCATGGAACAATGCAATCATAGATGAAGGTTAATGCTGTTGTTTCTGGGTAGGGCGGCAGCTCCACTTCAATGTGAAGCAAAACGTTTGTCAGTGACATTTGCCACACTCCTTAGTTTGCCAGATCTAGCTGCTTGAAATCGGGTCTTGAGATCCTTTCACGCTGTCAGATGAAAATGTTTGGATTTTCTGAACAGCCTTCCGCAGCCAACAAGTGGTGTCTCAATTTCATGGACACAAAAAGCATTTTTGGCAATCTTTTATTTCTTTTCCTCTTCAACTTTACTTCACATTGCAATGACACTGAGAAGAGCTGTCCTTACATGAGAGGAGAGCCATCCAGGTAGCCAAGTTGTTTGCACATGACCTTGGCGTCTGGAGAGTTCCAGCCGTAGTCACAGACGCTGCCGCACTCTCCGTCATAACAGATCTCGACGCGACCCTCGCCATCCACGTCACCGCTCAACCTGTATTGGATATCTGCAGCAAAGAAATGGTCAAGACATTTGTGAAGACATTTCAACTGCACTGAATCTTACAGAGATTTGGTGGGTCTTGATTGTCTGTTTCTGTTTCTATTGTTTCATTTCAAAAGTCATTGGCTAGATTTCCAGCAAGGATTCACACGTTTTTGCAGCGACAAAGCATCTTTGTGGTGAGGATGCAATGATGTCAGCTCAGAAGACAAGGCAGCCGAACTGCAGTTTTGAATGCACCAAGAGATATTTTCCTGAAAATTTTTCTTGTGATTTCTTAGTTCTGGTCTTTGTGTTTGGTGGGCTAATGCCTATTAAGGACTGGAGACTATGGGAGATCTATTGACTGAAACCTGTATCCATTTTCTACGAGGAAACATGCAACGTCGAAATGGGGATACGCATGCATGCCTTTTGTGCAGTGAACGTGGAATGGATTTGGAATTAACTTTCTTTTTGAGGCATATCAGTGGAGTGCATTTTGCATCACTAGACCAACAATCCTGCACTACGAACGCTCATTCATGTAACCATGCACAACACTCAAATGCAGTGCAAATCCACATGCAGATGAAGATGCAGATGCAGAGTCATTCCGAGAATACGCGCGTCTCTTCTACTTGTGACAACCCGATAAAGCAGAAGGGCCTTCAGCACAATCATGCACAAGACCCGCCAGCACTAAAAGGTTTTTACCTGAGATGTCTGGACAACAATATAAGAGAAAAATAGATGTGAATCTGGACAAGCGTGGCACCATCAATTGTCTTCTTCACTTCTTAAGGATTAAGGAGGTCCTGGTTGACATAGTGACGTAAATAGTCTAATCTTGTGACAGGCCGACGAAACATTCCTTTGACACAATAGAAACAGAATCATCAGATTGATACCTGTATCTCGGAAGCAAACGGTGCCCACTTCTTCAGTAGATGGGCAGTAAGGAAGTCCCCGCTCCATTTCCTCGTTAATCATACAGTCATCCAGTCTGGATTCGTTTCCATGACAATAGTAGTTCATCAACCAGGTTGTTAAGCGCGTGTAGATGCGATACTTTGACGCCACACCTCCTCTGAAACCCTGCACACAAGAAAACAGGCAATTCTACATGTTAATGACTCTGAACTTTACAAAGCTGACCTACAAAACGCTACAAAAGTAGACGAATGTCATCTTCCTTTGCAGGCGTTATGTACCATCTGCAGTGCTGTGGATGTTGCAATAACTTGCAACGAGAATTGTCGAAGTTTGCAAACAAGGTTTACAAAAGTTTCTGACCAAAAATGACACCACAAGAACGTTGTAAGCGAAAGAATAAAATGTGAATTCTGTTGTGAACATCTTTTCTGACGCCCAAGCACAATCAGTGGAATTGACCGAGGTTTGTCAATGTGAAATGAAAGCGTCTGTCACCAGTTGACGACAGACGACGTTGGCGGCGGCGTCCGTCCAGTGCGCGCCGCAGATTTTGCCGGTGATGCCGTACTTTGTGACGCTCACTCGACCGTCGTTCGTAGAGTTCTCACTTCCGTCAAACAACTCAATTTGCAAAGCTGTAGGGAAAGACAGAAAAGTTATTTCACCAGATTCACTGGCACAACATCACCTTAAGTATCTTTCTGTCCTCTTCGAGACACAAAATGCAAGTCAGAGACATCCCTGAAGTTTGCACTCATATCCAACTCTCTGTGGGAAAAGGTACAGGCCGTCACAATTTCTTGACCAACGCCACGATTTCTTTCCTTCAATGTCTTTTGCTGTCGTGACATGAGAGTATCTTGAAACAACTTGAAACAAGAGCAAGACTCTATTTCCTGACTCAGCTCTGGACAAAAACTCACTTTCATTGATTGGAGTCATGGAACAAGCTGCCACGGCGTAGTTTGTGGTCCTGTGGTTGCACGAGGCGTTTGTGAATGAACAGTCCAGCAGGGAGGATTCATTCCCGACACAGGAAACGTCAGAGATCCACGTGATGCCGTAGTTGTAGCCAAAAAGTGTAGAATTAACCGACTGAAACAAAAGGGAGAAAGTGGCGCATAATGTATTCATGAAGACAAAAAAACTTGTGGTTGTGTTCTTGCTGGGAATTTTCGCACAGAAACAAGTCGTCGGGAAACTGTGTCAAAATGCTGAGTTGGCTGTGCGCTTTGAAGAAGACAAACGGAATGAAACATCTGGAACACGAAGGAACTGACCTTGCCGTAGTTGTATCCCATCTCCCTGCACAGAACGCGGGCGTCGGTGTCGTCCCACCCCGTGCCGCACACCCCGCCCCACTGTCGGTTCTGATTCACCTGCACCCGGCCAATCTCAAACCCGACAGACCTGCTCAATCGGTCAAGCTTCACTGCAACCAAGAAGTTAATCCTTTGATCAGAAAGGGCAATTATTTGTTTACAAACAAAGATTTTGTCCTGTACGTGAAACCTGTGAGATGGAATCTGCCTGCTTCATTAACTGTTGTAATTCTAAATAGTGGCCTATGCTCTTCAACGTTTTTTGGTTGGAAAGGAATTTGAAGCCAGATTTTTCTTTCAATGATGTCTATTTGAGGCTGGATTGATACCATTATGGAAGCAGGCCACTCCAGCCGCTCTGCCTGTGCCGCAGAAGTTGGTGAAGTTGAGGCCGGGTTGGGGGATCATCCAGCCCTCGTTCCTGCACTGATACAGCGACAACTCGTTGCCCCGACATTCCACATTTGTCATGAATGCGATGGGATTCACAGCCAGGATTTTATATGGCCTGGAATACAAACAAGCAAAAAGTATTACATTCACACATCTGCACTGGGCTTTGTAGTTTCTGACAAAAATGTCAACTGTGCTTTGCTGTTGCAAGAACTTTATGTCTTCACCTTGAATAGCCGTAGACGTAGCCGAGCTGCTCACAGGTGACTTGCGCGTCCTCGTCTGTCCAGTCGGCGTCGCACACGTAGCCCTGCTGTCCGTCCCGCTGTATCGTGACGCGCCCAACACCGTCCTTACTCAACGTCACATCTGTAAACACGCACAGAAACTACTTTTGAGCAACACCCCGCATAAGTGAGCGCTTCGAGCCAGCTTGAAGTTCTCCACCATGTTCTGGTTGTCCATCTGATTTCTGCATGAAGCGAAATCCACAACAACATAACTCCATCATTGGATGACGTTCACTCACTTTGTCTGTAGCAGATCACGCCAGCGTCAGAGGGACAGGAGGTGGTCATGGAGTTTTCGTGGGGACAATCCAGGAGTGACGTCTCGTTGCCGCGGCAGCTCACTTCCGTCATCAGCACCGGACCATCCGTCATTGTCGCATGCTGTGATCAGAAACACAAGATTTCTGGGGAATTCTAAAACTCTTGAAATTCTGACTATTCTTCTTCGGAACAGGAATCGTGTGTTCGTGTTGTGGACATTTCTAAACAATTGGTCTCACCTGATAAGCCTTCCCTGCTCTGAAACCCATCTGTATGCAGAATACAGAAGCATCAGTGTCGTCCCAGCCAAGACTGCAAACCTTTCCTGCAAAAATTATACGAACTGGATTGTCTGAGAAATTCTTGTCCCTCGCTGAACCTGGCTCGAGTTTGGGTGGGGACCCGTTTCTGGCATCTCAAAGTGCTTCCCTTTCCGTCTACTCTTGTCGGTTCTTGGACTGACCTGTGATAGAAGCCGCCAGTCTCAGTCTCACCCTTCCTGCGTACTGACTTGCATTGGCCGATATCAGTCGATTATCCAGGTACGGTTGCATGTCTGAAACAGAATCCACATGAGGGGTTGAGATTTTTCCAGGAAACGGACAGATTCCGACCCAGGGGCCAACAAGAGGCAACATCAACAAACCCAATTTTTTGTTAAAAATCAAATGGGAGGCCGTTGATATGTTCTAAACGGAAGTAACAAAGTGGTGAGAAGAATAGACGAATAGACGAATGTTTCACTCACTTGCGACAAGTCCTCGGTTGTAGCAGTACACAGATCCATAGTTGTAATGCGCTCTGTGGCAATAACCCCCCGAAATATCACAGTCAAACAAAGATGCTTCCTCCCCAGTGCAGTTGATGCCCGTTACAGTCTGGGTGTCGGTCAATTTGGGTCCGTAGTTGGAGCAACACAGCGCTTTCCCATTCTCGTATCTGAAGCAGGTACAGGAATTCAGATTAGGTGAGTTGCTTGTCATTTGTCATTTGTTTGGACTGGAGTTTTCATACCCATTGCTGTCGTGAACCAGTGGTGTCTTCCCCCCTGATTCCAAGTTATTTCACTTTTTCGCAACCTGCACAAAATTGGAGTTTTCGGCAGAATCCTGGTCAAGAGCCAGAAATCGATTTTCAGGCCTGGGCCCCCAGAACAAATCCTGGACACGCGTTTGTACTGGATCCTGCATGTGCGGAGACAATGAACGAGAACATCTCTGAGACAAGTCGGTAAGTCGCACCCTTTCTGTCGGCACAGAACTCGCGCGTCCGCGTCGTCCCACGAATCTCCGCAGACGGACTTCCAGGCACCGGACATCCACAGCTCCACCATCCCCGCCCCGGGGCTACTGTCCCGAGACAGACGCACTGAAGGAAAACAAGATGAGACCTTGTTGTCGGCATCTCCACTGTGATTTGCCAACTGTTGTTGAAAATCAAAGCAACGCAACATTCTTCTTAAGTTTTGTACCCTGAGAGAACGTCTATATTGCTATTTTGTTGACCATTGGCGAAAGAACGGAGACATTTCATCTTTTCCGCTGTTGCCAGAGCTCCTTCGCGACGCCAGCTCCTTGTGCATTCGAAATAAATTCAGCAAAAACTTGGAACTAAGATTTTGTTGAGAGAAGTTTCA
>JAAUYG010023519.1_pt1 | contig 10301 bp, 8 predicted proteins | sample 7278091 | NCBI WGS metagenome assembly JAAUYG01 (sample SAMN14350201, study PRJNA611818) | marine sediment metagenome | isolation source: surface marine sediment (0.6m) | place: French Polynesia: Moorea | collected 2018-08
ATGGAATAGATATATTTGCCAGCAGTAATATTATGACCATCTGGATGTCACTAAAAGGTGTTTGTTAGCGGGCTGGGTTTTCTGCTGTCCCAGCGGTCTTCATGGTCTTTCTTGCTGATTTTGTGATGTAAGTGAAATACAATGTTGAAAACATTGTATTTCATTGTGTGTATAGGACCTCATTATTGAGTATTTGATCATGTCTTTGTGACCTTTGTGACTATTGTCAAGGCCATCGTGACATTGTTTATCGGTTTTGAAGAAAGATTTTTTTATATATGCAATACCCCCTTTCCCTCCTCCTTCCCCCCAATACACTTGTATTGGATTTTGGGAAATTTAGTTCTGGGGGACTTTTTCCCCAGCCTATTAACTGATGGCACCAGGAGATTGATATCATATCATAAAACGTTTACTTTAAAAGGCTATTATGATAATGTTTACAAGTACATGTATCCTGATGCTCAACAACGGGATGCCTCCTCGCGTTGCAGGCAACCGACTGTCTAGTTGTCATTGAGATTATCATGATTATTGTGTTCCAGAAACAAGCCCGAAGGAAAATAGTTACACAAACACAACATCGCAATGTGACAATAATAATATGCAGTTCCTATATAGCGCTTTTCCTTACCAAAGTGAACTGAAAGAGCTTTACATATAGACCCTGATGGGTAAGAATTCTTTTGCCATCTGTTTGGATTGCTTAATGTAGATCTTAGATTTTTATGTGCTGTCTGAGCTCAGCATGCTGAGTGTGTGTAAATCATATTTTTCTTGGAATTGCTAATTTACTGTAACCTATGATTTTACATCATGCTGTGTATTTGTTACATGTAGGTCTCTGCTTATGCTGAGGAAGAGCGAGTTAGGGTTGCCCGTGAGGAGAAAGCTGCCAGATTGCAGCAGTTCCAAGAAGATGTCCGAAAGCGAGTCCAAGCACTGGATATTTTGAAGAAAGAAGAGCTCCTTCAAAAGTCATACCGCGCGGTTTGTAATAAATCCATAAACTGCCAATTAGTTTCTTTGTTATAAACAGTATTTTTTTTTGGTACTAGTATGTAATCTCTTGGCAACTGTACTTGGCAGGGCTATGTAGTGATGCATACTACATATCCTGGGCTGCCTGTAATGTGACCTACTGCCTGTACTACATACAAAAGAATGACCAACAGTTTGAATTATAGAAGGTTTTCACTTGTATTCTCATTGTGAAGTAGTTCAAAAATGAACATGCATGTAGTTTCATTTCCTGTGGGCGCAACATAAAGTTTCATGCATCCAGCCTAAGCATTTGTAATTATTATGTTGCCTGTAGAACTTGTGGAATTTTTTTTTTGTACAAGATCGATGTAGTTGTAAAAGCCCTAAACTCTTAATAATGTGACTTACTGCTTTAAACTAAAAAAAAATCAGTATGACTTTCTTTCTTGCAAGCTTCCACAGGAATTCAAGTGAAAATGCCCACTTTGATTTATCAATGTATTTTTGCACCCTACTTTTTTTGCAGGTTGAAGCAGAACGAAATGTGGTCAACCAAAGTGCATTTGCAGCAGAAAAAGCTACAGCCAGGAGAAATAGGTGCACTTTGCGAAAAACCGATGATCTCACTATCCGACAACCTTCAAGTTTCAGTATCCAAGGTTTGTAAGTTGTACATTTCTTTGAGTTCCCAGCAGGTTGCTTTCATTGAATTTTCCCCCATTTTTGTCCAGTCTCTTGAAGATTTTTAATGTGCTTTGGTTGACAGGTTTCATAAATTACCCAGTAAATATACCTTGAATCTTCCACACATGGTGTCTGGAAATGTAATCTACATAAGAATTGTTTCTATTAACATGTCTGGGGAATGTTACAATTGGACTTTTATAGAATATGCTATAATGCATTGAGATGTACATGATGTATGCATTGTGCCAACCATGCCACAATTTATTGCATGTGTTGTTGATTATTGCAGGTGGTGTGGTGATACCAGCTACTGCAGCAGCTGACGCAAAACACAAGGAATATGAAAAGCATTCTAATCAAGTGCGGTACAGTATTACGTCACATTAACATACATGACTTAATGCAAAGCCTTGGACTAGTAATTTCTTTGAATATGTAGCATTTTGTTTAATTATATTTTTTGCCCATGCTTATCCTGCTAACACAGTGCTCGTCATGACTAAAATTGACAATACAGAATAATTTTTTTATTTAACTATTTTTAACTACTAATATATATATTATATATTGCTGCTACTAGTTAGACTTCTTTTCTGGAAACAATTGGAATTGAGGTATTACCTCACAGTAACAACCATTACCATATTAGAAGTACTAGATGTATACAAAATAGATATATTGTCTGATTTCGAGTTATTTGATATTGAGTTAAAATCAGTTTATTAAGTGTTTGGGTGCACATTTTAGACTGTTTATACAGCCAGTGTTTGTTTTCTTGACTTCAGGTTAGCTCCTACGCTTTACAAGCTCGCCAAAAACTTACATCGCGGAAGATTGTTACCGACCATTTCATCCATGATGATTTGCCTGGTGGTATATGGAAGGAGGGTGCTACACTTGACGTAAGTGATGGCAATTTGTCCAATTATTGATATTTTTTTGTTATTTAGACTTATCGGTACATTTGCATTCTGTTTTTGCTGCCAGTACATTTGTGTTCTGTTTTTCAAACTACCAAAGTGGATCTGTTTATTATGTTTTATTGTTACGTTCATCATACCTCAGTGTATCTGCTGACAAAATTTTAATTTACAGGATAACACACCTTCCATATACAAATAATGTAGGTAGGTCACCCAAAAGACGTTTCATGTTAACATTTAAAGTTTTAAACAATTTTCAGCGTTATGAGTATCATAAATAGTTTGTTTTGTGTCATGTGTTGCTACCAGATAGTATTGGGAATTTCTATACAAGTACATGTACATGCATGATAAGCAAGTTCATGTAAGACCGAATTCAGTACACAGTATGTACATACGTACCATAAAACTTCTAATAAGCGCCCGGGCGGCAATAAATTTCAGACATGCCTTAGACCCGGCTGCTATTGGAGGCAGGCGTTTATTGGAGGTATATAATTAGAGGCATTTTTCAAATTCAGTGTCCCCGTACACCCGGCGAGGCCGGCTTTTATTAGATGCCAGGCGCTTATTAGAAGTTTTACGGTACTCCTTTTTGAACCGTAATCTAAAATATGAGACACTACATTGTGAGATAATTATTATTTTTTACTCACTTGGGTTTGTTTTACACATGTTTGAAATTTTCAGCACCCATGTTCCCGACATACAGAACCAGAAGCAAAGGACACATCTGTGGAGGTTCTGGAGTTGGATGATGAAGCAGAAAAGGAAAACTCAGGTGAATTTTATGATATAATTTTTTTAGCACAACTGGACTACAAATTTTATGATATAATTTTTTAGCACGACTGGACTACAGTATCTTCTTTCCCTTGTCTTTCCCTTGATATGTTATCTGTCAGCTCCATGTGCACTACCGGTAACACAAGTTGTCTGTTATATACTTGTAACAAATTTCCTGCTGTTTAGTAACTATGTGCAAAATAAGTATGCAAAATAAACTCATTTGAAGGAAACCGAGACGCTTTTTCAGATCAAATACATCCCGAGGTTGTCCGATTTGATGATGCACCTACCAGGGTAGAGTCAAGAGAAGACAGAATAGCACGACAAAGTAGTAAGTTTGTTTCGGATGCACATAGTAATTCTACTTCAGCTGTGCTGTTGCATGTCTCAATGCATGACATACATGTACATGGCTACATGTACATTTTCAGTAAAACCAACTACATGTATTTATTTGCACACTTCTACAGCATACTATATGCAGCTAGATTGTGTCAGGTATGAGCTCCTCTTCCTAGAACTTTTCTGGCTTTCAAATTGCTGCTGCAGAGCCTGACATAAACCACATCTATGTGCTATCCTTCTACTGCAGGTGGTTATGTTTCCCATGCATGACGTCACGAACTGGGGCTTTTGGCATTACAGGATTTTTGTAGCAATTTCTGCCAAATTTGAGCCTAAATATTTCAGGCATGGCTACAATGGGAATGATTTAATTGTTGCCTTGACTATTAGTAATGATAACTTAACCAATTGTCAGCTGAAGAAATAAATAGGTGGGAGATCGAATTTACGGTAATTCAGATAGATTATTTGTAATCTATATAAAATACTTCTGAGTTCTATCTTCTTTCAGTTAACACAATTCAGGGAACTCAGATCCAGAGAGTTCTGTCAGCGCCCAACATCTATCCTGGTATCCAGACAGAAGAGGAGAAGCTGCAGGCACAGAAACAGCGAGCCATGTACAGACGGTTGTTTATGGACATTGAGAGGGAGCAAGTGAAGGAAAACCAGCGAAGGGCAGCACATAGGAAGCGCATCCAGCAGTAAGTGGTGGGGTGGGAGAGAGAATGATGTTTTGTGGCACAATTTAACTTCTGCAGATCATACTAGCCAATGACAAGGGAGATCAATATGTAGTGAATGATTTTTACCAGTTTGTACTAATCAACATGAGCATGGTCTTTTAGAGTGCCGTTTCTTTGGTGTGTTCACTTGAAAGTGAAGCAGAGGCACTGTTAATATGGTGACAATTATTATGCACCTTTGCTTGCTGAAAACACCCTCCGATTTAGGACTGGCCCATAGTGACACCAGTCTATTTTAACCTAATATTTTTATGGTTAAATAGGTGGTCTTAAATGCAGGAACCACTGACCGGTATGGATGACTGCAGTGCCAGATAAGGTACTGTGGAATATTGTCATTTATTCTTTTACAACAGGATCAAGAAATCCAAGGAGGAGTCAAGGTTAGCCACGGAGCACCAGGCCCGACTTCTGATTGAGCCCAGGGATCCCGTGACGGGGGAAACGCCAACTGAGAGCTTCAGCCGTGAGGTGCGTCAGGAGCAACAGAAGGTGCAGGAAAAGCAAGAGAAAGTAAAACGCTCGCAGAAGAACAAGGAGGCAGAAAGGTAAAAGGAAGAGGCAATTTTAAACGTTTGATAGCATGTAAGTCAATCATGGCTTATACCTGTATGTTTCATGGTATCACTAACGGCATATAGTAGGCTTTATTTAAAAATTATCTACTACTACCGGTACTACCACTGCTACTGCTGCAGTGCTGCTACTACTTCTACCTCTACTACTACAAAGGCATTATCATTATGTTGTATTTCTTCCCCAGAAGAAGTTGGTACATAACTACATATATGTACATGTGATTGCACAATTATTAGTCCAAATTGGCTCGCTCTTTCTCCCCCAATACAAAAAAGAACAAATGCATGTGACTCTGTATGTCATGCAACTTCTGGGGATGTATGGTCGTGGTGAAAATCTCAGCTGTTCCATGTGAAAATGCTTTTATGAGTTTACATGATTTTTCTCATGCATTGGACCGCCATGCAGTCTTCTTCGAATAGTTCTTCCTTGAAATCGCCCACCTGTTTGATGGTGTTTAGTAATAATATGCAGTTCTTATATAGCCCACTATCCACAGATGAGCTCATCCACTATCCTCAGATGAGCTCAAAGTACATATTATTACCCCAGGCAGACTGCTCAATCCATCAAGTCCATGCATACACCCAGATACATGTTATAATGCACCTTGGGCAAACATTGTGCAATAATTTTCTTCATCCATGGTATATTCATTTTGCAGCTGGGTCAGCCAGAGCACATTTTGGGTACCAATGTTACTCAGGGACTCTATATCCCAAAAACCAAACATATGAAAATGGTGCTTGAACCCACAATGTCTTGGATCCAAGTCCAGTGCTTTAACCACTCAGCCAACAGGTCTCTCTAAAATACTTCGTTTTGACTTTCAGGTTCCTTGAGGCTTTAAAAGTGAATGTTCGGGAGAAGTTGGGCAAGCGGAACCTGGAGCTCCCTCCACTCTGCTGTTGTGCAGACACTCCCTGGGACACCAACCCAGATACATGCGCCAACAACTGCATCTTCTACAAAAATCCTAAAGGTATAGAACTGGCTTAAATACAGGCACTGCTGAAGTGATGAAATGCTAAATTATACTGGAAATTCTCAGTCTGTCGTGGACTTTGTTTCGTAAAACAATAATACTCTTAAAAAAACTAGAATGTTTATTGGAATTATGGCTTAGAGAGTGAGAATAGAGCAAGTTTATGGAGTTTAGACTGGTGATTTCTGAACTATAGTACATGAGTATAATACCTGCAAACTGCGAGTGGTTTTGTTAGCCTCATCAATATCGCAAAATCAATTCAACACAAGTATTTCCACTTTTAGGGTACTTAGGCATTCTGAGTACCCCATTACAGGTGTTTATACTAGTAATAAATTAAAAGTACCGGTATACATGTACTTCAGAGACCATTTCTGTCGAACACTTTGCAATATTAATACACCTGAATTCACATATTGAGGTCTTACTACTTTCTCTGTTCCAGCCTATGCCAAGGCATTGCAGTCCCTTCTGGCTTCTTTCGACTTAGTGTGATAAATGGCATTGGAAACAAATATAATGTATCTCAAAAAAGACAGATACAGGAACTGGCTTTCTCAGAAGAAAGATGAATTAAAAAACTTGAAACAGAGAGACTTGTTACTTGTTAAGTGAACATGGCCTATGTCCGGAGAGAGAAATTGGCAGTCGAATTACAGTGAGTGATCACCCCCATCTCAACAGATTGGCATTGAAATGAAATGATTGGAAATTGCATGATTCAGTGAATGTTTGAAAGTACTAAATCACTAATAAAGACAGTTTGATATGATGTATTAAATACTAGATTAGGGGCACAAGCTGAGATAGGTGTGTACCCATTACACATGAGCAAATACAGTTACCGTGCTGTATCTTTTAGTCACTGTGAGTAGGAAACTAAAAAGACTGTATGTGAAGAGTCTGTACTGGCATGGTTTCAATAAAAGCATATATTTTTTCTAGTATCTGCTAATACCCGTATTTGTTTCTTTTCTTTCACAGGCATAGCCAGTAATTATATTTTTTATGTAATGTAACATACATATCACGAATAAAGAGAAATTAGAAACTAGCAATATATTAGTAATGTCCGGACGAACACATTGTGAAAAATGGGGCATAGTGAATGCAAAAATAGTGACCTACACAAAGTTACATGTGTGGGGTAACTGTTTGGTGCCTAAACCTTTAATTAGAATTGGTTGCCGGATAAAAGTGGATAAAAAATCCTGAAACAATTATTACTATATTACAATATTACAATAATTACTATAAATTCCGGTATTATTATTATTATAAACAAAATTCACATGAAAGGGCATTTTAGTGTTTTTGTGTATGTATACACCACAACTTATCCAATATTACCCTTTGTAAAAGTACATGTACATGATCTGTACCTCTACAATGGAAGCCTGTCTTAACACCAACGAAGGAAATAATTAGGAGCACTTAATGAATGCCCAAAAGTTACACACTAATATGGTACTGTCGGTACTGTTTTAGAATTAAGACCACTTTAAAATTAAGACCATTTTGGTTTCGACCATTGGTGGTCTTAATTCATCATAAAGGGGTAACAAAAAATTAATGTTAGCATTCACCTTTTAGTTACCTCTGCGATGTTAGTTTACAAGAATGATGGGACTTATTAGAACCTATAGCTCCACTTGAAATTAAGCATATGCCAAGAAGATAACTTATCGATAGTCACTTAAGGTTTACCTTAGAAGTTAATTTGCTTTCCAAATTTCTGTTGCATTATTTGCATGCAATTGTGAACAAAATACAATGTGTGTACGGGATCACAGAGCGAAGGGAAATTTCTACATGTATATGGCTTATTACAGCCTACACATTTCTATTTATGGCATGTCATCATCTGGTTCACCGTTCACACATCAGGGTAAATGAAGCTAGTTTTAATAAAATCATAGTCGAGCAAAGGAGAGAATAAATCTAATACACCAAAGGAACAAAGTGAAAAAGCAGATGTGGATAACTGGTTCATTACAGTGATCTATATGTCAAGAGAATGATATAAATTTTCAAGCATAAAGATTTGGGCAGAGCATGACCAAAGCTATAGTTACCTGAAAGAAGCTGAAGCATGAAAGTGACTGCCGTTCATGATTGGTCGAAGCTTTCATATGGGCTGATGTCATGTGAAGTACCTAGGGTATATACTGGTACTTTGGCTTCAGAATGACAAAAAAATGGTCATGTTGGGATTTTTTTTTTTTAATTCCTATTTCATACAGCCACTAAAGCATGTGAGCTTGGGGCATTATGACAGGTCTCATATGGTCTCTGATTCAAGCTCCTATCTGAATCTCGTTAAAGTGGATAGTAGACACCACCGGGTTCTTTTGATAGGAGTTCCATAACAAATAACAGAAGATCAAAGGATGGTTACAAATTTAGTAATAAAATAAACTCCAAAGTGGAAATTACAGGATTTACATAATTTGACAGCTACAAGTTCAGTACAATAAACAAAGCAATACGATCAAATTTTTAAAAGAATAATACAAAACCCCAAAACACAGTTTTAATACTCACTCGCTGTCTAGGTTAGCACAATCCAAAGTAGTGCGGTATCACAATATGAACACTAGTGAATAATCCTTGTGAGTAATCCTGAGATTTGGAGTAACCTGATTAATTAGTTCTTGAAATTGGTTTGACAGACATGACAGCTGGTACTGTTCCTTGACAGATAGTTCTTGATACTTGATAGATCGTATTAAACCTACACCCATATATATAGTGTATACGCGGAGAGTTTTACATCAGGCTTGACTCTTCTGATATCTCTGCACATAGTGTGCATACCAACAGTATTACATTCAAGTAGATTTTTTCTTCTGTCACAGGCATTCATTTAAATCTCATTTATGTGATTCTACATCATCTCCACCCCCAATGTATCCTCACTACAAAACTTAAACAAAATAGTAATTTAGTGTAGCAGTGGTACCGTGGGATATAGAATCGCATAAATGAGACTCGAGAGGCTCCCATTATTGAGATGAGTTCTGGCGCGAAAATAAATTGTAATGACATACGTGCTCGGCTGTTTCCGCTACTGATGACGAACAAGCGAAACTAGCCGAGCACCGGAGGCGTGTCTTCTTTGGCCTAATACGCATGCGTATATTGTCCGAACTTGACACGTTGTGTTTGTATTTTGATTGCGAAAACGTGCTCCCGTTCTGCAAACCGGGATATCTTCCCTGACCCTTTAGTTTCTCCTTGTTTTGACTGAACGATCCCCATACAGTTAGAACTTGCAGAAAAATAGCTTGGGCACTATCTTACATTTATAATGTCTTCTTTATATGGTGCATCGAGGATGTCTTTGGGCTCGTTAAGACATTTTTTGGCGGTGAGACGTCATGGTCTATTTACAGGACACCAAGGTTGTCAAGCAACGTTATCTACATTTTGCCGATTCTCTTCCTGCAAGGACACGTCCAGAAGTTTAGTTCTGCGAGAAGTGAAAAGGGTTAGATGCTTCTCTGCAATGGCAGCACAGGACTTCCTATTTCGGCAGGTATGTAACCGTAAAATATGTAAATGTAGATCTACATGTACCCACTGGTACCATGTGCATGATCATGCAGTGATGTCTGCCAATAACTAAATAAGTAACAGTTGCAGTTTTAATCTTATACCGGTAAAAATAAATAAATAAATTAGGCCCCTATTATTATTATTATTATTATTATTATTATTATTATTATTATTATTATTATTATTATTATTATTATTATTATTATTATTATTATTATAAAATACATGCATTATGTATTGTGTTACTGTAGTACTTGTATATATAGTGCAACGAATCTCATGTGTATGTACTGTAAACCTTTTACTAAATTCACAACAATATGAAAGCCATGGGAATTTATCATATTCATGAATATGGCCTTGTTTTTCATAGATTATGGTTACTCACAATCGGGATCGGGCTCACAATTTATGCCAAATAATAAACCAGAGGCCCATGGACCAATGCACCGGGGGCCAGGCCTGGGGCGATTACATGCTCAATGTAATCGATTATGATTACCTCTTAACAGTGTGATTATGATTACGATTATGATTACACAGTTTAGTAAAGCAATCGAATACGATTACGATTACATGACAAAAGTATTCGATTACAATTACGATTACAATGAAACTGGCCTGCATTTAATCATATGTTAAAATATTCTAAATTTTAATAATATTTTCTCTCGACTTTTACCACAACCTTTCAAAAACCAA
>JAAUYG010125953.1_pt1 | contig 10300 bp, 6 predicted proteins | sample 7278091 | NCBI WGS metagenome assembly JAAUYG01 (sample SAMN14350201, study PRJNA611818) | marine sediment metagenome | isolation source: surface marine sediment (0.6m) | place: French Polynesia: Moorea | collected 2018-08
AGATATGCATATACCGGTATGTACTGATGGCATTTCTACAATTTTTGTAACAGTATATATTGTAACATATATACATGTATGAACATCATGAAGCAAAATTTTAAAGTAACTTTTTTTGTTTACAGTAGTCCCCCTCTAAGCAATGCTAATGAGGACACACCCCCCCCCCCCCTTCTGCGAAAAAATTCTGTCCTTATGAAGTGTCCTTTGGTGAGAGGGACACCACATGCATTCACAGTACTTGCTGCAAAATTGTGTCCTTTACAGAGGGGTGTCCTTTCTAGAGAGTGTCTTTTAAGAGAGGGGCCACTGTATATAAGCAGACTATATGTGTTCATTACCGAAGAAGTCCACCTAGCTTGATATAGATTCTGTGGTGCTACGACTGTTTCAGGTCACTGGTGGTGGTAGCAGCGGTGGCAGTGGGAATGGAGGAACCCTGCAGTCCAAACATGGAACCCTCAAATCCTTCTCTACACAGCATAGCCATGAGAAGGAGAAAAAGATCGGCCATCGCCGGGTCAACCAGGAAGGCCAGGTCACGTATAAAAAGGTAAGAACAGTAGTACTAAATCCTGGTTCGATTGCTGGTGTGGCGATTTGAATGAAAAAAAACTCAAATTGTTTCATTTAAAGTTACCAGTACGTACAAAAAAAGAATAGATTTATTATACTAGTACATGTATGTGTCTGTATTCTGGTGGTGGTAGACCTTTGCTTTACACAGTAAACTATGAATACTGGTAATTATATTCAGGAAATATCACTATAGCTTTTCTAGTTAAGTTGAATTATACTCACTGTATTAGTAGAAGTGTGAAACCCTCAGGGTTTGCAATGTACAATTTTGTTTGGATTTAGGTTTAGTTTAGTATATTGTTTTCTCAAGCGCAAGTAGTGTTTCAAGGTGTCTTAAAGTTCTAAACATGTTTAGTTGATAAATAGTGATATTTTCTCTGAGCATTTTGAAATATTGCCGGTAATATTAGTATAAGTGATTGAAGGTTTTTAGAATTCAGACCGTGCTGCTGTTGTGTTTGTGTGTTTGTTTATGACGTGTCTTATCACTATGTCTTCCTGTTCCATTTATAGCCAAGGACTGAAGACGATTTCATTTCAGGCTAACAGATTGTACATCTTACCAACTTTGTTTACCTGCAGATAGCAACGGCAATACTCTACCAGAGTCTGTGCCATCTTACGATTGTTACTTGACCAGTGTTTTGTGTTATATCTGTATTTTTTTCTAGGAAGATTTGTGCCAGACTTTACCGAGAAGAGGTGGCATGTCACTATTGCCAGCGACTCACTGCCTGGTTACCGTCAACGACATGCATAATTTCAATAAACTGTTAGGTTTCCTGATCAGCTGATGGTTGGGCTGTGTTGGATTACCAGTGAATTAATTACATGTAATTTGATGCTGTGTACAAGATTTAAGAATTTTAGTATGGTTGAAGTTTAACTTCTGCCAAGGAGAAGGACTGGGACCATTGGTGTTATTTATTACAGTAATATATCTGCTCACCTGCATGATGTATGCTCACCTGCATGATGTATGTTACATGGGCTTCTATTTTGGTTTGTTCATCGTGAAAGATAGCCACAAGGAAGACCATTTTGGTGATGTTTTGATCGTTGCCCCCATTATCCATGTAACCATGGAGACATGAGCAGGTTTTACAGAGAGATAAATCCTTAGTGATGCTGCTATTTCATCAACCGCTTTGGTACAACGTACGATACATATATAGGCCTAGCACAATAGGCTAGACACACCCCTGCTACTCTCCCTCCCCCCCCCCAGTCGACTTTAATCAGTCCTGTATTCCTGAATACCGTAGTTACTTAACAAGTAACGTAGAGAGTAATGGCATCACTGGTAGCAGCTTTATAAGTTCCGTTTTCCTGTGGTGTCCAGTGAAAGTTGGCACAAAGTTCTGTGACAGATAGAACGTCCCATATTTGGGGACATGTTCCGAGCTATTTGTGATGCCGGGGACAGCCAGACGTCACCAAACCCTGCGTCCTGGCGTGCGACATGTCAGGCGGGGACCTCTTCTACAGGTAGGACTCCAGCCACAGGTTTCCTATCACTTAGTCACATAGCAGCCTGGATACATCTGTTCAAAGTTTTACTGCTGCGCAACCAAAACCCGCATTTAGAATACCTATATCTGAATATTTGTTGCTGGGATTACCAGTATTTATGTAGACAGATGATTAGTAATACCAGCTAAACACACGTACATGTACCAGGTACCTACCAGTATACAGGAGTTCCTCTCTTAATGGCCAATCTCACCATAGGCCACCCTCTCTTAATGTGGCCAAAAATCTTAACCGCTGGTACTATAAATACAATATTTATTTCTTCCTCTATCTCCCTTGCCAAAGGCCACCTCTCTAATGTAGCCACAATTTTCTGGCCAAAAGTATGGCCTTATTAGAGGGGGACTTCTGTATCTGTGTTTGGACCGTTGATGTAAAATATATGGCTGCTCAAATCAGTATCCCACTGCCCCGATGGTATACATAATATATATATACATATAATATATGTGTCCCTTGGGCAAAGAACATCGCATTTTCTAGTTTTGTTTGTACTGTGTTGCTTATGTTCATTTCTGGTATCTCTGGCATTGCTGTAGGTATTATATGTATATGACAAGGTCACTGGACCTACGTGTGGCCATCTACTCTTACATGTATTAGTCACCAGCAGTTTGCCATAACACCTTATTCTGTCTGTTGACTTTCCCCTGTCGTGGACCCCAGAACCGGGTTACCATGGGTTGGACAGGTTACCAGGAGGCCCCTACAAACATTCTCTGTGCTCTGTACACATCAGCATGACCGTGGCGTGTTTGACTGTAGTTTGGATATTGCCCTATCACAAAAATGAACATTACCTGATAAGGCCATCGACCAATCGGTGTGTCCTGTTATCACCAGGGCAGGCTAATGTCCATTGTCACTGTCACCAAGTTTCATGGAGTTAGGGAACTTGGCATCTGGTATTGGATAACTGACCTCTTTTTCCTGGGTTGCAGATTCTAACTGCAAAGTTGAGTACTAGTACTACCGAATGCTGTCCTCATTCAAGTTTTGTCTGTAACAGCTGATTTAACACTACTAGTGGCATGGTGCATATGCACGATCTTATAGCTACAGGGTCAGTTTGCCTAAGTCAGGATGGATAGACAATTTTCTGCAGATGTCCACATGGAACGTAACATCTCGAAAGACTGGTTCCCTTGGCTTCGCCAATAATCCGAGTGTGAATACTGACTTGGAATGGCTGAGGACATGGCACACCATGACAGACAGTCTGAGTACAGGGGAGCAGGTACGGGACCGGGTAGTCAAATAAAAAAACTTTAAACTTGTGAAATAATATTTTTAAAAAATGCGAAAATTGCAAAATATGCAAAAATTCACTCATTACCCATACTTAATATAAGGTTTCTAAATGTGAATGTGCTAATAATTTGCTATAGTCTGGTTTAAGTTCATGATTGTCAATTTGATTTCTCCTGTATGCATCTGTACCCAGCAGTATTGTTTGTTCTGAAATGTGAAAGCAGTGCCACAACAGCTAGGATGCTGTGATGGCTATACCCAATACCTGCAGTCCTGCACCCATATTGCTTCTATGGGAACTAATAAATAAAATTTCTTCCTGTACATGTTGTAATGTTCTCACATGACACTATAGTTTCTTTTCTCTGTCGCCCTTGATGGTGTTTTTGTTTTCATTCGATGTAAGAGATCTAAGTTATATATTCTGGTTCCTAGCATTGTCCTGTGGCCCTGGTTCAGTGACATTCCACTGACTGCCATCCCATCACTGTGTCCTGACAAAAAATCCACAAGCTTGCATTTATGCCACCGTCTTCATCCCGAGACTGAAGTTTTGCTATTGTATCAACACAGAGAATTATGGGCAAAGACAATAACCAAAAAAAAAAAGAAAGAAAGATTGCTTTGAGCATTGCTGAGGCCTCTGTATGTTTGCATTGATTGATATTCCGTTCAATGGAAACATGGGTCTATATATCTGTGATGTACAGTAACCCCAGGAAGCCCGAGTTTTAGGCAGTATTCCTGGCTTACGTCCTTCCCTGGGGCAGGCAGGTTTGAAGTCGGGAGAGGTGTAGCGGACACACCCAGTCGGAGCCGCCTATAGCCAAGGTCTGCTTCACTGGGGCCTCAAGGTGAGCTCTCTGGCAGGCCTCCATAGACAGCTGGGGCTCTGTTGCATGAAACTGAGACCAAAAAAAAAACATAAGAATGCCATGTCTGATCCACCAAATTATCCATCAGAACCAGCAAGCAAAGTCTTTGTTATATATTCTAAACTAATGATTGAGCCTTTATTCATACCCCATCTTAATTTTTTTCGTGCAGTCGTACCCCAGGCACTGGACTTCTGTCCCTCCCCACAGTCTGGTAGGCATGCAGCTAGCTCTGCAGGGCAAGACATATCTTTAGGGATCAGGTTCTCTCCAGCTTCCACAGGTGGCGCTTTTTCTGTCGTTGCTTGCGCCAGTTAGACGATTTAAACTGCCAAGCCAGGCACATGGATGGTTACCATGGAAACCTAATTGGCAGCCCTCAGGTGTGGCTCTGGCTCGCATGGCATCAATACAGAAGTGGCCACCATCATCGTCTCTGACTATTCATACATGTGGCACCAGCCTGCAAAAGGCTTGATGGCATATGTGACTGTCTCCAGAATGCTGCTTTGCCTGCATGATCGCTTTACCCAAAGAGAATGGCTTAATGACAGATTATCTTCACAAATTCGTGCGGTGGACAATGTTTGTGCTCAAGTTGATATGGATTTGGCAGATTGGTCGGGGCATCCATATATACTGCCATTATAATATACCATGACAATCCCTTCACTTCAGGAGTAAATGAAGCATGAGTCAGTGATAGGTGTGGTGTCTCTGTGCAAAGCGGATGTTGTTGGAATGTGACAATATTGGACGGCCATTATCCTGATTATGGCAATTACCATGATTAGCGTGGCTTTATTTACAATAGGAGGTGAGTCCTGATCTGACATCACGTATTGTTCGCAGGGCTGTACCGTGTCATACACCTGTAGGGGCAGGCTTGAGGTGACCAGTGCTTTACTGGGTTCAGTTTACCATGTAGGAATGACACCAAGGGACTGGTGTTTTCAAACTTATTGTATCACTTGTTGTCTGAGTGATAATGTCCTAATGTATTCCTGTATTCCCGGTCTAGGATTATTTTGGATTATTATGTTAGATATCTGTACTGTGACTTTTATTGTAGGATCAGCTTGTGTTACCTATCAACTTTGTAATCTGGATTAGACGAGTTATGTTGCGCCTTGTTGACTTATCAGATCCATGAACATAATGAATAGCTAGTGTCAGCAAAATTTCGAAATCTTATAATAATCCCTTGTTTTGGAATGAATCATAGTTACCATGGTTACTGGTAGTTAAATTCCGATTTGACAAAGGATTTTATAATAGTTATGAAGACCGTGTCATCATGTCCAAATATGCTGGAATTTGGAGTTATTTGAATACGTCATCAGAGAAATGTACCGGTATATTGAACTGCTTTATAGGAAGCAATAAGTGCAATCGTCCAAAAGTTTTGAAGAGTTCTTCTTAGTATCTTTATCATTCCAAGGTGGCAAGGAGTTTAATGTTGTTGGGTTTGTATTTGATGGTTTTATAAGTACCAGAGTTTTTCTCCAGACGCAGTGTCTCCAGTCAGATCCAGACCCTTGGTGATAGGGTCGGGGAGCAGTGACTGTGTCCCCTGATCATGCCATGGGTCTGCTGCTCTCTGTGTTTGCCATGGAACCCCACAAATCCTGGGAGTCCCTGCTCGCTCGCCAGCCTCTCAGCATCTCCGTTGCCTCTCTGCTGGCCGCTGCTACCAGCACTGGCCTCCGGGGTCAAAGTTCAGGGCCACGAGGTCAAAGGTCATGGCCACAGAGCACCCAGGGTCACCATGGTCACCTCCCTGGCAGAGTGTCGTCGGGGCTGGAGTATTTTGGGTTTGGTCTGTCTGTGGGTTCCCAGTTAGGCTGGCAGAGCCTTTATGATCTCTATGGATCCGAGAATGAAGAGCCGGATCAGGATTGGGACATCTCCGGATATGGACAGTGCCCTCTAGAGAGTGTCGAGGCAAAAGAGGGGCATCCCAATCACGGAGAAGAAACCTTACACACTTCCGTAGCGTCTTCATCGGACGAACAAACCAATCTGTCCAATGGCTACATAGATACCATGACAAAAATTCGCAATGGCTCAATCATCAACAAGAAGGGCTTTGTCGTGCCAAATCCTGCGTGGTATCAACATCTGCCAGTAAGTGGAATGACGTACACACAATGGTGTAGTAGTTTGGGAAAGTTTTCTTTTAAAAATATCCGTGTGATCTTCCACAGATCAGTGACAACGGTAGAGTCACCCATACCATGTATACACAGCCTTGGTATCTGGTTCAAATAACAAATTACCATGTCAGACATACATTGTGCCGTTCCAAATCTGTGATAAAGCGTCAAATTATTTAGGGCAAAATGTATCTTTTAACATGTTTAAGTGTTATGAATTTTTCTCCAGTGATCTTGACAGTTTTCATATAACTACTAACCCCTTTTTACCTCAGGTATCAGTGTATGGCCTTTGTGTTTTTTGCCTCTGGATCCCAAACTTGTCTCTTCTCCAGTACATTGCATGACTTAATTCTTTTCAGTCAGTTTCGATTGTATTTTCAGATGTTTGCAGATTGGTTGTTCTTTGGTCTATTGCCAGATACGAATTGCACACATTCAATATTTTGAGTGCACAATGTAGAGAGTGTAATTAAGTGCTGCTTGCATAATTTGCTTCAGAAACGGAAAAGATTGAAAGAAGGGAGATGACTGAACAAAAATTGTAAATATGCATGTTTTCTAAGATACTGTATTTACTACTCGGCACAATCTAAAATCCCACCTATTTCCAGTCAGTTTCATTAACATTCTCAGCTATCTATCAATGCGAGTGCTCATTTTCGCAATATGTGTCAAATGTGTGTGCTTTGTGTTCAGAAAACGACGTCTGAGCTCATGGCCGCCATGCAGCTTGGAATTGGCCAAAGTGTCGGTGGCCTGGCCCACAAAAAGGACCGTGATCTCTTGCTTCAAGACTTTGCCATTGTAGAGAGTGTGTTTTACCCAAGGTAAGCCCGTCGCTATGTCATGCTGGCTTGTTACATGCTCCGCCCCGCTCCCCATTTCTCCCGGTGTGCAATGTGGGGGTCTGTTTCTGTATCTGCCACAGTTGCCGTCTGTCACTACTGAGCTGGTGCTGCCGCCACTGACCTACATGTTTCATGGCTTCTCTGTCTTCTTCAGGATATGCTGCTAGCACACACTGAGGCATGCAAAATTAACTCGCCAGACAATATTTCATTGCAAATGCTAGACTCACCGTTAATTAGTTAATGGAGTTTTGTATCATACCTACTTCTTTTGTAGCAGATAAGATCATGAACAGCTTGCGTAGTTCTTTGCCTGTCTGATTTTTTGTAACCTCCCTTTGAACTTCTGGATAAGGCTGTTGTCATGACAACCATATCCACGTTCCTAATCAAATTGTTGCTGATTAATCGCTAACTTTTGGTGAAAGCATCTTGAGTTTTTGAGTGGTTCAGAGTTAATTTTGCATCCATAATTAATGAATAAAAAGTAGATGCCTGATCTAACCAATACCTCTCTGCCAGCAAGGGTAACCTGGAGCCAGTGTCCATGCCTCATATTTTGTACGGCCCTGTACTCAGGCATCCGCTTTTCAGTGGTGGTGCCTGGTCAAGCAGATGTGTCTCCTGTGGGGAACCCAGTGCCACTGCTGCTGTGCCTTTGTTGTCAACATGAGTGTGTAGATGGCTTTTGTTTCTCTCTGGCTGCTGTTGATCTGAACTGACACGTGTTTTGTTTTCTTCCCTGTCCGTAAACATCTCTTGCTCTCGCTCTCTCTGGCCGTGTGTTTTGTGGATAGAAACCCACGTCGGAGCTTATGGCTGCCATGCAGCTCGGCATTGGGCAGAGCATAACAAGCTTGTCATTGAAACCCAAACGGGACTTGCTCTTGCAAGATTTTACAATTGTAGAGACTGTATTCTTCCCCAGGTAAGAAACAATGACCTTGTCATCTCCCCTTCCATTTATACCTTTATACCTTGGCTCGGGCTGTATTTAACCATTGCTGTCTCGGTGTCCGCTACTTTTCCATTTTTGCTAAGCTTTCATTTTCACTATAGGAAATATGCTCCTTGTATTTATTTATATGGGCACAGATGCACTAACTAGCTATATATTTATTACCTTTGATTACAAAATCATTTGCCATCTTTCCTGTTTTATTTGCACAATATGTACAGGATGTATTCCACTTTGTATAACCCCTCTGTGTTACTATGGTAATGCTAGATGATTTACTCCACAACTTACCCTTTACACGTATTCTTACAGTAGTACAACCTCATCTTTGATATCGTACTTAAAATTTACCAAATAAAATAGATTCACTCATAGCTTTTCGGGGTTAAATCTAGCCCCACCTACCCTTTAAAGGCTCATGTTATTGCCCTCCCTCATAGCCAGTTCACACAGCTTTCGAAAACCCAAACAAAAAAAGTACAGTAGTCCGTTTCTGATAAGGCCACCCTATTTGCCAAGAAATTATGACCGCATTAGAGAGATGGCCTTTGGTCAAAGAGAACTAAATACTGAAGGCAAAGATTTATGACCATATTAGAGATGGTGGCCTCGATTGAGAGTGGCCACAAAAAGGGGGCCTACTGCAAATGTGTCACTGTTCTGCATATGTTCTCATCCAGTGCCTTGTTTTAATATACCGGTACATTATACAATGATATATCTTCTAGGATGTTCAGCCACTTTACCACTTGTAACCGACACCCATTATTAAATGCGTTGACATATTAGGCGGTTGCCTATCCTGTTTCGAAATACATGCATGAGTTCCAGAATTTCAGAAAAAAACTCCAAAACATGTTCAGTATTCGTAACAGGCCCATTATTAACCCTTTCAAGCAGTAATTACTCCATTCACATGTTACTGTTGGCAAAACTTATTCTGTACAATTCTTCCCATGCACATGATGCATGCTGGGAGACTTTTAACCCCCTTATTCCTGCCTTACAAATTAAGATTTTCTGCTCTTTAACTGCAATGGTTGGAATCATATACAATGTACCGGTACTAGTAGTTGTTCGACTTGTTTTGGGTGGTTTTATTTGGGTAACAGAAATTATCAACTCAACTGTTGGTGGCTGAGGACCAAGTCCAACTGACACATCCAAACAATACTAGTAATGGTAATTATGTTGAAAATTTATTTACCGGAAACATGAAGATTGGATATCTGAGGGATTCCTTTGCCAAAATGCCTCTCGCAGGCAGGGGACTCGAATTGCACCCAGACCAGTCTTTTCAGTCAATTTAAAAAATCAATTGAAATGGAACGTGAAGAATAGTACTTTTTTGAAATGACTTTGTATACAGTATACAATGTACCGAGTACATGCAAATCTCACTGCCCCACCCCACCCCCCCCACCCCCACGCCACAACCACTACCTTATCCTTCCCTGTATGGCTAAAAATATACTATTAACCCATGCCATGTCACCGTCCCCCTACCGATAGTTCTATTTATAATAGGATATCAGTTCATGTGATGTTGGAATGTTTCCTGCGATAACCGCCTTTAGCCTGCAAAACTACATGTACCACAGGTGCTCCCCTTCCTACACTTCAATATATATTATGAATGTGTATAGTGTACCCAGTATATCCTTTTGCAAATATATTTACCATTGAGTACCCTCCTGGCACCAAGTGCAATTTCCCTTTTGTCTCTTCTTGTAGAGAAAGAGATATTTTTATGTGATGTTTCATACCTTTGCATTATTTGAAATGCTTGATTAGAATTGCTGTTTCTACATGTATTTATGTGATCGTACTAGTATATCAATACCCTGATTTTGTAGCATGGTGTTGCAGCCTAGAATTATCGGTTCCTGAATCCTTGTTTGTGCTATCTAATGGCTGCAGCCAGGGTTGGAGTTCTCGAAAATACTTAAGTCTTAAGTTTTATGTGATTCGCTAAGAATCTGACTTAAGTCAAAACTTAGACTTAAGTATTTTCGAGAACTCCAACCCTGGCTGCAGCCATTAGATAGCACAAACAAGGATTCAGGAACCGATAATTCTAGGCTGCAACACCATGCT
>JAAUYG010129015.1_pt1 | contig 10300 bp, 2 predicted proteins | sample 7278091 | NCBI WGS metagenome assembly JAAUYG01 (sample SAMN14350201, study PRJNA611818) | marine sediment metagenome | isolation source: surface marine sediment (0.6m) | place: French Polynesia: Moorea | collected 2018-08
GGAAAACACTCCTCTGACCACATTTTGACTTCTGACCAAGATTGTAGGAAACCCAGGAAATGAATTAGTACCAGATTTTGCACACTGTTGCTTTAACCACAGTAGACCACAAAACTGTATGTAACGTGTTATAATGTTACTTGTGTGCAGTTTAATTTGTAGTCAAACTTTTGATGTGGGGGTTTAAATTCAAATTCTGATTAGCATAAAACAATAACATAGACAGGCTGATGGATAGGTGCCCAGCCAATTACAGGCTTGGCTCACTGGGGATGCAGCCAGCCACATCTCTCTGGTCAGTGCAGTCAAACTGCTCTTGCTAATAATTGTTGACCAGCTTGATCCAGAAACAAGGGGGTTGCCAGGCCCCACCAATGGCTGGATTCTCACCCAATCAAACACTAATGACGCAACCAATTGTTTTTTCGGGGCTTGGGAGACGGGTCTTTAACCCCTGGTTTCTCAGAACCTCAAGATACGAGACTGCTCTCGTATGTAAAGGTCACTTTTATATTTTCGCCCCGTTGCTGTATGCAATTACACAGCTTTCCATGGTTCAATACTACGAAATCTGTGAGGATTCTTAGGTCTGCAAACTTTAAATAGCAACCATCAAGAAGCACATTTTCAGTGACAACATGTGAAGACACTACTACCGGTATCTGGCAGCATGAACACGATGACGTGAGATTGGTTGGTAAATTGTTTTATTACAAAATCCAATGCAGTTCTACAGAAAAGACCACAGAAGCGACAAAATATTGGGAAAACGACGCTTCTCACAAAAACCTCATACTTCTTGCAAATTGGTTTACATTTTCCAGCTAAATTCTGGAACTAAGTCCAGGGACAATATTATAACACACAGATACTTGTTCATACTTCCAAGAATTGTATTATAAAATTGATACTAAGACATTACATTTGTATCAATACACCTGCATTCGTTCTGTCAATTTAAACTAATTACATACCGGTATACAAACGGCACGTTATTTTATAAGAAGAGCTATAGAAATCCTTAAACATATTAAATGGCTTATTAGCTGCTGTAAATGACATGTCTTCCATAGTGTACAAAGAGTTGTTCGTTAGCAGCTTGTGTCTTGTGCCCGGATATTTCACCTCTGGCATGTAAAGGCCGAGTCTTCTCACCCACAGGTCAAGCAAGATCTTTAACTACTCTGGTGAACATGTCCTAGCATGCGGCTCATAAAATAAAGTCTGTCCATTTACTAATTATGACTAACTACCCAAAGTAGCGTCTGAGGAAACAGACTGTATATGACTAGACAGTAGTTTAAAGCATGCATGATCATGAATCTTCTCCACGAGAAGTAATTCTATGGCACATTATCAGTCCAAGAACCATGACCCTAAATTCAGGATTATGAGTGAACATAGAACATTGGCAAACAATGATACTGACAAATGAATCTCAATCTGCACCCAATGTTATCTGGTGGGAGCGCATGTGCGGCGCTGTTGATGTAGACAGAATTATTTCCCAAGGGGAAATGTCCCTATTGGAGGGGGACCACTGTAAGCAGCAGGGTAAAGAACTGGGGGAGTTTCAGGAAAAAAATTAATCCATTAGTGACCTTAAGACTTTTAAGATTTTTCCAGAAACTTTCCTCTGAAGTAGCTCTCAGCTATTTTCCAGGTTGTCCCTGTTTCTGAGGTGACCTGTGACTAGATGGCTTCCACCGTGTGCCGATTTTGATGCATTTAGATACATAAACCAGAAACAGTTTCTTCAGTCACATTCTAGTTTGAAGAGAGCCCAAAAAGTTCTAATGCACATTCAATTTTTTATCCCAATTGCGGAAAGTACCAAGAAACCAAGACTGAAGACTTTTGTTTTAAAAAGCTGTTAATGTGCTGACATGAGTGCAGAACTTACTGAAGTCAGCTGAACGAATCAGAGTGGCGACTGAGCCTCAATTATAAGTGTCTGGGATGAGGATGACCATAATAAGTAGCTTCAAGCCACATCTATATGACTACCAAACAGCTGGTATCTTGATTCTTAAATGACACATACAATTGAATATTTACTTTTCTTGAAAAATTCTAATTCGGAATTATGAACTGGTCTTTATGTATATACCAAAGATAGAAAGCATTTTCTTTCAATTATGTCTTTCTTCTTTCACCAATTTCTGTCTTTCAAAGACACAGATGAACCCTAAGCTAGGATTCATAATACTGATATTTTATTAATTATGGCATGTTATTGGCTGTTATTATGACGATAGCCAGCTGTTTAAGTTATTTTAATAGTATCACATAACATCACACAGCAAACAACCCCGAAGAGTAAATAAACATATACATACATATCATAATTTCACTCTTGTTTAAAATGACTGTCAAACCTTCCTACTCTTGATGACCTACTTGCATAGTGATTCCATTTTCCCTGTGATTAACATAATATATGCATCACTGCCATCACACATCACAAAATAATGCAATACAGAAAGGTGGCAAACATGTGTAGTGGTTAATTACAAATTACAGCAACAAGCACAAACGTTATCACACATTCATTCTAACAGCTCTTTCTTTTTTTCAAGTGCTCACAGCATGTACAGCCACCCTACCCTTCAGGGTGGTGGCTTAACATTTGCAGGGAAAAGGTTAACACAAGGACACCGGTGGCAGGCTATCGACTACTGGGTGGAGGTTTGGGTCAAGCCAACTACAAGCACATAGCACGATTAATCTGTACTTGGAAAAAGTACATATATTCCTACATTGATACTGCATAGATGATAGGCCAGCTATGTTGTAACATGGTTCATTACGTCATATGACCTCTGCACTACTTTCCTTGAGTCTTACCTTAGTGTTCAGTTTATGTATGTAATATAATGTATACAAGCACACTATACGTGTATAATTTTCGAGCAACACATATTGAAACCTCAGTACTGATAGATTTTATTTACCTTATTTTTTTTTAAAGTGTTAATGAAGGTCAACAATTTCTGTTGAAAATGATTATTTTTGTAATTAGTCTCAACTATACAAAGGCAATTATCGACACCCTTTTCATTTATATTTGTTGCAGAATTATTTGGTTGGTTATCCAACACTTAAACATAATTTCAACATCCATACTGTTCTCTCCATCCATACATCACAATATATGCCTTACATAATAAATAGCAACTCCCAATTTAAAACCTTGTTCTTGATATTCACAGATATCAGGGCCCTTTTACAGTGATTCACACTGAGTTGGAACCTACAGAAGACTAAATGCCCTGTCACAGCAGGGCAAAGAGGATAATAGCAGATTTGCATATGAACGTTCTATGCTTCCTCAAACCATTCCATGGCGAGTCAATTGACATTCTGCGGATATCTAGATAAAAACATAGCCACAACATCCAGAGATCAATTCTGGACCTTCAATATCCAGAGATTAATCTCTGGACCTTTGTATCTGCAATATTCAGATATCAATTCTGGAACTTGATGGCCACAATATCCAGAGATTAATCCATCACACTTGATAGTCACAATATCCAGAGATCAATATAGGACCTTTATAGCCATAATATCCAGAGATCAATCCATGGAGTGTGATAGCCACAAAATCCAGAAATCAATCTTGGACATTCACAGCCACAATATTCAGAGATCTATTCTGGAACTTTATAGCCACAATATCCAGAGATTAATTCTGGACCTTCATAGCCACACTATCCACAGATCAACTCTGGATCTTCATAGCCAAACTATTCAGCAATTAATCCTGACCTTCCATAGGTACAATATCCAAATATCTGGAAATTGATAGCCACAATATAAGCAACCAATTCTGGAATATCATAGACACAATATCCAGAGATCAAGACCAATCCCCGGACCAATGGTGGACTTTATTTATTCACCAATCCATACATTGCATCCTCATAGCTAGGGCCAATCCCAACATTTATTCTGGATGGCTGAATCCAGGTCAGATAGGCCGCGGTGCATGCAGACCATAGACATCCTGTGTCAAGGCTGGTACGTGGTTGGCTCCGGGTGCCCAGTCTCCAAGGCCGGTTCCAGAATGCCACCAACGGTGTACTAGACGATGACCAATGGAGTAACCCCCACTTCCTTCCAGCTGAGACAGGATCACTACAACTTGTCTGGAATGAGAGAAAAGTAGACCCGGGATCTTTACTGCCTACCTGTTACAATGATTATGTTGTACTAGTTCCCACTGTTGTTGCAAATCAAACAACAGCCAGTAGTGACCAACAACATGACTCACATTAGTCATTTATAATAAAGAATATTTATACTACAGCAATACCTGATACAAAGCCACAACAGATAATTGGTCTGCACCTAGACTTGATCCAACTAAACAAATGTTTTCATATGCTGTATGCATGGATCTTGCCCATCTATCAACTTAACATGCTTAACAAAACAAGACACGGCACTGGGCCGATATTTTACCACTTATTTTGTGGATGGCCCATCAATAATGTCGATGGCTTAAAATCAGGAAATCTTTTTATTGTTTCATTATCAGTTGCCTCAGTGTCAGACAAAGTACAGTGAAGCTCTTGAAATAAGACCACTTCAGAATCAAGACCACTTTGGCTTTGGCCAAGGGGCTGTCAGAATTCAAGCATTTCACTGTAGCCTGATTTTGCATGCTTGTTTTCTTCTGAAACTTTTTTTTTAAACTTGCAGAACAAAGCTATGAGCAAGCAGGCAAGTCCTTTAATGGATCACTGAATCAGCAGCGTTTTTCAGTTATCGTTCAGTGAAGTGGTATCACAGGGTTTTTGTTAAGAAATGTAGTAGGAGGGTTCTCTGTGTAAAGTAGGAGGGACCAATCAGCGCGGCCAAAGGCGCAGCGGCGGCGCAGCCGGCGCGGGGGGGAGGGTTCGGGGGAGAGGGGTGCGCTCCCCTCCCGCGGGTGGGGGTCCGGGGAAAATTTTAGCAAATAGGGATTCAAATAAGGCAATTTGGTGGCTCCTTAAGTCAATTTTAACTGGAATTTAAATTGCATAATAAAAGTATTGAAATCTGTGTAAAATCCTGTGAAAGCTGCGTCTGTCTTTATTTTGCACTTTCTATTTCAGTTTACACCCGACTGATTGCTGAGGTGTTAACAAGAAAAAGACAAGTAAAATATATCCACAGAATTACATTGTCAATTTTCCATGGAGAAAATTCTCAATTCAAGATTAACTGGACAAAAAATCCTGTACAATAAAAACTGCTACACTGATATAAAATATCCACAGTGACAGCACTTCAGAAGCATATCAAGCCTCCATGGAGAAAATATAAAACACTCCCCAGATGAAAAACACCTGAAAGGAGGACATTTGTTACATTTTAAATTGATTTATGTATGGGTACTACCGTACATAATGTACTAATATTAGTCCAGGCAGGCTAAGAAATCCAAATTGGATAATCTTGGTCAATTTGTAAGAAGTTACGTAATAAATTTTAGTGCGAAGTTCATGTGAGTCTCTTCAGCAAATTATCTACAATGACTGGAACTTCATAATGAAGTCAATGAAGCAGCCCTATGAAAGTCAGTCAAAATCAGAAGAATAGTCTGAGTCATAGTCAGAATCAATGTCGTCAGGGTTGTCCAAGCAGTCATTGATGTTAAGTAGCTGAATGATCTCTTCCTCAGGGGGAACTGGAGCAGCGGCTGCCACATCTTCATGCGAATCTGATGTGCCAATGCAGGGAACCTCGTCATCTTCTGTCTGAGCACCCACATTGTCTTCTGTCTGAACACCCACACTTTCTCCACTCTGTACAGAAGTACTAGCTGTGCAAAGGGAGTGACTGACTGGGGTGTTGTGGGGAATTTTGGGGAGCTTCCTTCTTTTCTTTGCCCCTTGCCAGATGGTGATGGCTTTGCTGATCATCTGCTGCTCCTCCTGTGAACCGATCTTGGGGCCATTTATAGTAATCTGCATGGAAGCAGCCAAGATATCATTCTTCATTCTGCTCCGGAGCCGGGTCTTCTGCAGCTTCAGGATGGATGCTCCCCGTTCTGGCCAGGCATTGCTGACTGGAGTGGTCAGGGCAATTTCAGCAATGTAACTCAGGAGGGGATAGTGGTGGCAGGTGGCTGGGTTTTGGAACTGGAGCATGCACCACTCCACAGCACTCATAGAGCCCTTTCCCTGCCTGATCGATGTGGGAAGGTCTTGTCGCCAGGAAAGCATGTCGTACTTTGCCTTGTTCCACTCAGTTGTGAACTGGGCTTGGTCATCACTGGCAAAGTAATGTGTGGCAAGGGTTTGCACAGGGACAGTCCCATAATCTCTGAACTCGGAAGCTTGCCTCTCTGGAAGTGCCATCAGATCAAAGATGCGAAATGCACCAATGATCGGTGATGACTCCTGGAAGCGCAAGTCAAGATTTTGACACAGTGCTTCCACATACTTATTCAGCAGGTTCTTCAGGATTCCAGTCTGTGATTCTGTTGGCAGGTGGAGGGTAGGATCATTGTATGGCTGCAGATCCTTCAGTATGATGCCCAGTCGACCAGAGGGAGTCAGATCCTGTGCCAGTTGTTTTAGAGGCTCTTCATTTTCTGCAAGAGCAAGAAGGTCATCCTTAGCCCTAAGGATTGCTGGTTCTATAGCAGCAAAGGAAACAAACCCTTTCTGAAAGCAGCGACTGACACAGGACAGAATTGGCAGCACAAACTTCAGAATGTAGACTGTGCCAATAAACTTGACAGACTTCACTTTATGCAAAAGCCCACATCCAGTCGCATCATTCTTGAACTGCTCCATGGAAAGGGTTGTCAAGACTGCAACATAATCCTGCCAGACACCTGAAATAGCTTTCTCTGTTGAAAGCCATCTTGTCCGGCAAGCCCGTTGCAGCTTACGACCAATGGATTGCTGTTTCCCATCAGGGATCTGCATGACATTGTGTACCTGCAGCTGTACTTTAAGGTAAGCTGCAGTCTTACAGCAGGAATTCTCAAAATACTTCCACAGCTGCAGAAGGATTCTTTCAATCTCAAGGATGTACTTGACTTCATTGTTCGCATCGCCACAAGCCAGGGCTAGCCGGTGACAGATGCAGTGAACGTTGACAATCCTGGGGTTGATTCTTTTCAGCCGGGCAGAAACGCCAGATGTTTTTCCCACCATCACGCTTGCACCATCAGATGCCAAGCTGCAGCATTTTGTGATACTTTCGTCATCAATATCACAGTCTTGGAGTTCACGCAGAATATTAGTGGTGATGACTTCTGCATTTGCGCTTGTCGCATCTTCAAGAAGGTCACGAACATTCAGAAATCTGACATTAACTTTTCCTACACTCTTGTCAAAGTACTGAATGAAAATGATGTTTTGCTCCTTCACTTGAACATCTGTGATATCATCCACCATGAGCCCATATGCACGACTCTCTCTGACCGCCTCCAGGACTGCATCTTTAATGGCTGTGCCAAGAGACAACAGAATTTCTTTGGCTGACCACAGAGATGAATGGTTGAAATATTGCATCTTTCCTAAGCCCATAATCTTCAGGACTGACAGGAAAGAAGGAAAATTCCTGTACGCCATACCTCTTTGTGCAAGCCAGTACATTGCAAGGAAGGCCGTCCGCAAGATATCGTCATCCAGATGTTTCTTCTCATCAATCTGTCTTTGAAATGTGGACACACGTCGAACCATTTCTGCTTCCACCGCTGACTGATGCGCCTTTCCCCTTGCATGATCCTTCAAGGCATCAACCTGGTAGCTCACGGCAGGCTCTCGGGCATAGGTTTTGCACTTGTTCTGATCGTTGCCACGATCATGAAGACGACACAGAAGGCAAAACATGCCTTGGTTTTCAACGTACACCAACCACCTCAGGCCAGTTGTTTTGTCATACGTTGCCTCATCTGACAGCCATTTATGGTTGAAGGTCTTCTTCCCTGGCTTTTTTTTGAAAGTGCAAGGTGCCTGCGTGTTTACACACTGATAGTGACTGTGCACGTTGTCTTCAGTTTCAGGAAAGAGACCAGCTATGGTTTCAAGCATTTCTGCAGTAGGGTATTTCTCAGCTTTTTTCGCAGCGGCAATAGATGAAACAACTTGGGTGGCAGCACTCTCTGCAGACATGCCAGCCATAGGATGGCCGCACAGAGGCAGTTCTTTGGACTGGGACACTACACATTTTTCAGTAATTGGTCGGTTGGAAGCAAAACACCCACCACCATTTTCGGCCGAATTTGATTTGCTACTATCTCTAACAACACCTTTTGCATTGCTGGCACCTTCACCAATATCATGTTCAGCTACACTATGACTAGCACCACCACCATCTTCTACATCAGCTTTAGCACCACCACCAGGTTCAACATCTTCAATCACTGTATCTGCAATTGGACATGGGGGATATTTTCAGGTGAATGACAGGGTTTAAAAATCTGTATAAAAACCCTAAAAACAAATACCCGTGGGGTAGATGCCCCCCCCCCCCCCAAGTTAATAACTACATGTAAACTGGATAGCTAGATTGTTGAATGAGATATTAGTGACAAAGAGGGGTAATAAATTTGAATTGTTACTATAGTTCTAAAGTTAATCAACCCCAGGCAAGTTTTGACAACTAGGCAAGTTTGACATCTATAGCCTAGGTCTAGGGGAACTTTTGACAGCTAGTCTAGCACAAGTTTGACAGCCAGTAGAGTCATTTCCACTCCCGCACAAATCAAATTTCTCTTTATCTTGCCGTTTTCCAAAAAGTTGCATGTCAATTAAGTTAAAATCCGGCGTTAAAATGCAGTTAAACACTCGCACAATGTATTTTGATTCATGAAAACGCAGCAATTATCGCCCGCTGGCAACGTGAAAACTGACATGGGTCATGCGCTCGTGCTATTTATAAATACAACGATCAATAATATACCTTGCTCGCTCGGAGGCTTGGGCTTTTTCAACCACGACAGGAGGCCGGGCCCGGGGCCATTTCCATGTGAAGACCCGATCTTTCGCTTTGACATTTCACCACTCCTTTTGTTTGCCGTAGCCTTTTATGTATACCCGCGTGTTGACAATGAAACGGCGATCGTCACAGCACACAGCGCACGTGTTCTACCCAGCTCTTTGTATCGGCATGGCGCGCAATTCGCCGACTTTCACCGAACTTGAGCCTGAACTTAGTGAACCGGACCGTGAACGGGGAATTACTTGGAACACGATTACGGATGCAGCCAATGACAGCGGCCGCTGAATGCATTTTGCATATTAATGAGCCGTGCTGGGGGTTTTACGTTCCCCTTGGCTGGAAAGTCGCCGGTGATTGGGCAAAAAGGACAACGTTACCACGTGCACTCCACACAGCAGGGACCGGGGCAGCCGATCGATATAGCACATGTAGGCCTAACATTGCGGATTGGAACCGGGCGGCGACGATTTTGCCTTCCGTTTCTCACATGAGCAAAAATCAATTTTCGTTACATTCAGTCAAGTAGCCGGGCACGTCTGCCTTAGTAGGCAGGTAATTTACCCGGGTCCCGGCTTCTAACAAAAACCCTGTATCACGTCAACATTTTCTATACCTGTAGATAATATCCTGTAAGACTTTTAACAATCAAATTAAGGCATAAAACTGCGGATCATAAATGCTTTTTTTTTTTTCGGTACCCCTACCTGTGTAGCGGCGGGACCGAGTCGACCGTTTTTAGTGTTCCGCGAGTTGACACCACATTGTAGGAGTTGGAACAGTCGCACTGTACGTGGATGGCTCGGTCCGGGCTGCGATTCTCAATCATCACATACAGCCCCGCCCAGCCATGGGTGAGGTAGTACGTTGTCATTCCCTCACGCCCCTGAAATATAAACACAACAGATAATACCGAGGCTCCAGGTTTAACTTCCCAATACTGTATCAAAGTAACATGGGATGGAAGAAGCTCCCAGCATGATGCTAGACAGGAGAGGGGTACAGGACGCTATTACTGGACTATGTAGGATCACTAACATGATTAATACACCTAGCAATCATGTCGGTGTGTTAGCGGGGGAAGCTGGAAACAGTCATATTCAACTAGACAGTCGGTTGCTGTGCAACGCGATGGGGCATCCCGGTTGGCCAAAAAAATACCCATTATAGCACCCCCGAAATGTGTTTTTGAGCTATTTTTACTCCAAAAATGGCCATAACTAAGTTGAAAACTTCCGTATTCAAATAAAATTTAGCTTTGTTCTGAAGACAACCTGTAAGAAGCTTTTACTAAACTGCCAGGACAACGCAAGGTTTCCTTCACTGTGTTTGCCCTCCGAGAATGTATTTTTGA
>JAAUYG010169997.1_pt1 | contig 10300 bp, 6 predicted proteins | sample 7278091 | NCBI WGS metagenome assembly JAAUYG01 (sample SAMN14350201, study PRJNA611818) | marine sediment metagenome | isolation source: surface marine sediment (0.6m) | place: French Polynesia: Moorea | collected 2018-08
TACTCTAAGACAAATTGGTCTGCAAATCGGAGTAGCTATGCAGCAGATCAATTACATATCTAGATTACAAAAACAGTCAGAATTAGAAAAGGCTAGCAACAAAATTAGTGAGCAGATTCGTAAAGCGGAAAATATTGACGAAGTTTTCAAAGTTACAACTCAAGAAATACGTCAGGCAATAAAAGCAGACCGTAGTGTAGTTTATCAGTTTAATCCCGATTGGACTGGTCAGGTAGTAGCAGAATCGGTAGCTAGTGGTTGGATTTCTTTGCTAGTCGAACAAACTGATGATGAAGTTCTCAGTGGCGATCGCACTCGAAGCGATCGCTGTGTTCTCCGTAAATGGGCAGTTGATGATATCACCGAAACTGATACCTATATGGAAAAAACCAGAGGTGGTAAATATACAACTCAGGGTAAAAAATATACGGTTGTTGACGACATCTACACCCAAAAATTCCCCAACTGTTACATCAAATCATTAGAGAAATATCAAGCCAGAGCCTATATTATTGCTCCTATTTTCCAAGGAGATAAATTGTGGGGTTTACTGGGAGTCTATCAAAACTCTGGCACACGAGCTTGGCAAACCTTAGAAGCCGAACAGATTGCCCAGTTAGCAACTCAACTAGCGATCGCCATTCAACAAATTGACTATTACGATCAACTACGTATTCAGTCAGAAAACCTGAGCCAAACTTTAGACAGAGAAAGAGCAGCTAAAGAAGAACTCCAAAAACAAGCGGTAGAGATGCTCAGAACCGTTAGACCAGCATTTAGTGGTGACTTAACAGTTCGTGCTAACGTTACCGAAAATGAAATTGGTACAATTGCTGGAGCATATAATACAACCCTCGATTCTTTAAAAGGAATTGTAGAACAGGTGCAAGTAGCAGCCTTACAAGTAACCGAAACGACAGGTTCTAGTAGTTCGGCGATTAAAGGCTTATCTTTGCAGTCTGAGAAGCAGTTACAAGAGTTACAACAAGCACTAGATCGAGTTCAAGCAATGATCGATGCTTCAACTGTAACTACCGAAAATGCGCAAAAAGTAGAGGTTGCTATTGAACAGGCAAACCAAACAGTACAAGCGGGCGATCGGGCAATGAACAATACGGTAGATAGTATTGCCAGTCTCCGGGAAACCGTTGCGGATGCAGGAAAACGAGTTAAAAGTCTGAGTGATTCTTCCCAGAAGATTTCTAAAGTAGTGAGCTTAATTAGTAGCTTTGCTACTCAAACCAACCTTCTTGCCTTAAACGCTGCTCTAGAGGCAACTCGTGCAGGAGAATACGGTAAAGGATTTGCGGTAGTAGCTGATGAGGTTCGGAATCTATCCTTACAATCTACTGAAGCGACTACTGAAATTGAAAAATTAGTGCGGGAAATTCAAGAAGAAACTCAAGAAGTAGCTGCTGCTATGGAAGCTGGTGTTGAGCAAGTGGCCGAAGGAACAAATCTGGTCAATGAAACTCGTGAAAGCTTGAATGAAATTGTTTCTGCCACAGCAGAAATTAAAGATTTAGTTCAAGGTATTACTAGTGCTGCCAACGTACAAACCCAAGAAGCAGCATCGGTAACTCAAGTAATGGGACAAGTTGCTGAAATTGCCAACGAAACCTCCCAAGATTCAGGCAGAATTTCTATTTCTTTTGAGCAGCTAGAGCAACTGGCACAAAATTTACAAGCCAGTGTTTCTCAGTTCAAAGTCAAGTAAGCATCTCTCAGTTCTAAGCATAATGAATTCTGAAGTAGATGCCGCTCTATTTCAGAATTCAGATTTTTTTTATTACTAAACAGCAATTATATTTAGAGAATTATTCGACGATGATTACCGACCCCAGTATTCGCGACCAAGCCTATCAATACTTTTTGGAAGAAGCTCCAGAACTATTAGAAACTATAGAACAAGAATTGTTTGCCATCAATGATGGTGATATAGAACTTAGCGATCGCCCACTAAGAGTCAATAAGCTAATGCGAGCTACCCACACCCTCAAGGGTGGTGCGGCTAACGTGGGGTTAGAAACGATCAAAACCGTCGCTCATTCGATGGAGGATGTATTTAAGGCTCTATATAATCCTGAACTGGAGATCGATCGTCAGACCAAAAAACTACTTTACGCTAGTTATGACTGTCTCAGGATTCCTCTAACTGCCGAATTTAGTAAAGCTCCTATCGATCGAGAAGAAATTCTCAATCGTGCCGCAGGTATTTTTGCCGAATTAACAGAAATCTTCGGTGATTATTTAAGCGATCAAGATGCCTTCCCTACTTCAGAAGAATTAGGATTAGATGTAGTTGAATCTTTCTTTGAATCCGTTGTCCCCGAAAGAATTCAGGAACTATCTGTAGCTCTAGCTGAGGGCGATGCTGCAACCATGACTGAGGTCTTGCAGTCCCAGGCAGAAATATTCTTGGGTTTATCTCAATCCCTAAATCTATCTGGCTTAGGGGAAATTGCCCAGACAATCTTAACCGCTTTAGAAGTTAATCCCGATCTAGTTAAAGAAATTACTCAGGCAGCGATCGCTAATTTTCAACAAGCCCAACAGCAGGTAATGGAAGGCGATCGCGATCGTGGGGGAGAACCTTCTGCCCAACTACAAAAATTTACAGCAGCAGTAGATTTGGCCACTATAGCAACGGAAGATAATGAAGAAGACTCAGAAGATACAGGTGCATTCTGGTCAGTAGATCAGAGTGAATCTATTGAAGAGGGTACTCAAGAACAAGCAGAAGATTTTGTTGCCAACTCTGCTGCGGAAGATTCAATGTTTGCTGTGCCAATGGAAGGAATTGATGAGGCTGAGGCTGATGAGGCTGATCAAGACGAAGATGCTGCCGATATTTTTGGTTCAGAATCTCTATCCGAAGAATTTTCTGATGATCAGAAAACAGCTCCTAATCAATTTGATTTCAATGATCAAGCAAACTCTGGGGAACTAATGACCCAAATTTGGGGCGAAGAGTCTGTTATGGATCTTGCAGAGCAAGAAACTCCCACCAGCACTGAAACTAAAGATGACTCGATCGTGCCAACGATCCCGACAGAGGTAATTAGACCTAAGGCTGCACCCCCACAAGAAATATCTACTAGAGATGTCAGAAAATCCCGATTTAGCTCTTCATCCAAACAGAATAGTAACAAACAAACTACTCAACAAAAGGTTAATCAGACGGTCAGGGTTAATTTAGAATCTCTGGAAAAATTAAATGATTTGGTTGGAGAACTATTAATTAATCAAAACAAAAATGTTTTAAAAGATGAGCGAATCGGCGAGTTTGTACAACAATTATTAGACAAAATTAGCTACAGCGAACAGATAGTTAATGAGTTAATTGAAGTCGTTGATGAAGTCTGCCTTTCTCCTCAGCAACAGCAGCTTTTACAAGAATTACCAGTCAAACTACAAAATATCACCCAGACTCAACGTAAAGATCACAAATCTGTTCTACCTTCTTCTACTCTACAAAGCCCAGAGGCCAAGCTTAATCAGCTTTTAGAGCTGACTGCTAATAGCAATTCTGAACTAGTAAATATTGCCGAAAGAATTAAAAATCACAATAAGCAAGCACAACGAGATACCCAAAAACAACAGCGAATGTTGTTAAACATGAGAGACGAACTCATTGAGACGAGAATGTCTCCTATTGGCAGACTTTTCAATCGTTTTCCTCGTCTACTCAAGCAGCTTTCAGTTACCCACGACAAAAAAGCTGAACTCAACATTATTGGTAGCCATATTCTGATTGATAAAACTATTGAAGAAAAACTCTATGATCCTTTATTACATTTAGTCCGCAATTCTTTCGATCATGGGTTAGAAAAACCTGAAGAAAGACTTCAAACTAGTAAACCAGAAACAGGGACAGTTTTTCTCAAGGCATATTATCAAGGTAGCCAAACTGTAATTGAAGTCGGAGATGATGGCAAGGGAATTAATATTGAAAAAATCAAACAAAGCGGAATTGAAAAGAAACTAATTACCGCCCAACAAGCAGCAAATATCCCACCATCACAGTTACTAGAACTGTTGTTTGAACCAGGATTTTCTACTGCCGATAAACTAAGTGACTTATCTGGTAGAGGCGTCGGTATGGACGTAGTCCGTTCCCAAATTGAGGAAATGAACGGCACAATTTCCATTGAATCTACCCCAGGAAAAGGTACGACTTTTGCCCTACAAATTCCTCTGACTTTAACTATTGCCAAGTTAATGCTAACCAAGGCTTCAGGCATGACTTACGCCTTGCTAATTGATGCCATTGAAAGAATTATCCTGCCAACTTCTAAAGAAGTTCAGATCTTTGAAGGACAAAAAGTTTTACATTGGCCAACTCAGGATGATGTGGAAATGATTCCAGTGCGTCAGCTATCTAGCATGATCGAATATCCTCGCACTATATCTCAATTAAAAACCGCAGAATCTAGCTTGAATAATCCTATTTTGCTGTTACGTCGTCAGGATGGTTATGTAGGACTAGAGGTAGATCAAGTTTTAGGAGAACAAGAATTAGTGATTAGACCTCTTGGTAGTGCAATTATTCCTCCAAGATATGTTTATGGCTGTAGTGTTCTCAAAGATAGCAGTCTCACCTTGGTAATTGATGGTGCAGTGTTATTAAAAGATTCTCAGTATCGTAGCAATACCATAAGTCAACGAGCCTTTTTAGGTGGTACTAGTTTACAAGCTTTACCTAGCAGTAGTATTGGGAATACACAACAATTGCCTCCAGCCACCTCTTCAGTCCCTCAAACTCTTTTAGTAGTTGATGATTCTAACAGTCTGCGCCGAACTATCGCTATGTCTTTAGAAAAAGTCAGTAAACAGGTGATTCAGGCTGATAATGGGATCAATGCACTGACGGAATTGAAAAAATCGGGAGAAGTTGAACTAGTAGTTTGTGATCTGGAAATGCCTTTGATGAATGGCTTCCAATTTTTAAAAGCAGTCAGAAATAATTCTGATTATGGTGATTTACCAATTATTATTTTAACTTCTCGCGATAGTGATAAACATCGTAAATTAGCTTTAGAACTTGGTGCAGCAGCTTACCTGGTCAAACCCTGCCCTGAACAAGAACTAATTGCCACTATTAATAAAATTATGCAGTCAAGATAATGAATCAGTTTTGTTTGAAGACAAGTAATTTAAATTATTATCTAAACTAAATTCCAGGCAAGATGAGCGGTTAGTCAGCTAGGCATAAGCTTGATAACTATTTATCTGTCTGGAACTTTTTAACAAAAACCTAATATACATAAATTGATAAACCTGAGATAATAGTCAGCGATTAAGAATATATCAACTAGAATTTAAGCAACATCTTGCCAACTTACATAGATATGCCCTTCGCTTTTCAGTTTCAATCTCCTGGTCCGATTATTTTTGAAATTGGGCCAATTGTAGTTCGTTGGTATGGTTTATTAATTGCCTCGGCGGTTTTGATTGGTGTTACTTTATCTCAGTCTTTAGCCAAACGTCGTGGTGTAAATCCAGATTTACTAGGTGATTTAGCTATTTGGTTAGTTATTTCGGCTATTCCTTCTGCCAGACTTTATTATGTTTTGTTTGAATGGCAAGAATATGTTCAACGTCCTGGAGATATTGTAGCTATCTGGAAAGGTGGCCTTGCAATTCATGGAGCAATTATCGGCGGAACAATTGCCACAATTATTTTTGCACGTTTGAATCGAATTTCTTTGTGGCAACTATTAGACTTGGTTGCACCTTCTTTAATCTTAGGTCAGGCGATCGGACGTTGGGGTAATTTTTTTAATTCTGAAGCCTTTGGTAAACAGACAGATTTACCTTGGAAGCTCTATATTGCTCGATATGATGACTATTTCCACCCAACCTTTTTATATGAATCCTTGTGGAATCTTGCAGTTTTTGTTTTACTCTTATCGCTGTTTTTTTGGGGTTTAAAAAACTATACTCGTTTAAAAACTGGGACTTTGGCGGCTGTATATCTAATTGCCTATAGTTTGGGTCGAGTTTGGATCGAATGGTTGCGTACCGATAGTTTGATGCTTGGTCCATTAAGAATTGCTCAGGTAGTGAGTATTATCGCGATCGCTTTGGGTTTATTAATTCTTGCTTGGCTTTACGTGTTTAAACGTCCTTTGCCTGATGTGGTTTCTTCTCCAAAAAGACAGAAAACAATGCGCCATGAACCTTGACAAGCTGTTAACTGTCAAATCTCCAATTTAAGTAAAGTAATAAACTTATAATAAATCAATATATCTCTAATGACATCCTCTCAATCGTCTCTGAAAGCTGCTGTCTATATTGTTGGGGCAGGACCTGGAGATCCAGAATTATTAACTCTTAAAGCTCATAAAATTATAACTAAAGCTGATGTAATTCTGTATGCAGACTCCCTAGTGCCGAAGCAAATCTTGCAAGATGTTCGACCTGATGCGGAATTAGTACCAACGGGTAATAAAACCCTAGAGCAAATTATTCCTCTTGCTATTGAAAAGGTTAGACAAAATAAATCAGTTGTACGTCTTCATTCTGGAGATCTTACCTTGTATAGTGCGATCGCCGAGCAGATACAAGCCTTTATAGAAGCGGAGATTCCCTTTGAATTAATCCCTGGTATTAGTGCTTTTCAAGCTGCTGCTGCTAAACTTAGCACCGAGTTAACTATTCCCGAGCTAGTACAGACAATTATTCTGACCAGAATTAGCGGACAAGCATCATCTGTACCTGAAACAGAAGAATTAGCTTCTTTGGCTGCCCATAAAGCTAGTTTATGTTTATATTTAGCCGCTCGTCATAGTTCAAAAGCCCAAGCTAAGCTGTTGCAGCACTATCCTCAAGATACTCCTGTCGCCGTTTGCTACCGTGTTGGTTGGCAAGATGAACAGATTTGGGTTGTTCCTTTAACAGAAATGGCTGCTGTTACCCAAAAAAATAACTTAATTAGAACTACGTTGTATTTAATCAGTCCTGCCTTACAAAAAGCTATAACCACCCGCTCTCGTTTATATCATCCTGAACATTCTCATTTATTTCGTCCAGGAATTAAAAGGATGAAGGATGAGATGAAAATAATTTAACTACTGCCACAGCAACATTCATAATAGCTACCTAGAAGCTGCATAATAGTGCTTACTCATCCTAACTTAATATATAGTTGTTGGTTAAAATCATGGAGAAATAAGAAAATATTTACCAGGAGATAGCTTTGGACAATAATCAAGCCGAAAAGTTAGCAGAAATTCTTAAAGTAGCTCGCTCTGTAGCTTGGGGTGCTGCTGATATTCTCAGTTCTTTTTATCACAAGGATACTTCTGATTTAGACATTAAAAAGAAAAAGGATGGCCCAGTAACCGAAGCTGATCTGGCAGCTAACAAATATATTCTAGGAAGGTTGCGAGAAGAGGTAGGCACAGAAGATTTTGGTTACTTGTCTGAAGAAACTTTTGATGTTAAGAAAGCTGAACCAGTAGCTCATGACTGGGTTTGGATTATCGATCCTCTTGATGGTACTAGAGATTTTATTGATAAAACTGGTGAATATGGGATGCATATTGCCCTAGCTTATCAAGGTCGTCCTGTAATTGGTATTGTGGCTATTCCTGAAGCAGGTAAGGTTTATTTTGCTTCTAAAGGTAATGGTACTTATGTAGAAACTAAAGATGGAACTGTTACACCGATCAAAGTTTCCGATCGCCATCGGATTGAAGATTTATATCTCATAGTAAGTCGTTCTCACCGTGACGATCGCTTTCAGCAGTTGATCGATCGTCTACCCTTTGCAGGTAAAAAATATATGGGTGGCGTTGGCGGAAAAATTTCTACCCTCCTCGAACAAGCATCCGATGTTTATATCTCCTTATCTGGTAAATCGGCTGCTAAAGATTGGGACTTTGCTGCACCAGAATTAATTCTCACTGAAGCTGGTGGTAAGTTTACTTATGCCAATGGTGAACCTGTTTTTTATAATCAAGGAGATGTTAAGCGATGGGGCTGTATTGTTGCTACTAATGGTCATTGTCACGAAGCTCTTTGTACCAAAGCTACTGCTATAATCGACGAAATTGATAACGCATAATATAGTTGAAGTTGATTAGGTCAAATTTTGTTCAAGAGGGTTGTTAATAAGCTGAGTTAAACAATTGCTTAACTCAGCTTCTTTGTTGACTCTTGTCAGATTTGAAAAATATATAAAACTTTCTTATGTGCTGTAAATTACTTAACCTAAATTAACATATATCATAACATTAACAGTGTATAGTCTTGGGCTATTTTGCTGTCTGTTAGTTATGCAAATATACTGAAATATATTAGATAATATAAGATAGGTGTTATCTAATTAGTCTTAAAAACTGTTAGTATTGCACTCCAATACTCTAAATATGTTTTCCTAGACAAAGACGCGCATTAGTTGGCTGCTAATGCACGAAAGGAAAATTATTATTTAAATTAAGCGATGTAGCTTGCTAGACGATTCTAAATTTACGATTTATACGTTATGACCTTCAGGGTGTTATCTGGCTGGTAACACCCTTTTCTATTAATAATCTATATGGAAGCAACTGTTTTTGTCTTCCGTATAATTACCAAAACAGCGTTATTCAGAATGCTTTTTGTAGGCATGATTACATAATAGTGACACAATAATCAAAAAAATGGATGAAGATTCAGTAAAGATTGTATGAAGATATCATGAAGAGTTATACTTCATGCTTTGGCACATTAAAGTTTTACTGTCACTATTAACTTTAATTTAGCTTTAATTAATAATTAATTTTGGACATGAGTATTACAGAAGTACCTTACATTTCCCAGATATTTATCTATCCGATTAAGTCGTTAGATTCGGTATCTTGCGATCGCGCTACTATTTTAGAATCTGGGGCTATCAAAGGCGATCGCACCTGGGCTATTTTCGATCGGGCTGGTAATTTTGTTAATGGTAAGCGCAATCAAAAAATTCACGCTTTACGTTCAACATTTGATTTGGAAACGAATCATCTCTCACTACAAGTACATCGAACAAATCAAACAGCGAAATTTAATCTAATTGAAGAACCTGAAGCAGTTTGCAATTGGTTAGGTTCATACTTTGGCTTTCCTGTAGAGATGAAGCAAAATTTAAATATGGGCTTTCCTGATGATACAGTTTCTCCTGGGGCAACCATAGTTAGTACTGCTACATTAGAAGCGATCGCCTCTTGGTATCCTGGACTAGACACAGAAGATATTCGTCTTCGTTTTCGTGCCAATATTGAGATTTCTGGTGTACCAGCCTTCTGGGAAGATCGATTGTTTACTACCGCCGATCAGACGGTTAAATTTAAAGTTGGGGAAGTTGAGTTTATGGGAGTCAATCCCTGTAAACGCTGTGTTGTAATTACCCGCGATCCACTTACAGGAAAAGCTTATCCCAAGTTTCAAAAAACTTTTATCGCTCAAAGAAAAAAAACTCTGCCTGAATGGACAGAGCGATCGCGCTTTAATCACTTTTATCGATTGGCTATTAATACTAGGTTGTCCCCTACTGAAGCAGGAAAGGTAATTAGGGTGGGAGATGAAATATGTTTAGTTGATTAACTGATTAACTATTAATTAAACTATCCTCGCAAGGGTTAATGGTCATTCGCCTTGACAAATCTAATTCAAAAACTTTTCTAACTCTTCTGGTGCTTTAACCTGAGATAAAATCATTTTCAATTGACTACCTTCCAAAACTTCATTTTTTAATAAAGTTTGAGTGGTCGATTCTAGTAAATCGCGGTTTAGTTGTAATATCTGTTGTGCCATTTCATAGGCTTGATCGATGTTTTGCTTAACTAGACGATCTATCTCTGCGGTTACTTCTGGGCTTATGGTTCGTCTAGAGGTAGAACTATTTAAAAATTGTCCTTCATCTTTGGCAAAAGCGATCGGTCCAACATTGCTCATACCGTATTGAGTTACGGCTTTCTCTGCTAGTTCAGTTGCTTTTTGAATGTCGTCACTCGCACCTGTAGATAGGGAAATCGCATCTTAAGGGGATTGACAAATTACTAGTTATGTAAGTTGTTTTTAAGTCGTTCGTAATTTAACCACGGCGATCGCCAATCGAGGTATCTTAAGTGTTCGCCACCGCTATAATCTTCAAAAAGATTAATTGACAGGTAATGAAACTGAGACCAAAAATTACGATTGCTGACCATTTCAAGGAACTAGAAGATCCGAGAATAGAAAGAACTAAACGTCATAAATTAATTGATCTTGTTACGAGCACTATTTGTGCAGTGATTTGTGGGGCAGATGGTTGGAGTGATATTGAATTATA
>JAAUYG010021625.1_pt1 | contig 10299 bp, 7 predicted proteins | sample 7278091 | NCBI WGS metagenome assembly JAAUYG01 (sample SAMN14350201, study PRJNA611818) | marine sediment metagenome | isolation source: surface marine sediment (0.6m) | place: French Polynesia: Moorea | collected 2018-08
GGTGTAATGGGTGTTACCGCAGACAGGATCAAGGATCTCAAGGAACGCCAGAAACGTCTCCTCGAGATGGGCGGCAAGAAAGCCGTCGCCAAGCACAGGGAGAAGGGCAAACTGACGGCTCGGGAACGGCTTGACAGCCTGTTCGACCCCGGGACGTTCCGCGAAATCGACATGTTCGTCACCCATCGCTGCGTCAATTTCGGCATGGATTCGGTGGAGATTCCCTCGGACGGGGTGATCACCGGCCACGGCCTGGTGGGCGGGCGTCCGGTGTTCGCCTTTGCCCAGGATTTCACCTCGCGCGCCGGTAGCTTAGGGGAGATGCACGCCAGTAAGATCTGCAAGGTCATGGATCTGGCGCTGAAGGCCGGTGCACCCTTCGTGGGGCTGAACGATTCCGGCGGCGCCCGCATCCAGGAAGGCGTGGACGCACTTTCCGGCTACGGCCAGATTTTCTTCCGCAATTCAGCCGCCTCGGGCACCATCCCGCAGATATCGGCCATCATGGGCCCCACGGCCGGCGGTGCGGTGTATTCGCCGGCCATGACCGACTGGATCTTCATGGTGAAGAACACGAGCTACATGTTCATCACCGGGCCGGAAGTCATCAAGTCCGTCACCGGTGAGGAGATCACCTTCGAAGAACTGGGCGGCGCCATGACCCACAACGAAAAGAGCGGCGTGGCCCATTTCGCGGCCGAGAACGACGAGGACTGCATCGCGCGCATCCGCCAGATGCTCTCCTATCTGCCGTCCAACAATATGGAGGATCCGCCCATCGTGGACACCGGCGACGACCCGCGCCGCAGCGCTCCCGAACTGGACGCGATCATTCCGGACAACCCCAACCAGTCCTACGACATGAAAGCGGTCATCCGGGCCATCGTGGACAACGGCGAGATCTTCGAGCCGCATGAGTTTTTCGCCACCAACATCCTGGTCTGCTTTGCGCGTCTGAACGGCCGCACCATCGGGATCATCGCCAACCAGCCCGAAAACATGGCCGGCTGCCTGGACATCAACGCCTCGGACAAGGCCACGCGCTTCATCCGCTTCTGCGACGCCTTCAATATCCCCATGCTGACCATCGCCGACGTGCCCGGTTATCTGCCGGGCAGCAACCAGGAGTGGGGCGGCATCATCCGCCACGGCGCCAAACTGCTGTGGTGCTACTCGGAAGCCACCGTGCCCAAGCTGCTGCTGGTGACCCGCAAGGACTACGGCGGCTCCTATCTGGCCATGTGCTCCAAGGACCTGGGGGCCGACATGACGTTCGCCTGGCCCTCGGCCGAAATCGCCGTCATGGGGGCCGCCGGGGCGGCCAATGTCATCCATCGCAAGGAGATCAAGGCCGCGGACGACCCCAAGGCCAAGCGGGCGGAGAAGATCCAGGAATACGAAGAACTCTTCTCCAATCCGTATTGCGCTGCCAACCGGGGCTATATCGACGATGTCATCGTGCCCAGCGAATCGCGCGCGCGGCTGATCGATGCGCTGGAGGCCCTGGCCAACAAACGCGAACTGCGCCCGGCCAAGAAGCACGGCAACATCCCGATGTAGCCTGCCAACCCGCCGGCTGGCGGGTCAAAACGGATTCAACGGATTGAAGCAAGGGAGACCCCATGGATCGCAAAAAGAAACTGGCCGCCGCCCTGGCCGCCGTTCGAACCTTTATCCAGACCGAAGAAGAGGCGCTGCTCACACCGCCCGCCGCCCCGGCGGCGGTGGCCGCCCAGCCGGCGGTGCCGCAGGGTCTGTGGGGCGCGAGCGGACGTCAGAGCATGATGCAGACGCGCAACCTGATGCAGCTGAAGGCCTTTCACCGCCGCTAGCGCCGGGGCCCTGTGGCCCGCGTCGATAAATCGCAACCATTTTTTTTACATATTGGATGAAGGAGACGTTACATGAGTGAACACACCGTACTCAACATGACCCCCATGAATTACAACCCGGACCGGCCGGCGGCGGCGAACCCCGTCAAGGTGATGGACCTGACCCTGCGCGACGGCCACCAGTCGCTGTTTGCCACCCGCGGCCGCACCGAAGACATGATCCCGGTGGCCGAGCTGATGGACGAGATCGGTTTCTGGGCCGTCGAGACCTGGGGCGGGGCCACCTTCGACACCATGCACCGCTTTCTGAACGAAGATCCCTGGGAGCGCATCCGCACGCTGAAGCGCTATTTCAAGAAGACCCCTTTCTCGATGCTCCTGCGGGCCCAGAACCTGGTGGGCTACCGCAACTACGCCGATGACGTGGCCAATGCCTTCATGGATCGGGCCTGTGAAAACGGCATGGACATCTTCCGGACCTTCGACGCGCTCAACGACTACCGCAACTTTCAGACCGTCGTGCCCAAGATCAAGGAATACGGCATGCACTTCCAGGGTTGCATCTGCTACACCATGACCGAACCGCGTCTGGGCGGCGAAGTCTACAACCTGGACTATTACGTCAACAAGGCCAAAGACCTCGAGGCCATGGGCGCCGACAGCATCTGCGTCAAGGACATGGCCGGCCTGATCGCCCCCTACGATGCCTACGAATTGATCAAGGCCCTCAAGGCCGCCACGGACATCCCCATTCATCTGCACAGTCATTTCACTTCGGGGATGTCGCCCATGAGTCATCTCAAGGCCATCGAGGCCGGCGTGGACATTATCGACACCTGCATGACGCCCTATGCCTACCGGACGTCGCATGCGGCCATCGAGCCTTTGGTGATGACCCTTTTGGGCACCGACCGTGACACCGGTTTCGACATCCACAAACTGGCCCAGGTCAACGAGATCCTCGAAAAGGAAGTCCTGCCCAAGTACAAGCACCTCCTGGACGACTCCAAGGTTTCGATCATCGATATCAACGTGCTGCTGCACCAGACCCCCGGCGGGATGCTTTCCAACCTGGTCAACCAGCTGCGCGAGATGGACGCCCTGGACAAGATCGACGACGTCTACAAGGAGCTTCCCAAGGTGCGCAAGGACCTGGGTCAGATTCCGCTGGTCACGCCAACCAGCCAGATCGTAGGTATCCAGACCGTCAACAACGTGCTCTTCGACACCCCGGACGAGCGCTACAAGATGATCACCGGCCAGGTGAAGGACCTCTGCTACGGGCTTTACGGCAAGACGGCCGTGCCCATCAATCCGGAGGTGCAGAAGAAAGCCCTTGCGGGCTATGATCGTGGCGAGGAGCCCATCACCTGCCGGCCGGCCGAAGTGCTCGAACCCGAGCTGGAAAAGGCCAGGGAGGAAATTGGCGACCTGGCTGTGGATATGGATGATCTCGTGCTTTACGCTATTTATCCTGTGACCGGGAAGAAATTCCTGCAGTGGAAGTACGGCAAGGAGGAGCCCCCGGCGGAAGTGCGGTCCACAAGCCTGGAAGAAGCCAAAGCCAAGGAAGACCTCGTCAAGCTGGCCCGCAAGGGTGAGGTGGTGCCCAAGTCCGCGCTGGCCGCACAGCCGGAAAAGAGCGAGAATACACGCACGTTCAACGTCTTCATCGAAGATGACGTCATCGAGGTGGCCGTGGATGAGGTCGGCGGCTCTCCGGTCCTGAGCTTAATCCAGGCTGGCGGGGTGGTCGCGGCCGCACCGGCGGCTGCGCCGGCCCAAGCGCCCGCCGGTCCGACGCCAGCGGCGCCAAAACCGGCGGCCCCGGCTCCGGCCGCGCCGGCCCCGGCAGCACCGGCCGAGGCGCCCAAGGCGGCGGCCCCGGCTCCGGCGGCGGCCGCCGACACCGACGGCACCCCGCTGAATGCCCCCATGCCGGGCATGATCGTGAAATATGAAAAAGAAGTCGGCGACAGCGTCGAAAAGGGCGAAACCGTGCTGATCCTCGAGGCCATGAAGATGGAGAATGCCCTGCCGGCCCCGGTGAGCGGCACCATCAAGGCCATCAACTTCGGCAGCGGCGATTCGGTCCCCAAGAACGCTGTTCTGGCCGTCATCGGCTGATGATATCCCCGACGGCGGGCGGCCTTAAACCGCCGCCCGCCGATGACGGTTTACTTCAGCCGTTATCTATGGCGGTGCGGGCCGCATCCTTCCGACCCAAAGGCTTTCCAGGAGAAAAGTCATGAAGATTCACGAATACCAGGCCAAAGAACTTTTCCGTCAATTCAATGTGAAAGTCCCCGAAGGCGGGGTGGCCTTCACGGCGGCCGAAGCCTGCGAGGTGGCCGGCACGCTGGGGGGCTATCCAGTGGTGGTCAAGGCCCAGATCCATGCCGGTGGCCGCGGCAAGGGCGGCGGGGTCAAATTGGCCCAGTCCGTTCAGGAGGTCGAAACCTATGCCAACGAAATCATCGGCATGAACCTGGTCACCCACCAGACCGGTCCGGAAGGACGCCGGGTGGGCAAGGTGCTGGTGGAGCAGGGACTCAACATCGCCAAAGAGTTGTATCTGAGCATCCTCCCCGACCGGGCCACCGCCAAGAACATCATCATGGCCAGTGAAGCCGGGGGCATGGATATCGAGGCCGTGGCCGAGGAAACACCCGAGAAGATTATCAAGGTGTTCATCGATCCGCTGGCCGGCATTCAGCCCTATCATCTGCGGGAAGTGGCCTTCGGTCTGAACATCCCGGGCGCGGCCATGAAATCGTTCACCCAGTTGCTGAGCAGCCTTTACCGGCTCTTCGCCCAATACGACTGCTCGCTGGTGGAGATCAACCCGCTGGTGCTCACGGCCGAAGACGAGGTCATCGCCCTGGACGCCAAGATGGATTTCGATGGCAATGCGCTTTTTCGCCACAAGGATATCATGGCCTACCGCGACACGGACGAGGAAGATCCCCTCGAGCTGGAGGCCTCCAAGTACAATCTCAACTACATCAACCTGGGCGGCGGTGGCAACGTGGGCAACATGGTCAACGGCGCCGGACTGGCCATGGCCACCATGGATATCATCAAGCAGGCCGGGGCGGAGCCGGCCAATTTTCTCGACGTGGGCGGTGGGGCCAGTGCCGAGATGGTGGAGAACGGCTTCCGCATCATTCTGAGCGATCCCAACGTTAAGGGCATCCTGATCAATATCTTCGGCGGCATCCTGCGCTGCGACGTGCTGGCCGAGGGTGTGGTCGAGGCGGCCCGCAAGACCGGCCTCAGCGTGCCCGTGGTGGTCCGCATGGAGGGCACCAACGTGGAGGAGGGACGGCGGATCCTGGCCGAATCGGAGCTTGACCTGACCACGGCGGTCGATCTGAAGGACGCCGCCGACAAAGTGGCCGCGATGGTCGCCTGAAACCATCCGGTGGGGAAGCGCCGGGCAGCGACCATCCAAGCGGCTCCCACCCCGCGGCCTGCAGCCACGGGGACGGCCCCCAACCAAACCATTTCTATTGCGAGGATAATATCGTGAGCGTATTCGTCGATGAAAATACCAAGGTCCTGGTTCAAGGCATCACCGGCAAGGAAGGACAGTTTCACACCCGCCAGTGTGTGGCCTACGGCACGCCCGTGGTGGCCGGCGTCACGCCGGGCAAGGGCGGCCAGTCCATGGATGACGTCCCGGTGTTCAATACGGTCAAGGCCGCCGTCAACGAAACCGGGGCCAACTGCAGCATGATCTTTGTACCGCCGCCCTTTGCGGCCGATGCCATCATGGAGGCCGCTGACGGCGGTGTCGACCTGATTGTGGCCATCACCGAGGGCATCCCGGTCATGGACATGATGCGCGTCAAAAACTACCTCAAGGACAAATCCTGCCGGTTGATCGGGCCCAACTGTCCAGGGATCATCACCCCCGGCGTGGCCAAGGTCGGGATCATGCCCGGCCCGATCCACAAGCCGGGCGGCCCTGTCGGTGTGGTTTCCCGCTCCGGGACCCTGACCTACGAGGTCGTCCACCAGCTGACGATGAAGGGGATCGGTCAGACCACCGGCATCGGCATCGGCGGCGACCCGGTCAACGGCACCAATTTTATCGACTGCCTGGAGGCATTCCAGAACGATCCCGAAACCACCGGCATCGTCATGGTGGGCGAGATCGGCGGCTCGGCCGAAGAGGATGCCTGTGCCTATATCAAGGAAAAGGTCACCAAGCCGGTGGTGGGCTTCATCGCCGGTTTGACCGCCCCCCCGGGGCGCCGCATGGGCCACGCCGGCGCGATCATCAGCGGCAGCAGCGGCACGGCCGAGGCCAAGCTGGCGGCCATGAAGGCCGTGGGTGTGCATGTCTGCGAGAATCTGGGGGCGTTGGGCGAGCTGTGCGCATCCGTCTTCTGATGGGTAAACACAAACGGCATCTTTCGGCCCCGGACGGCGTTTTCACCTCTGGCCCGCCCTCGACGTAGCCCCCTGGAAAACGCCTGCGGTGACCAAGAGGCTGCAGCCTTGCCCGGAACCGAAATCTACCATTTGTGATTGGCAATCGTCTTAGAAAGTTATTTCAAAACAGGTGCTTGCAGGGGCTTCCCCCATTTGACGGGAAGCGGGCGGTGGGCACTTGTTTTATTTATGGCCGAATCCAGGGCTCCGGAACCGGGCGCGGGTCGATCGGGAAAAAACACTTGCCATCGAGGGTGGTTTTGCGCATTATGGGCGGGTTTTTCAGCTCGGCAAGCCAATGAATCAGAGGAATGCGCTATGCACGAAATGGGTGTGGCCATGCAGATCATCGAGATTGCCCGGGCCTCGATTCCGGCCGACATGGCCGATGCCCGCGTGGCCCGGGTGAACCTCAAGGTGGGCAAGCTTTCGGCCATCGTTGCCGACAGCCTGCGGTTCTGCTTCGAGGTCGTGGCCCGGGAGACCCCCCTGGCGGGTGCCGAACTCCATATCGAGGAGGTGCCGGTCCAGGCCCGCTGCAATGCCTGCCGCCACGAGTGGACGATCGATCAGCCGGCCTTCGCCTGCCCGGACTGCAAAAGCGGCGATATCACCCTGCTCTCCGGCCGGGAGCTTGACATCGAATCTTTGGAACTGGCGGAAGAGGACGCGTAACATGCTTCTGGATGGAATCAATCGGATCAGAGCTTATCACCATAAAGACGGTCACGATCACCACCACCCGCATCCTGGTGACGGCCCGGTGGAAACCCGCTCCAGCGGGACGCGGGAGATCAAGGTGGTGCGCCGGGTGCTGGATGCCAACGAGATCATGGCCGAAGCCAATCGTGAGCGATTCGCCGCCCAAAACATTTTCGTTCTGAATCTCATGAGTTCGCCCGGGTCGGGTAAGACCACCACGCTGGAGAAAACCCTGCGGCATTTGATGCGTGACTATCGCTGTGCCGTCATCGTGGGCGATATCTGCACCACCGCGGATGCCGATCGGTTGGCCGCCAGCGGTGCGCCCGTGGTCCAGATCAACACCGACGAGTTTGGCGGGGACTGCCACCTGGCCGCCCACGTGATCGAAAAGGCCCTGGGCGGCCTCGACCTGGCGGCGATCGACATCCTGATCGTGGAGAACATCGGCAACCTGGTCTGCCCGGCCGAATTCGACATCGGCGAAGACAAGCGCGCCGTGATCCTTAGCGTCACCGAGGGCGAGGACAAACCGCTCAAATATCCTCTCATGTTCCGCGAGTGCGACGCGGCCCTGTTGAACAAGATCGACCTGCTGCCCTATCTGGAAGATTTCGACGTGAAGCTGGCAGCCGACAACATCCGGCAGATCCATCCGGGCATACCGGTGTTCGAGACGTCGGCCAAGACGGAGGAAGGGTTCGAGGGGTGGTTGGATTGGCTGCGGGATTCGGCCAAGGAGAAATTGGGGTAAGCATTTCTACAGACTTCATTTGCCTGGAATTCTGATTTTATTGAAAAGCCGTCACGAGGCGGCTTTTCTTTTTCTAAAAATTGCCATGTTATTTTCTGTTACTTTTCTTTCGCGTGAAAGAAAAGTAACCAAAAGAAACCGCCCTGTCCCGCTTTATCCTGCGCGTCGTCGATGCGGACGGCGCGCGTCGGAACTCGCTTCGCTCAAACAGGCCGACGCGCTTTTCCCGTCCGCACCGCCGATGCTCGGCGCGGGACAAAGGGTGAAAACCGCTGGCCTGGCTATGGCTGCCTTAGTTCATCGAACGCCGGCAGCACACAGCGTTTGCCAATAAGCATTTATTCCCCATTCTTGGCCTAGCTCTCAATGATTTCGGAAGTACATTTATCACCACACACAGAACAAATACCGCAAATGTACTTCTGTCCATTTTCAATGAATATCTCTGGGTCGATAATACCCAAATCAGCTTCGTGACAGGTAGGGCACCAGCTGTTTTTGAGGTAAATCGTTTTTTCTATATCAGGTATGGAATCCCAATCTAAAGATGTCTTCATTTTATCGAAGGTGCCTGCAGGGGTGCATTTTCCAAATAATGATGCCAAAGGTGGAGAGCTTGTTTGCCGCAAAATTGGGGTATCGAATTTGGATCAGGGGCCGTAGATTTTGTTTCCAGGCAAGGCCGCGGGCTTCTGGTGACCGCAGGCGTAGCTGATGCTACCTCGAGGATCGCCAGAAGCCGAGAACGCCGCCTGGGGGCAAAAGATGCGGTCCCTGATCCAAATTCCTACAGGTGGACTTGCTCGACACTAATCATATGCGGCAGCGCCTGCAGATCCTTGATGGTGCTCTCATCCGCCGGTGTGTCGATGTTCACCATGCAGGTGGCGCGGTCGCCCAGGCGTCCAAGCTGAAAACGGCCGATATTGATGTCGTGCTTGCCCAGCATGGTGCCCACGTTGCCGATGACACCGGGCTGGTCGATGTTCTGGAGAATGATCATGTGCCCCTCGGGGATGGCGTCCATGTAGATTTTGCCGAAGCGCACGATGCGGGGATGCTTTTCGCCGAAAATCGTGCCCCAGATCTCCTCGGGCCCGTCTTCGTAGCCTTCCAGGCGGATGCGTAGCGTACCGGCGTAATCCGTGCGATCCCTGGACAGAACCTCTTTGACTTTGATGCCCTTGGCCTTGGCAATGGCCCGCGCGTTTACGTAGTTGACCGGTTTGTCGGTAAACGAGCCCAGGAAGCCCTTGAGGGCGGCATGGGTCAGCGGGCGGGTCTCCAGGTCGGACACGTCGCCGGAATAGATGAGCGTGATATCGTAGACCCGGGTTACAAGTTGGCCCATCAGCGCGCCCATCTTTTCGGCCAGGTTCAGGTAGGGCCGGATCCGGTCCATGACTTCGCGGGAGACCGAAGGGAAATTGACGGCGTTGACGATGACATCGTTGAGCAGGTAGGAGGCCATCTGGTTGGCGATCATCTCGGCCACCTTGACCTGGGCCTCGCCGGTGCTGGCCCCCAGGTGCGGCGTAAAGATGACCCGCGGGTGCTTTAACAGGGGCATTTCCGGGTCGGGCGGTTCGGTGGGGAAGACATCCAGCGCGGCGCCGGCCACCTGTCCGCTTTCCAACGCTTCGTAGAGGGCGTCCAGGTCGACCACCTCCCCCCGGGAACAGTTCACCAGGCGGACCCCCGGTTTCATTTGGGCCAGCGTCTCCGCGTTGATCATGTTCACGGTTTCCTTGAGCCGCGGTACGTGCAGCGAGATGAAATCGGCTTGCTGATAGAGGCTTTCCCGGTCGACCATCTCGACGTGCAGGGCCTCGGCAGCCTCGGGGCTGACGAACGGGTCGGCGGCGATCACCCGCATGCGCAGGCCCCGGCCCAGGGTGGCGACCACGCGGCCGATGTTCCCGAGTCCCATGATGCCCAGGGTCTTGCCGGTCACCTCTACGCCGGTCAGAAGCTTCTTGTCCCAGCGGCCTTCCTTAAGCGACATCGTTCCCTGGGGAATATTGCGCGCCAGGGCCAGGAGCAGGGAAATCGCGTGCTCGCCCGTGGTCACGGTGTTGCCGCCCGGTGCATTCATAACCACGACGCCCTTGTCGGTGGCGGCCTTCACATCGATATTGTCCACGCCGATACCGGCCCGGCCGATGGCTTTCAGGTTGCCGGCCGCCGCCAGCACGGTTTCGTCGACTTTGGTGCCGGAGCGCAGCGCCAGCCCGTGAAATTCGCCGATGATTTTCGCCAGTCGTTCCGGCGCATTCGTGCTTTTGTCGAAGTCTTCCACCACTTCAATTTTCCCGGTGGCTTCGAGAATTTCCCGGGCCACCGGCGACATGTTGTCCCGAATCATCACTTTGAACATGGGTCGCTCCATTTTGGGTTTGTTTGTCGCTCCGCAAGGTGAGAGGGCGATCGGCGCATACAATCAAATCGCTTTCTATAGCATATCTATTTTGGCAATTGCAAAAGTGTTCAGTGATTTTGACTTCATGCGGCATGCGCTTAATATTTAAACATACTTGATCAACCGAGGAGGATGCCATGCACGTGCGCGAA
>JAAUYG010135855.1_pt1 | contig 10299 bp, 8 predicted proteins | sample 7278091 | NCBI WGS metagenome assembly JAAUYG01 (sample SAMN14350201, study PRJNA611818) | marine sediment metagenome | isolation source: surface marine sediment (0.6m) | place: French Polynesia: Moorea | collected 2018-08
GGAGGGAGGGAGGAGAGGCGCTGTGGGTCTCTTTGTCGTTTGGATTCTGCCATATGCATTGGCAGAGGGGGCTTGCTTGGGACGTGATAGCAACAGGCGACAACCACCGAACGCGTGGCAATTACTTATTCATACTGCTATAAATCAGCACTGTGACAGGCATTCTGGTGCTTGTTTTCGTGGGATCTGTATTATATGCATACAAAGAAAACCCCCTGTGATATGAAGTCAGCACGTCACGACAAAGGTGGAACCGTCTTAGTTGCCACCGGCCTCAGTCCCGAATGACGTCATATCAAATATAGGCCAAATTGAGCTTATTTTCACTCTACGGGCAGCAGTTTTCCGAGATGCGGGCCAAAATCATTATATAACCATTTAATCTGAAACAATATTGCCTCATATAGGTTGTGAAGACTCCAGACTGTATATATAGCATCATTATGATAGCCATATAAGATGAACAAGGTTCACAGTGGCGATGAGCTTGCCAAGAGACACGGTAACCGTTACTGTATATGACTACATAAAGACTACACATGTAGGCTTGCTTGTAAACTACATGGCAAGTTCTGAGAATTGGACAGTTATAAACTATTCTGTTATTTTGTCGGGCACAAATCCAGCTCGAGTAAGCTCTCGTTATGTGTTTTAACCACTGTACATGTATATACAATGTACATGTAGATTGACTATGACCAATCACAACAGATGCGCGGAGACTTCAGCCAAAACCACATTAGCACACTATTGCAGCCTGCTAAAAATCGGCTATATACATTGTATGTGACGATGTTTGGTACCCCCCCTCCTATGCGGCATACACAGTGTCCATTATAATGACGGGACCGTAGGGGGACTTACTGTCTCTCCTGTTTTTGCATTAATTTGTATTCGATCATCTGAGTACTAGTATATATCTTGCCAACCGACATACATTGTGCATTCCGTTGATTGACAGAACTGCGTTGTGTTTAGGAGAATGCTTGCGTATGGCGGCAGGTCTCAGTTAACGCGTACACTTCTGGTTCGTTGTTCTATGTACATGTAGTCTCCTGTTACATAATTATTATACATGTGCTTTTCCGTTACGGAAGGTAGAGTATACGGAAGGAATATTAATTTCTAATGTTCCTTCCTCGATTGATTTGAGCGCACACGGCTTTTAATTTCTACATGCGTCCAGACCAGCTGGGCAAAAGTCTAAAAATACATGTACCACGAAATAATGAAAGATTGATGACTCATCATATAGTTTCCTCCTGAACAATTATTCCTCTAAGTGATCCCAGAGGCCTAGCTAATTTAGGTCATGCGGCAGAATTACCTATTGTGGTTTAGTAGAATGTACGGTATAGGCAACATAATGAAGCAGACGACATAGCAATGTCGAGGAAATAGCGAATCTGACGATGCACACTAAATGTCTAATTACCTGGGCATTTGATACAGGTGCGTTAGGAAGAGTCATCAGTACAGTGAAAGGTAACCTGCCGATAAATACCTGACTTGCAACACTAGAGCGCATTCAGTCTTATAAAGTGTAGTGAGGTGAGCTCAGCATCAAGCAAGTGTGCCCTAGCTAGCAATATATCTATTCAGTTCGTGTTACAGTCCTATGAAGGCCCACATAACAATGCTGCTGATAATTTCTAGTCTATTACATACCAAAGTACGATTCTTGCCTAGACAAAGAGCAACGTATTTGGACAATCGGTTTAATTTGTCACGACCACTGCTGCTACTACTGCTCATCTATCCTAAGTCTGAGGTCACGGAATGTATCACCTTGTGGTTTGAACCAGAGATTGCACACCTCTTCTTAGTGTTTGCACTTTAGTCTGTTTTCATAAAACCATATGGATATATTATGTCCGCCTGCAATGAAACGTCTAACTTTGCTACGCTCCACTCACCTCCATTCATGGTCGTATCATCAGAAAAAAGTTAATAAAATATGTTGAGTTGACGTTGGTAATTCATAATAAACACAAAGAAAGTGACCCTAAAACAGTGTTGGGGAACACCAATAGCTACCAATGGAACACTGAAAAAGCTGGACATTTCATTGTTGCTGTTGACAAGTACATGTAACTTCAAAGGTATTGCAAGTCATCCTCGTTACGAGTACTACGTGTACTGTTACTGTTGCTGCTGCTGCTACTATTACTGCTGCCGCTCCTCCTCTTTCTCCTGACCTCCTCCTCCTCCCCCTGCTGCTACTACTACTACTACTACTACTACTACTACTACTACTACTACTACTACCACTACCACTACTACTACTACTACTACTACTACTACTACTACTACTATTACTGATGCTACTACTACTACTGCTGCTGCTGCAACTAGTAATAATGATGATGATGGAAGGAAGCAGAAGATGAAAAAGCAAACAAAAAAATAATATATGGGGAGTAACAATAACGTACCGTGCCTGTTGTTATATAGTGCTTTATACTGAAAGGAGTTGAAACCGCTTTACATATTGTTAATCCTGGCAAATCTGGCCTATCAATCACTTGCCGGTCCCAGGCAGGTTTACCCACATGACACACACAGCACACGGGGTTCAATCACAGTATACACCCTTCTCTGTCTGTCCATTTCTAAAGGAAGATGCTTCAGAAGAATATCAGAGAGTCAAAAATTTAATTAACGTTGTGTGTAAATGTTCACAAATTATTGACATAGTTTAGTAAATGCCATTGGTTCTTTTTCACCAATACAAGTTTTGGGGTGATTTTATTTCAGATGATTTTATACGTTTATACGTTGGCTGATTAACATTTTGTGTGTAGTGTCTCGTTTGTAGTATCCTATTTTATCGCATCCCCAACCCCGTGTGCCGTATAATTACCCCTTCCAATTCAGAATGCTAGATAATGTCAAATTGCACTGCTTTTCAGCCATATCGGCTGCATAAATCGGTATCTACACGGATAAGAGTTAGCAACGTGTATGATTGTGTCCGGGTAACATGGAGATGACGTTATGATACCAAATGAGGAACCTGGAGTACCACATTAGAGCGCGCGGCGAGAAACTGACGGTACCTTGTGACTAGTTAAGAAAAGATATCTGATAAATATACGGTGGTTTCTACGTGCCATAGGTTATTTTTTCTAAAATTTAAATAATTCAAACAATTATTACATATTTTTAATATTGTATACGCGTAAAACCTATTTTGTATGCGAATTATATTTTATACGCGTAAAACATTTATACACGTGCAATATGTTGCAATATAACAATAAATTGGCTCGTGCTACCTGCTTGCACACCGGCGCTTCAAGGTGGACACTGCATTTATATATGAAATAAGAAGTCCAAGGACCTTGGAACTCTGCTTCACGACAGTATTACAAAGAACAAAATGGCTTTCTACGCAGATAAAATATTAAATTCGCGAATAAAATAGTTTTTTACGAGTATAAAATAAAAATATCAAAATTCGCGTAGAAAGTATAAAATATTAAATTCGTGAAATATATATATTTTTTAAATTATTTAAATAGAAAGAATAATTGATGACGTATAGAAGCCACCGTACATCCTCGCCAGCCAAGAACGGGGGCCCTGGCAACAGAGTTATACGAATTCCTCCTATTGGGATCTGACGTCACACAAATTTGAAACTGTGAACAACGCAGATTTAGCGGTTAAAACCCGCCTGATGAATATTCATTGCCTGGACTGGATGAATATTCATAAGGCTGGGATATATAAATGCTGGAATAGTGCGATATTGAAACAGTTGTCAAGTCTGTTGTCTTATCACCCTACACTATACATACCAAATACAAGTCGGTATCCTGTGAAACCGTGGCTGTGTCCTTAATGCTGTGGCAAAGCAGGAGCCTGCAGCAGAGGGTCTGGGAGGTTATTCCTGCATTGTTATGATCGATATTACCATGGCGACAACCAAGGTGCCAATACTTCGCTTTGCCACACCGCGCAGCCTCCCTTTCATTCCCGTGACCCTGCCGCCAGCAGCGTTGCTGTCTATTGGACACTGTGTCCCGCGCAGGAGATTTCACTATGATATCTTATTGACCAGAGATCCTAGAAGCAGTTGATTCACAAACTCCGATATGCGTCACTTATCTGTGGTACTGTTTCCTAACACTGCTTGACTTTATCCGGCTCTGACCACTGCAGGGCTGTGTGCCGGCCGTTTGTGCCTTAGATGCATTTACTCAGAAGCCATTTAATCCATTGACAGAGAGAAAGCTTCCTGTCAACGATATCATGATAATCTATAGTCATGTTTCCACTTTCTCAAAAATTTCAACTTTTCATCATTATTTTGTTATGAACATTCTCTTATGAACATTAATCATTTCGACGGATAATAGTACATTGTGCTATTTTTTGTTGTTGTTGTTACCACAACCTACCGACGTTAAATAAAGTTTTATTCTATTCTATTCTTTTTTTGGCGACACGTACATTGGAATAAAAGTTTCACGCGAAATTCTCCTTCGAAACCATGATACAAATGCATTCACCAAACTTTGGGGACACTTCTTAAGACAATCGATAACAGATTATGTACAAATTATGAAACTTTTAGATTTCTAGCTCTGCTTGCAGATTCTATCGAGTTCTGTCCGTTACTCTGTTACTCTGAACTCTTTACACCGAGCGAGGCAATTATGCTGAAAGTTTCCTTTTCGTCACACCCACCCTTAGACTGTTTTTAAAAACTTTTGCATATTTCAATTTGACAATTTGCATTTCTCAATTTGACTGGTGCGGTTGACCTTAAAAGTCAAATTGAAGGTGAGTGTGGAGGGTTGTGTAATATGAATGCTGGCCTCTACTGCTGTAATCAGTCCAGACCCATGGACCTTTTTATTTTGTATTCTATTTTGGATTACCGATGTGCAGTAATGTGAGACTAATCTGTCTCCAGTGTCTAATCCTGGTGCAATTTTAATTCGCTCATCCACATCCATTGCCTTTATAGGCTGCTTTCCCGCGTGACATTTGCCAATATTGTTGATATAAGGAAATCTGCCTGGAATCAGCTTTAACTGGGGTAGAGGGGGGGGGGGGGCGGTAAAGGGGGGCTTTGTGTTTAATCCTGGAATCCCAGGATAGACGTCTAGCTCATACCTCACTGACACTGGATGAAAACGTCAATTATGATGTGTATAGTACCGTGTTGTTGGATGTTCGTTGATGAACAGGCCTCATTCAGGTCACATAGGAAGGATTGGACAACAAATAATCTTTATTCGACTTTGCAACTGCAAACAAAGATTCAATTGACAGTGGTAAAGAGATATGTAATAAAAACACAGGAAACACGACATACCATTCAATAAAATAAATGTGATAAAACACAGGAAACACGACATACCATTGAGTAAAATAATGGGAAATATAGAAACGTCTTATGAAAACAGTTTAAAGTAGGCAAGTACATGTACTTAAAACTTTTCGCTTACGCCATGCTTTGTATGGGTTTTTCAAACGGTTTGCCTGATTCAGCGGATTGCAAACTTTCTCTTGTAACGTGTGCATGCATGGCGTGTTGTGACGGCTTTCAACAGCCGGTTGAGTTTGCTACCGGATTGCGAAGTAGTATTAAGTAGGTTTTCAAACCGCGAGTTCATTCTGCCCTGCAACTAGGCAGGATGACGAGGAGTAGTATGAAGAAGAGTAGGAGACGCACGAGAAGCAGGAGTAGGAGGGGCAGTATAAGGACTTGTAGGAGGAAGAGGATGGCGATGAGAAAGATCTTTAAAATGGCATGCACTAGACAAGTGTATACCTTTAAAGGATCTTCGTAAGCCCACATGGTATATACAGCGTAAGACCCTCTGTGGAATGCACTAGGCCATCCCAGATATCGTATCACGTACATTTAGGCTACATGGACTACGGTGAGTTATGGTTTGGTTTTCATTTCGGCTTGATTACGACTGGTGGTGATAAACTCTTATTACTCTTTCTTGCCAATGGAGCATTTCATCTTCTTTTGGCAACTATCACATCTGCTTTGCGTAAATGTAAGTCCTCTCTTCTTTGCACTAAAAAAAACAACAGAAAGCACTTTTCTGTGATCATCATAATAAATACAATCATACAATGAGTTATTGTGGTCGTCGTCTGTCTCCTCACCCCTCTCATTATCAAGGTTACCATCACCCTCCTCCTCCCCTCCTCCTACTCCCAATCATCATTATCACCATCATTATCATTATCATTATCATCATCATCACCATCATCATCATCCTTATCATCATCACTGTCGTCGTCGTCGTCGTCCCCATATTCTTCGTTGTCGTCGTCATCCAGAAGACAAGCTGATTAAAGCCAAATCACTACAAACGCTTTCCTCTACCGCCATTTATATTCACTCTTAGCTTCTATCAAATTATATTATATCATCTCTTCGCACTATTCTCTCTTGTGTAACTTAAGTTAAATGTCCTCTTCTTCCGTTCCTTTTCTTTCCATCTGACCTTCAACAACCCTGTGTCGTGTCTCTGTCCCTGGGTTTAAATCGGACATTGACTGCTATGCAGGCATCATAACGTACCCAGGTAAGACTTCCCCCCACTTCAAAAAGGGTGGCCGCTAACATGGCCAGGTAACGTGGTACAGGGATGAATCTCTCCAATCGCTTTATCGGCGAATCGTTCCTGGCATGCATTTGCACTAAGTTAACGGGGGGGGGGGGGACCAATATGGTCTTTTACGTGCCGCTTTTATTAGCTCTGCCTTATGTAATTGCACAGCAGAGCTACTGTCGTCTCTCCAAACTAGTGTTTGTTTTTTCAAACATTGTATTTTATTTTTATTTTTTTTTGTCATTTTCTATATTTTTTTTTCGTTTTTGATAATATGGGACCACACGTGCGAGTAAAAAATTCAAACGACATTTACTCTGAAAGTACACATCAGATTCACTCCCAAACATCATGCATACTCTTAGCGGGTTGGTCTGTACCAAAATTGTTCAAAGAATTGTGAAATTTCAAACTTTGGAAGTTTTGCCTTTTTGTTTCGTTTTCGTTAATATGGAACCATATGGTAGTAGTAGTAGTAGTAGTAGTAGTAGTAGTAGTAGTAGTAGTAGTAGTAGTAGTAGTAGTTTCAAACGATATTTCCGCCTCGCCACACTTTCTTCCCGAAATTCATGTATACACATGGGTAGGGTCTCTACCAAAGATATTGAAAAAAATTATGAAACTTAAAGTGTTATTTTGGCATTTTTTCTTACTTTGTTGGCCATTTAACATGGTAGGCAATGGGGAAATTATGGGATTCGTGTATGCCAGCAATACACATGTGTGACCTTTGACCTTCTAGGGTTCGTCATTTTGGTGTCAGTCGACTATATTGTTGCTCGATGTACAATGCACTATTTCCATTCACATTGAGAGGTTGAAAGCCGACTTTAACCCTGATTTCCGCCAAGTCCCCCTCGGCCCTCCATTCGCCTTCGGCCAGGTCAGTTGTAAATCCTGCGAAAGCTTTTTCTATACATTGTTGCAACTAGCCGTCTCACCCAATAAGGGAGCATTTTAAACCCTTGGCGTGGGTGCTTTCCGAAGGTACCTGAAAGAGGAAAAACCCTCGAGAACGAAGTAGACCCATGATCGGCCGAGGCTTCATGATGTAACAATATGATTGGCTGAAGGGCGTCACAAGACCAAAAGTTGTCTGGTGTAACAATGAAACCGACAATTCATGTTGCAACTTTCTAGCCCGAAATACTCCTTACTGAGAAACTTTCACAAAAAGGCGCTCGTTGGCTGGCTCTCAGTATTCCATTGACACTGCCTCACAGAGTCAGACAGCTGAAAGCAAGAGGCCCAAGGGCCTATAACCTCCACTTGACAAAACTGGCAAGTTTACGTTTGATGGGAATCACAGTTGCAGCTATTGCCATTTACGATCAGTCGTGCTTCAGTTACAAGTCGATTTGCAAACACCCCAACTTTCAAACTTTGATTTCCAAATAAGTTTCGCAGTTAAATAAGGCGTCATTGTTATTTTTACAAGTATCCAAAGCGTATTTTCGAAAAGCCTGAAAGCACTCTAGGTAGCGGCCTCAATTTTCGCTGGCTACATTGACAACAATATGGTTTCGGTAAAATGACCTTTGAAACGTCCCCTGTATGAATGCAATCGGCTTGCAGTATTTGAAGGGGTGTTCACAAAATTTAGTGACAGCCAAAAAATGTAGGTTTATATCGGACTTGAAGCACGAGACAGAAATAGTTGCAAAAGTGCTTAGGTGGCGTCGGTATATTTCTAGACTTAATATATTTCTGGAAACTGGTGTAAAACGTTGGCTAATGTTACATGTATATCTGCGCCGAACGAATAACCGAATTTTCTAATAAAATATCTGCGACGAACGAATAATCAAACTGGCTAATAATATATATGTGCGACGAACGTATTTTGCCAGTGATAACCTATTACATATATTTACATCGAGTTCATAAAGGAACTATCCATACTACCACGTGCTATTGCATATTCGAACACAATCACGGATTGAGATTGCTATGGGGCCAAGGCATTGATATGTACGCTGCCATTGGAGATATTAATCAATATGGTACAACCTATAAATGCAACAATTTCAACTTGATCAAGTTTAATATTTATTTTGGTGTCCAACCTCGAGTGACGCGTCGACTTTATGTCTTGGCTAAACCTTTATTACACATGCCTTTCGAGTATTTACACTGAACCTCTTGTCATAAAACCATCTGGCTATCGTTACGTCTTTTTGTAATAAAACTTCTAGATTATCCGCATCTCTTTCACCAGCTTATATCGAAGTGTTGGTCGAAGCGTTGGTTTCTATTTGATAGTAACTCTAGAACCAGTGTAGTTCACTATTGCTTATACATTATTTACACAACTTAAAAAAAGAGAATGATCGATCGTATCAAAACATTTTGTCTAGGTCAAACAGACATGTACCGGTAATACCGGTAAATATACAGACTGATTTACCGTAATAAAGTCGTGTGAAAATAAATATTCTTTGAACTGGTTCTGTGCATGTCTTTCCGATATCCTAGCTACACGTGGGATGCAGATATTGGTCTGTGCTTGCACAAGTCTTCAGTAGACCCTTTGTTTTATATACATACAAATACGAGCCATATTCCACTCGTCGAAGCATCTCCCCTAGCACAAAGGTGGATTATATGGCTAGAACTCTTAGATAAAATGTTAAATGTTTAGATCCCACGTACATAAGATTCGAACCCAAGTACTTATAAATTGAGATGTGCTGAGCACAATGAAAAATCTTTTGAGACGAACTTTGCATCCACATTTGTCAACTTTAACTTATGCTTTCACACAACATCCAACACAATAGATTGCTGTAATTAAACTGGCTTATTACTTGCTGCTGTCGATAGCAATTGATGTAATGCCTACAGGGACATTCTTCATTTGGTAAAGTCAACAGGAATATGAAGCTACCACGAAGAATGAGGGCAATGGAAAACATGTGTCACACCAAACACACTGTTTCCATGGCATCTGTCTGTCCTTGAAGTCTGGCTGCTTGTCGTCTGATTGATCTGATTAATCAAGGAAAGCTAAGATATCAGTGCGGAATATGCATATATATTTGGAGATAGATTTGGGTCAACTTTTGCTACTTGGGGGCGGCAGTAGCATTACATTATAGGTAGTTTGTCATCGCCGTGACATCATGTTCGTTGCTATGAGTGATTAAGACGTCTCCTTGGTTGCATATCTGTCTAGATACGTCAGAGTCGATTCCAGCCAGGCACATAGGATTCCGGATGTCTTACTGCTCAAGAAAATGGCGATTTAACATGGCTCAACAGAATTAATTGCGCAGTCACTTTTGCGAAGTTTGAAAAAGCACAATTTCTGTGCTATCACCTGGCTAATGAAACTATAGCTAACAACCAGCATTACTTTACAGTTTTGCGCCGTTTGTGATGTTCCAATTATCAGTGGTTGTAGCCAAAGAACGGTAAATTTTGTGCGAGCAAATAGCTCATTTTTGACCGAGGGTTATACATGTTTATACCTTCTGCATTGTTAGAAAGCATTGGAGCCTATGCATTCCCGCGTGTTTATATATATAATGTATACATCCAACAGAGATCACTTGCAAGAATTCGAGTCTTTCTTAATGTAAATAGCTGAGTTATGGTCATCAATCAATCAATCAATCAATCATTAGATTTGTATTGCGCCATTCCACAACTGTGCTCATGGCGCAGGACAATGTTATAACTACTGGGAAAAAAGATGTGTCTTCAATAA
>JAAUYG010145488.1_pt1 | contig 10299 bp, 6 predicted proteins | sample 7278091 | NCBI WGS metagenome assembly JAAUYG01 (sample SAMN14350201, study PRJNA611818) | marine sediment metagenome | isolation source: surface marine sediment (0.6m) | place: French Polynesia: Moorea | collected 2018-08
GCTGCACGTTGATGCCTGCGGCTCCTGCCATTTCTTACAAGAATACCTCTTGTTACAGGTAAGTCAGACATGGATATTTTCTAAAAGTATCTGTTGGATACCAGTGCAGGTACGTATTTATTAAATTTCATTGGTTTCGCCACTATTTTCACTGTACTTTTGACATTTAGACATGCATGTTTAACAGAGCCATATATTCGTGTTAACCAGTCACCAGCACCTTCACGCCCGTGCGTGCTTCATTCTATCGCTTTCTGTTTGTATTCATTCTGACGGTGTTTCATGACAGACTGATAGACCTCATATTATGCTCTGTTAACGTTACAGTTGCCTATCTACATTACCAGTCTAATGTTTCATTAAAGTTGTATACTTTCTATATTTTATCCATTTAAACATCTCTTATTTTATTTAATGTAAACTGAAGCCTGTGGCTTCACATTGTCATATTAATATTATATGTACTTCAGTATTTCCACCTTAATTGGTTACTGATCATTATTATCTACTGAACGGGGTAAGTAGCTTAATTTGTGGTATGTGTAATCATATAAGGTTATTGGTATTGCTATTGGTAATGCTTAGGTTTCAACTTCAAAGACTAGTACAAGTCTCTGAGTGTAACACATATAATGTAAATATTGCTAGTATTACTGCTCTTAATGTATTACTATAGTTATCTATTATAAATGGAATACATTTACTGGTAGTGCTAATTGCAGATACTTAGTATAATTTGTAATAGATTGTAATACATCTGATTGATGTAATATAATTGGTACTTATATATAATGTTTTGTATTATAGCCTGTGTCAGACCAGCAATGCAGCCAGCAGGAGTCATGCTGCATGTTGATGCCTACGGCTCCTGCCACTCCTTACAAGAATATCTCTTGTTGTTACAGGTTAAATAAACTACTGGCTGAGAATTACTACACGTGTTATCTGAATTTCCAACTACCACAACCATCTCTTACACATCACTCGATCACAGCTATAGACAGGCAGTCTCTCTGTAAAAAAAGGTGTTAGTGAAATGCAATAGTGAATGTACAATTTGAAATAAATGCATCTTAGTGAATGTACAATTTTAAATAAAATTCATTCATTCATTCATGCCCCAAATCCTGCCATTGATGAAGCAGTTGCTTTACAGAAACTGATATGGGACTCAACCCGGGGACTCGCACTGGTTCACCCAGCATTTGACAAAACGACGAGCTGGGCAGTGTGATTTAGGGATGCCAGTGAAATCTGCAGGACGCAGAAGGTGAAGGTCACTCAATATGGCTGTCATCATGGAAGGCCCTCTTAGCAAGTGGACAAATGTTATGAAAGGCTGGCAGTATCGCTGGTTTGTATTAGATGAACCAGCAGGAATATTGTCTTATTACACGGTAAGTCTTTATATTTTAAACATAAAGAATAGCCGTAAGGGATAATCTAGAAATTCGTCCCACCTTTGTTTCTGTAGTCTCTGCCTGTGCATGACACTGGCACAGTGTCAGTGTCAGTGTCACTGATCAGATAGTGATACTGATACTGGTAGGAATCACTGATGGGTAATATGTGTACAATGGTGTATTTGATTATTGTGATTATAAAACGTAACTGTGTTTGGACGTCGCTAATCACTGCTAATAGCTATGATGAAGACATTTTGTTCTGCACAGTAGATCTACGTAGGGGTTTAAATAGATCTAGACTAATAAATACAGCAAGTATTATTTGTTGATATGAATGACCAAGCACACAACTGCACAGTATTACACTAACCATGGGTACCATGCCGTTTGTGCAGGTTCAATGCTATTGCTACCCCGTGATAGCTTTGAACCTGCACAAATGACATGGTACCCATGGTTAGTATTACACAATAATCAATCAACAATCCAGGTTGAATAAGAGCAAAACATGTGGTAGCTAGCTTGGTTTGGCTTCACTGTGTGTTGGCCGGGCCCCTTCACGCCTTCAGCCCAGCTACCACAGGAAAAAAGATAGGTGGCCGTGGGTTGGGGGCTACGGAGCACACAAGGGGACGGCCTGCCATGATATTCTGTTATGCCCCACTGGGGAATGAGCCCCATTACATTAGTAGGGCCATAACATAGGCAGCATGATCAGCTACACCATGTACACCCAAAAAGGGAAAGCGAGTCCTGACAGGTGAAGCAAGGAACCAGAACCAGGAGGCTTCCTGCCTCTGAAATTAGGGAGTCCAGAAAAGAAATGCATATTGATACTGAAGGAATAATAATCTCAAATATGTTGGCTCAATGTGATCACTGAATAATTTTGCTTGAGCATTTGTCATTGAAGTCTTGTCCACAGCATGTTTCTCCATGTTTTAGTCAAAAGAAAAAATGATGAGGGGAGCCAGGAGAGGATGTGTCAGGCTTAAGGTAAGAAAAGTCGTCACTCATCATCATCTCAAGGCAGTCCTTCAGCATCTGTTCAAAGCTAGAGTAAACTACCAAATTTGTCAAATTTAGGGTTTGTATCTTCTACTATTAATTTTTAATGAACACTGATGAAAGGTAGTTTAACTTTTTATATGCATCTGCAATTTTTAGTCACATCATTTAGAACAGTAGCTGGCTTAAAAAAGGAATCCACCAGTTATTATGGGTGTTGGTAGCACCTGGCTAACTTCATTATTGAAACAAATAAATATGCAGTTGATATAGTGGCATGTTTACACTCACACATTTATTTATTTATTATTATTGTACCACATTTATAAAGCGCCAAAGTCATTACATGAAATGCTCTAAGGCGCTGAGCATGTTTACTAGTATCAAGGATAACACAGAAGGAAAGTGTAGTTCTTTAACTTTAAGATTGTCACAAATGAGATTCATTATTCATCATGGTCCTCCAATTACAAATGATTACGCAGGTGTGCAGAGCTAGAATTACACTTCAACGACTTGGGGTAATGAACTAAACATGCTTAATGTCATGCTTTACCTTTAGGGTGCAGTGATAGGGATTGATGATGAAGATGATAGTACCTTTACAATAACAGTGGATCAAAAAACCTTCCACTTTCAAGGTACGATTAAAATCAGCAACATGTTTCTCATTGGTAATTTGTTTATTTATATATTTGGTAATAACAATTTAGTATATAAATGTAATTGTTTGATATTGAAAAAAGTGTATTGGAATATTATTGAACATACTGGTATATTATGCTAATATCAACAGTGATATTAATAATAATGGATATTTTGTGTATGTAGTACTAGTATGCAGATTGCTGGATATCCCTCTTATCTATGTTTTTGCTGCTGTGTTTTTAGGAAATTTTGCTATACTATTAAAACTACCTGCTGCAAAGTACTGAATATTTTTATGCTCTTTGCAGCTCGTGATGCTGATGAAAAAGAAAGGTGGATTGATGCATTAGAAATCACTATCCATAGGCTTCATAGCTCAAATAAGGTTTGATAATATACTTACGTATCTTCAGTCTGCTTACTTTGTCAGAAAAACTTGCACCAGACTACTGAAATTACCAATAGAGACCTTGGTTATAAAGAACAGTGTGCATTGAAAAAAGAACAAAAAATCTGAAACTAAAATAGCACCATCATGATCATATATACTTTATAAAGAATGGCAAATGGTACTATAAGGTTATAAACACAGCATACACAATACACTTAAGAATTTTATAATGATTTTATCTTATTTTTTTCTAGAAACAAAACTCCGCTGTATGTTCTTGCATTAAATAGTGATGTATTAAATGTTAATTTTAACCTGATGGTCTTACTTTCAGCATATCCATAGAACAACCTCGCCCTCTGTCAGTGACTTTGACAAGAAGTTACAAGAAACTGATGCTTACCTTCAGATTTTGATAGACCAGGTTAAGGTATGAAGATTTGACAGGCTGATAGTAAAATGTAAAGAACGCTGTAGGGAAAGAATTGTAAGCCTGGGCTGGAGTTTTTGAAAATACTTGTCTAAGTTTTGACATAAGTCAGATTCTTAGCCAATCCCATTGCTCAGATTAGCGGCTTAAGTCAAAACTTAGACTTAAGAATTTTTCGGGAACTTCAGCCCTGTAAATGTTTGCCAAGGAGACCATAACGATTAGTTATAATAATAAAGATTCTTTGCAAACCATGCTGTATAATGGGTGCCCCTTGAGTACTGTGGTCCCTGCATTTTAAGACAATCCATTCAGGCAGAAAAATTATGGTCTTCAATTGAAGGTGTGATCTGAAAAACGACAGATATTTATATTGGAACTATAAGAGTTGCATCACTAATCGGCAGTCATATAATAGAGGGCAGTCTTAAAACGGGGGTCTCAAATGGCTCAAATAATTTTTTGTGTAAAACAAGTACACTTGTATGTAAAAGTATGTCAAAGTGTTTTTCAATCATTGACGATTTATTGTAGAATTATAATATTTGTGATATTTCTTCAATCTAGCCAAACCATTGGTGTACTTCTAGGATTTAGAACAGCGCATACAGCAGTGCGAGGACCAGGGAGCAAGGCATCGCTTCACAGGCATCAAAGAGGAGGCTGAGGTTGGTATTGCAGTAAAACTGGGACCGGGGGGGAGGGGGGGGGGCTTGTCTGGATTTTGTACATATACAAAGTATACCGGGCTTTTATGAAAACTGTAGACCGGGAGTTACAGGACACAATGGTAACACAGTGATCTCTGTCAGGGAAGACACCTGTAGTGAGGGAGACTCTGTCTGGATTATCTCTTTGGGCAGAAAAATCTTGTTTCAGTATGGTTGGCACATAGATACTGGTGCCTTTCTGGCACATACTAAATACGGAGCTTCGATGTCTTTCTGGCACTGGCCTATGATGTCTTTCTGGCACACATACGTATTGACCTATAATGTCTTTAACAACTTTCAGTAATCAACAGTGTAATGCTATTACAGGTTTCTCGTTGTCAGAATTATGCATTGCATAAATGGCAGTTTAAAAGCCTTTACAACTGAATTGAATCACAAGTTGCTTGTTGCGATAATTATGCCTTGGATGAAATGTTGAAAGTCATTACTTTTTACCCAGCCCTTCAGTATGTTCAATGACATCTGAAGGTTGTGTACATAAATGTTCACTGATAACTTGCTTTATATTTCAGTCGATGATCGAAGCCATCAAACAAAGCATAGTGCTGTTACAGATCACTAAGGTAATGAATCTTCATAGATACTGTCACAGTGATAGATAGTGCCTTCAGCTTGTGTGATTTGAAGTTTGGTCTTTTGCTTGCTCTTGAAGCCTTTGCTGCAGGCACAGTTTCTGCACAGTTTCTTCCAATATATCAAGCCAGGTGAGGAAAGGAACCGCCATGAGTACATGTACTACACTATCTGTATTTTGGAAATCAGGATATCTTTGCAGGCACATAAAGTTTTTAAATTTACTAGTAGTTTTAAATAAATATGAAAATAAAAATAAGTTTAACTTTTCTCTACTTGTATATATCTCAGTATGAATGTCGGAATGCTTAATATGCCATGTGGCAAATAGTCTTGGCATTATAGGTTACTGGTGACTAAAGTTTCATGTCCGTAAATGTGTCGCTACCCTGCTTGATTTTGTGAAAGTTTTATGCCATAAAAATAAATAAGTAACAGTAGTGTTTTTCATGTAGATTAAGATCTATATTGAGTGTAAAGATCGGCAAGAAGCTGTGCTGATAACTTCTGAGTTAAATAAATACAATATTGGCCTTGAGTGCGATCCCTTTAATATGTTAATAAGTACAAATATTCTGACTAAGATACAACATTCATTAATAAAAAAGAGCAATTCTTTCTTTCTGTAAGAAGTTTTAAGGGATATATGGCTGATTTCTAGAAAAATAAACTAGTGATCTTAAGCATGGAAAATATATTGGCTGTATAGGTGATTGTGTAGTTAAGTCTGTTTGTAGACTTATGATTTTTCTGGAAGCCAGCCTGAGGCGCTAAGTTACAATTATAAGGGTTTCTACTTGACAATTGCTCTTACAAAGGCCCCCTCTCTCTATATATTATAGCTGATAGCAGTTTTCCATATACACTTTTCTCTGATTTATAATCTCTTTCTCTATGGCTGCTGTGATATTATTTTCAGCATACAATCAAAGAGGAATACGGGTTGCCTCCCCCACCTCCTATACATATCGTAAGCCTTCAATGTAATCTGCACGGTGTCAAAACCTCTACTGCATGCATTTTTGCAAAAATGCATGCAAAATTTTTCCCTCCTACGATCGCTTGATACATGCTGGCCTACCCACTCCAGCCTCATCCAATATTAGGGGTCAAATGATAATTGTCAGTGTGTCAGTTAGCGCATGTATTAGTAATATGGTGTTTTATATTTTAGTTTGTTTTTGCCTGTGTAAACTTTTTCGTTTTATATATTGGTGATTGATTGATGTGTCACATTAGGAAATCGACTGTAGTAAACTGGTTCTATTTTGCATATAGGAAATCGACTGTAGTAAACTGGTTCTATTTTGCATAAAGTTTGAAAGACTTAAAAACACTAGATTTTGCAGCTATTGCTGCATTCTCTGCTAGACAGTGCATAAGTATGGACTTGGCCTTCCCAGGTTTGCTACACTGTAACGATATAAGGACTCGTCCAAGTCCGGAAAATTTTATTCAGGACTTCCTCATCATGGACATTGCGCAATACACAATGGATGTTTTTATGACAGTAAAAATATTGACCTGTTCTGAAATCTGTATAGTCATATTAATTTGGTAAGTGCAACTATAAGGGACAGCTTGAGGTTACTTTGCACTTGCAACGTTTTAATCCAAATTGATGTTAACATGGTGAGTGGTCTATAGTTATCTCATCTAGAAATTAGCATGCATAATGAGGTTATTGGGTTTCTGAGGTTTAATATTATTAGCAATTAGTGAGATAACACTTTTTACTGCCAGAATAATATTACTGGGGTGGCGGCCTTCCGAGAAAAGTAGTTATATGAAACAAATCACAGTCATGAATATGATTGTTTTTTTTTTTTTTGGGCACATACCAAGTATACTTACCTATCATCCTGAGATGGTCATTTCAAGTTATCTAACATATTTAAGGTGATGGTTCTTATGCATATTGGCATTATATTCCTACAAACAGTAGGGAACTATCAATATGAAACAACTACTGTCCTCAGAAATACATATGCCGGAACTTCTTGCATCTGCCTGTAATACAGTACTCTCTGAAATTATTCCCTGTATATGGGATTATATGTATATTCCAGGCTAGTCCTGCAGCTGACTGCAGTACAGATGATTATATATAGATATGCATACTATGTATGTCCAAATTCAAGCACTGCTCCCCCATAAGAGCGCTCCTCTCCATAGTTCTAGTCTGTGTTAGTTTGAGGTCCCAGTGGAAGCCGTATGTTGGGATGTAGTGATCTAGTAGTGTAATCTCAGAGTAACACGGACTGGGAGTTCATCTCCGCTATATGTAGGGCTTGGAATCCAGAGCACCTATATGTATTTACTTGCCTATGTTCAGTGTTAAGACCAAACATAGACCCAGAAGGACTGTCATAACTGCACATTATGCACATTATACATGACCTGACAACGCAGGGTCTCTTTCTGGCTGTATAGTAATGGCTGCTTTGGTCTGTACTACCGGTAATATCCCTAGTGCACTGTGCTTATGTTAGGATATTTACGGTAATTTATATTGTGTATTGAGACACTTTAATTTACATGTGGTCTAGGTGACAGTAAGGACTTGTCGCAATCATGCAATGCCAGTGTGTAAATAATCAATCGCTCACTACTCTGTTTAGTGTCTGTAGTGTTCCCAGTAGTGAAAATGAGGTAACATGCGGACTGAGTGTCTAGCTGTGTCGTAACTACCGGTACTGCTCAAGGCCTTGGTGTTTGTGCATGTGTGTTTGTAAACTATGAAATGGGGATACACGTATAATTGAAGCATGCGTCTACCTGTCTTCATAATTCATACGGTTTTCTACTGCACGTTTTGTGTATTTTCATGTACATTTTATTCCACCAGATCTTACATTGTGGTATATATTATATGTCATCCGTAAAGTGACACAGTGAACATACATTGTATATCCCACATGTACCTGCGGCCAGGCAAGATGCAAACTATTCTTAGTCTTTGGCTATTGGCGAATGCCTATTTACTAATTGAAATGTTGAAGTTCTTAACATAATACTACAAGTATCGATAACTGAATTATCAGCATACCAGGGGGGGGATATATTCTAGCATGTACCTGTAATAAATTTGGCCTAGTAAGTGAATTTACTGAAAATGGGATTGTCATACCGCTGATATGGGCAACATTTAAGTTCTAGTTTTCTATATGTAGGTGCAAAGTTTACTGTGCTTACCTATTTCATGTGTAGCATGTTCTGATAAAAAAATCATATTAAAGTATGCTGTTGGAAATTTACCTGTTTGAGTGAGTCCGTGTTCAATAATAAGAACCTTGTATTATCAAACGTGTTATTATATGTTCAGTTGGGAGGGAGGGAGGTACTGATATTACAAAAACATTCAACCTTTACTATTCCACGTGAGAAAAAATAAGCAAATTCAATATAAGAAAAGAGTAATTTGGTCCTGTTTTTTGCTTTCCGCAGAAGCAGCTAACCGCCCCGACAGTGAATGGACACAGCGCCGAGCTCTCCGCTAGTCCAGCTGACGAGGCTCCACAGAGAAGTAAATATAAATTTATACCTCCCTTTTAGATCTTGTATCTTTATACAGGTATGTCACTGTGTTTCAAAGTCCCATATCTTTGTTATACAGTGGTTCTTGTTTAGGGAACACCATAAAATTCATCACCTAAATCGGTGTCAAACCAAAGCTCTATGCCGTGGCTAGGGGTCCGTGGCCAGGAGCCACGGACCCCTAGCCATCTGAAAGCGGAATGACCCAGCCACCCTGGTCATGAAGTACCCATGTAAGGCCTGAAATGGGACCTCCAAAGGGTGTCCAATGACAGAAATCTGCATGGCACCTTTGAGCCTCCGTAAATATACACCATAAATATCCAGAATGGTGTCTGACAGATTGATTTCAATGTAGTTGTGGCTAAGCCATGATGATGGCCTCTTAAATGCTATTAGGTAAAGTTGTAATCATACCGATGATGACAAAGTGATGCGCCATGCCCAGTGTCACACCCCCTAGTTGTCTTTCCTTCCCGTTCCCCAGAGAGGAGTAGCACTGATAGCCGGCTGGAACAGAAACCCCACGCTGATGGGGCGGTAGAGGCAGTCGAAGCAACGGACCAATCACAGGAAGTGTCTTTCACCCTCTCGGGCAGAGAGTCAGAGGGACCATCGCTGCAGATCACCAATGAGGTAGCAGACGTTGATGCTAGCAAACGCGTGGTGCCTGAGGTGTCGTATTCCAGCAGTGAGGATGAGGATTTCTATGACGCAGAGGAGGGTACAGGAGAACGGTAAGGAATGAGGATTTCTATGACTCTGAGGAGGGTACAGGGGAATGGTAAGGGATAAGGATTTGTATGTTCAAGGAGGGTGGAGTAAGGGATGATGATCTCTGATACTGAGAAGGGTACAAGCGACTTGTTAAGGAATGAGAATTTATGTGATGCTGAGGAGGGTACAGCAGAATTGTAAAAGATATTTCAATGATGGCAAGGAGGGTATAGGAGAGGGATTAGGTTATGGATTTTCATGATGCTGAGGAGGGTACAGGAAAAGGTTAAGGAATGCGCACAAAAAAGTGAGTGATAATACTGGTAGGCTCTACTAGGCTGTAGCAATTTGATTAATCAGCTGTCTTGGTAAAGGCCACACATTCCTAACAGAAAGTCTGCTTATCAGTACAATTGAACATATCACCAATGAACAATGGTTGCTGAATTTTTATGGCCAATAGGGCAGTCTTTGAAAGCAAGTTCTACTGTACCATTAAAAGGCATTACATCTAACAAGAACCTTGCCTTCGACTGATTGGATTTTGTATGAAATCATACTACTCATGGTACATGTGGTAAATAAGGGTATTAAACAAAACTTAAAATTTGGTTTTCAATATTTAGAAGGAATTTTCTGAATCATTCTGACTATTCAGTGTTATTGTTCAGCAGGGGCAGCATACTACACATTAATAAGGTCTCTGGTGATCCTGGAAGCTGGCAAGAGCCAAACTGAAATAACTGAATTGCTTTTAACTACGCTCACATCAGGTCCTAACTTTTGCATGATCGTAGCAGAGAATGCAGCACCAGCTAATAACCGGCGTTAAACCCCCTAAAACGCCGTAATCCC
>JAAUYG010128737.1_pt1 | contig 10298 bp, 12 predicted proteins | sample 7278091 | NCBI WGS metagenome assembly JAAUYG01 (sample SAMN14350201, study PRJNA611818) | marine sediment metagenome | isolation source: surface marine sediment (0.6m) | place: French Polynesia: Moorea | collected 2018-08
GCCTTTGGAGACCTTTAGAGGGGGGGGGGGTCCTAGGTCCAAATGTGACCCAAGGTCCTTGACACAATTTTTGTTTGAACCACAAAATGGCCACCTTGCCATAACCACTAGGTGCTCAGACCATAAATGGACTTCGCACAACCAGCCATGCGTTTTGTCATGGTTGCGCTGCCTTGATGCTGATAAGCGCCCTTGTTTTCCTCTTTGAAGTCTTTTGGGGCCACACTGCTGACTGGATGAAAGAGCACGGAGTCACGTCGTTGCTGTTGTGGAAGAACGCCGCTCCCAAAAAGTCAAACTGCGGAGCAGTGGCAAGGGGGGGGGGGTGTCAGCAGACCTGCCCCAGCCCCCCTTCAGACTTACATTTTAATAAAAAGCACATTCCAGCCAGCAGTGCAGTTGGGGGGAGTGTATCAGTTGTTCGGGTCGAGGCGTGGTTGGACTGCCTGGCAGTGGCACGGAAAGTCCCAGAGATTCGTTTTGCACCGCAACAATTTTATCACCAACTTTGTGTGGGCACCCTGTGTCAAATGCTAGCTTGTTTGCACAAGATAAAATGTTTCCTACGACCAGTTCAAACATTCACCCTGTGCTACATTTTGTTTTGCTACCATTCAACGTCAACTACCAAACCAAAAGTTCCAAAGTCTTTTGCGCTTGGCCACTGCAAAGTTTTGTTGCCTCAGACATGTCAGCTGTTCGGCTTTTACATTTTGCCGTCCTGCTTCAACTCATCATACTGGCGGGTGGAAGTCAAGCTGCCGTCCTCGTTGATGCGGACCCCTCTCAGCATAAAAGTAAAACAACCCAAATGTGTCCCGCATTTTAGGAGCTTCACGCACACATCAATGGATCCATAGAAAAGAATACGATAGAAAAATTGATTGGCAAGAAACAGGCCCGCGAGCCGGAATGGAAATCACCGTGCGATCTCCAGTTCGAACACGGTGCATTGAGGTCCTTGGAAGAGTGAGTGGATTCAGTGTTTTCTGAAGCACTGGGAAGTATTTCTGACAGCTTTGCAATTCTAGCGCAAGGATCAAAGTTGCACAATCATGAACGTGGAATAAAACGAAACCATTCAAGCCAAATAGTTCCCCTTTCAGGGAGCTCTCTGTTTTGAGTGCGGCAGTTTTCTCTCTGGCGCGTCACTGTGTGTTACGTTGTTCAGAACTTCCTGAAACAATCACCAAAAATGGCTGCTTTATCTGGTGCCTCTCTGATTGCAGTGGGTTCGCGCTGTTCAAGTTGATTCACGAGTTGTGTGACAGCGACGATGCTGCGTACTTGGTGAGTGAGAGAGAAATTGTGGGTTGCAATCTTTCACGACTTTTCTGTTACACTATTTCAATTTGAAATAAAGATTTAGAAGAAATAGGGAAGTTTTTTGTCCAGATCACAAGTGACGTCATCAAAGAGTTTGCTGAAGACAATGTGAAGTACTTGGAGCTGAGAACAACGCCAAGAAACAATGACACAACGGGAATGACCAAAATGTCTTACCTGAATTCCGTGATAAAGGCAATTGAGGTAAAGTTCTTTGATGCCAAGCTTTGTCGAGGTGGGGAGCGACACTTTCTTATTAGCCAGTTGGTTTTGAGTAATCCCATCAGCAAAATTCATCTGTTTTCCAGGACAGAGATGAAAGTCTGGACATCATCGTGAAGTTGCTCTTGTCAATAGACAGGAGGAGCTCACTGGAGTACGCCTGGGACACACTCAAGCTGGCTGAACAGTTGCGAGATGAACATTCTGGCGTCATCGTCGGATTAGATCTCAGCGGTGATCCTTACGTACGCACAGCACAATTACAGATCAAACACTATTTTTGCCCAAACAGAACATGTGCAGCACTGAACAGCCGACTCAGTCAAAATGGTAACAGCAAAAAGCAAAAATCTTGTCACACGAACTTCTTGGCCACGCTGCTTGAGCAAGCAGCCAAAAGGGTCGCGTTGTTGTCATTGTTGATGGGAACCCCTCCCCCGAGCAGAACACAACACCCTGTCAAAGCTCAACAAAGCTTACTCTAAAACTCTTGCACCACCGGTTCAGTCCTTATGACGTGACCTGAACATGATATAGCGCCGTAGTTTTTTTCGCACCAATCTTGTGTCACTTCAAATAACGAAGAATGGCAGTAACCAAACAACCATCTTCTGTTGATGGCATTATTTTTCTGTTGCAGAAGGGAGACGCAAGAGTGTTTTTGCCTGTTTTCAAAGCTGCAAAAGAGAAAGGTTTCAAACTTGCCTTACACATAGCCGAGGTACAGAGATTTTGATCACAATCAATGTTAGAGAGAAATACATCTTGCCAGTGACAAAGTGTCATTTGTGTGCAGTTAAAATGAATCTAACTTGAGCGGAAAACTGAGGTCGCACCGTTTTGGGAGAAAAATGTCGTTTTCAGGTTCAGTGAGAATTCGCTGGAAATGATGTCAATCCTGAAAAGCTTGTACATGCTCAGATTGCAGGCCAAAATGACGAGAGCAAGGAACTCCTTTCTTTGCCACCAGACAGAATAGGTCATGGTACTTTTCTGCACCCGAGCGATGGCGGCACGGAAGAATTCATTGGTATTTTGGAGAAAAATCCCACACCGTTCGGTGAGTCTTACAACCAAAAAGATGTCCACTCAGTTCCCACAGACGGATTGTTTTCAACTGCAGTTTCCCACTTGTTCCAGCAAAGTATTTTCATTCATCATCTGGTTCTTTCAGAGTTGTGTTTGACGTCGAACGTATGCACCAGGACCACCTCTTGCTACGCGTCACATCATTTCACGCACTGGTTCAAAAGAGACCATCCAATTGTCATCAGTGTAAGTGACCACACTCATCTTTATACCAAAATGGATTGAGTTGTTCCTTGGTGCAAGGTACTAACAGCACGTACGTTCTGGTCAAGAGTCATCTCTCAACTGAAGGCGTTTTTGAAAGGAAAATTTTCTGACGAAATTTAAGAAAGAAAGTGTCTGACCGAGAATTGAACAAAGATTAGCTGTTTTCAACGGTGATTGGTGGCAAACCAACACTGTCCTTCTTGCCTTTTCAGACGGATGACAAAGGAGTATTCAGTACCTCGCTATCGAAAGAGTACTCCATTGCAGCAAACACCTTTGGGTTAAGCAGAGCTGATTTGTGGCGACTTTCTTTCAAAAGCATTGACTGGATATTTGGGGATGACTCCATAAAGACCTTGTTGAGAAAGAAATGGAATGCAGCAAAAAGTGAAGTGTCCCTTGAAAAATAAAGACCTCGGCAGCAACGGCCAAAAAAAGAAGAATGGGACTTCATAAAGTTAGAGGTCTGTCTCCCTTGGATGATGACAAAGCGGGGGATTCAGTGTGCGTTTGTTGCATTTCTTGATACTCTTTGAAATTGGTCTCTCGCGGTTGGAAAGGAAGCTTTTCTTTGGAACAAGGAACAAAAATTAAATAGATCTAAAAACAAACAAAAAAAATGGTGGGAGAATGGACTTTGAGGTTGTACTTCACCTGGGACTGTGTGTGGTTTCTGAAATGCAACCCGTTCTGTATTCGCGGCGCCAGCAGCCCCACTTGGCTCAAAACATCCAGGTTTCCACTGGGTTTTGCCATTTCTTCCCTGGAGTCAGGTCAGATTGGTCCTTTTTCAACGTTTGGTGCTGACTGGCACCCCTGTTGACTCAACCTGGGGTTTCCCTGGAAGATGGGCACGGCCAAAAGCAAAAATCCGGAGAGTTGATGTCAAAGCTGCGTTGGCGAGATTCATTGCGATTCCAAGCAATGTGAGCTTTGGCCTGACAGGTTACCGTTGAATTGATGACATTCAAGTCAGTTGATCAGATTCTCCTGGTCATCAAAAGTAAATTGGGGCCACACTGTCCGCATGGTTCCCAGTACTGCGTGGTTGGATTGGTCTGGACCTCAGTGATGGTTCCAAGACCGACTCAAAGATGGATTTTGACAGTGAGCAAGCAAGCGATTTCCACCAGCAAAACAGTATTTTCTGTGCGTTTTCCACGCAGCCTGTGGCGGTTAGGAGTTAAATTCTTTTCGTTCCTTTGTTTTTCGCCTTTTGATTTTTCTCTTTGATTTAAAATCAAGCCAGTGATGCCAAATATCAAGAGGCAGACGGAACGTCTGTTCATTCGTTGCCTTTCAGTGGTGCTGGACCTTCACTGCACTACCCACCTGTGAACTGTATGGTCGTTAGGCGCGAAGTACGAACCCCTGGGCCTCGACGCTGACACGCGCCCTTGTTTCTTGTTGTGTCATTGGTTCAATGCCTGTCATGCTGTCGTCTCATCTCTCGATGTCGGGATGTTTCATTGCCGATGTACACTGACGTCTGTCCTCGAAACTGGATTGTTGCAGATGTCTCTGAGTTGGAATTAATTCCAGATTTGACGATAAAAGTCTGTGCACGAGGCATTGGTCCAGAACAAAACGAAGCACAATCTGTACTTCTCGTCTGGATGTGGATTGTGTCGACTCGGAGGATGTAGCCTGAGCCAAACTGATCACTGCGCAATTCTGGATGATCTGCGTTCCTCATTTTTGGCCTGAGTTGATTTGTGTGCTGTTCACGTGAAGAAAAAGGGAAGTTTTCTCGCACTGGGCTCGTTCTGGACAGATTTATCGGCGCAAGGAAACTGTGGACAGGTCGAAGACCTCGTTAGTCGGATACACCTTGTGCCTGACTCTTCAACCAGTAACAACTGATGCAATTTGAAGTCTCTTATTCGTTGATGTAGAACTAAATGTCCATTGATGGACTCTGAAAGGGCCGCACTATCTCTCGTGATTATTGCCGTCATAGTTTCGCCTTAGTGCTGATATGTGAGTCGAGACTGGAGACATTTCAGCAAACACGAGGAAGAAAACAACTGTTTACTTTTGTCGTTGAGGGAATAGAAAGCTGCAGCGAAACAGGGTTATTCCTTCGTTTGTGCTCGACACGCCGGCTACAACATTCCAATTGGCGTTTTGGAATTGTGCAAACGATAAACGATACTTCAAAAGGAAGAGACTTTGTAGCGATAACTCAGAGCTCTTCTCTGTGTTCTTTGTAATTTTAGTTCGGGTGTTGGGATCGTTTTTGGTTTTTTTATATTTTCATCTTGGGTTTTTCATGGAATTATGGTGTAACATTGAGAGTGACCATCGTTGTCTGCTTGCCATGACAACCTCTGCTATCTTCTGGCAAATCATGGTTCACTCCAACTCATTTCTTTCGAAGACGCAAGCATGTCTTGCGATCCTTGGGGGGGGGGGCTGAAAACATGTTCTGTGGCTATCCCTTCTTTTGTGTGGAGGTCCTCTACACTTTGATGAGTGTTTTTGCGCATGCAGACGGTTTAGATGCCTTCGCACCTTGTACTGTGCACCATGCTGGGACCCTCAGTTTTAGTACACAAGCATTTGAATGAAACATGCGTTCCCAGACGAGATGTAAGGTTTGCTGAGTGTTCGTTTGCTAATGAACTGACTTGTTGCTGGGAGCCACCGTATCATTTGGGTAGGTTCGCAAGAGCATGAAACTTCTCGAGATCTTTTGGTAAACTGTCAAGAGTTCTTGAAACCGGTAGACTCTATGGCCTGTAGGTGTCGTTGTCATCGTGGCAGATCCGAGCAACTCGGGAATCCCCCCCTCCCATCTGACAACAGACCCCCATCTAATTGCACTGTCACAGCAATTCTTGTCGAGCTCCCTCACAAAATGAAAAGGATGTTGTTGTGTTGGTTTTGGTGAAAACAGGAATTGTTGGGATGATTTCAATATTTCACCAGGATGACTTCAAGATTATGAGACTGGCAGTGTCTCCATTGATTTTTGCACACCGGAAGGAAGACAATACTTTGTGAACTGAAACATGTGTTACAGCGCTTCCATTAGCGAAAATTACGTTTCCACCCAAATGACCATTTTCCTTGTGCAAGTGTCTTTGAAACTGTGTTTTGCAGTCTTGCCAGCAGGCGTCTGAGTATGTCTCTACCAATGAGTACACGATATTTTACTTCCATCCTTCGCCGCAGATTTTCTTGTACGTTAAATTGGGCATTGGGCACCAGATTCAAGTACATGCACAATTGATCAGCGAGGAAAACCTCCCACAGTACAGATAGGGGCATGAAATGGAGAATGTGATAGACGGAAGGAGTTTCTGCAGAAATCGTTTGCTAAAACTTATCTGAGCTCTCATTTCACTCCGATGGTTGCAGCAATCAGATCATTCGTTTTCGATGTATCTGTCAAAAAATGATGGATGCATTGACAAAACTGACCATTTCTTTTAATGTTAACCTGCATTTTGGACGCGGTGGTGAGACTGTTGATCTCTGGTCCTTTTCCCATCCTCTGGAACTTTGAAAGGACATTGGAAAATCTTGTAAATCTGTGCTTTCGCAAAAGTGCAAAGGGTGTCTTTTTGTTGGCTCGGTACATTTTCGCCCACTGTTACATGGGAGTGAGTTTCTACCTGCCAATTTCTGGCTGCGTGAAGACAACGTATAGCAGCCAATAAGTTGGCATTGAGGTACTCATAAAAGCGTTATGATTGACTGTTCTTACGTGGGATTTTGTCTCCATCATCTTTTGTGGGTGTCGTTCGGGAGAATAATGTAACCTTAATGAACACTGCATCGTGTCGCAGTGGTTGTAGGTTGGTTCCTTGAGACTGTTTTCACATACAATGTCAATATTTAGTCTCCATGTTTTGCTGTTCTCTTCTGGGCACACAGTTTGGAGGGTATGTACACGCGGAGTGCTTCAAGGACCCTGGAGGAGAAGCGTGTTTGTAGAGGTTGTTTTTTCTGTGAACTGCTTGTTGAAGAAGAAGCAAAATGAAAAGTCTGAAAAGATCAAGGTCACAAGTGGATACAGAATCCCATGGTCCAGTGAAGGGTCTGCGCCTTTTTCCAGGTCATGGTCAACTTTGACTGTCACTCTTTCCGAGAGGGCTTGGTAACGAATTGCCTTGTGCACATGTTTCTGACACAGGCTTCAGAGATGCCCTCGTCTCCACGTTGTCGTCACGTATGTTTGAGAAATGTCCAGGTTTCCAGAACGTAAAGGGTGGCTGGCGCTCCACATAAGTTGGATACTCTGCGCGATTGCGTGAACCCAGTGGGCAAGCCCCGTAAATTATGCACATTACATTCAGATGCTTGGAAGTTACAATGCACAAAAGCCCTGAAAAGAGGGCTTAAGTGATAAAAATTTGATGGGACACTGAATACAGATTCGTTTAGCCCTGCCTGACCCACTCCTTTCAAGTCAATTACTTCCATATTTGAAGAAACAGCTCTGATTCTTTCACGAACAAACATCAGGAGAAATCGCATCTTTCGCGCAGATTTCTGGGCAACATTCTGGGCAACATTCTCATTGGCGATCTTAGATTTGTGCCAACTCGGAAAAGTCTAACCTTTATAGACTTCACAAATGTGCCTGCTTTTGTGTAACATGGTGTTTTTGATCTTTGTGAATCTGTTGCAAAAAGCACGCCACGTTTGATGTGAGTTCTACAATTCAAGGAAACAACCTTCGTGTGAAGCCTCATAAAACAAGAATCAATTTTGGCATTTTTTTCGCAAGTATCGTGAATCGTCAATATTTTGGCAGACAAAGATTTGAGGTAAATGTCCTGTGAATACACACATTGCCTTGACGTAATTTGTGTGGAATTCGTCCGTATTTTACCACCTGCAAGTTTGCCGTCCGCTTGTGAGGCAGAGTTGCGAAGCAATAAACTGGCCCAGTGTTTGTTTCTTCACGTCCGTGCCCCGTACCTTCCCAGTTCTGGGATGGAATTCGCCTTTTTAGGCTGCCGCAGTTGTGAGGCCTGTCAAGTGTTTTGTGGGGAGGAGGAGACTGGCTGCAATTAGGAGTGGCACTGGGTCTCGCGAATTCAACAACACTCGAATCCTCGATCTTGTGGTGAAAAGTTCTTCAATGATGCTCAAACACTGAGCAGATTTTGGTCGAGTCTGGGGGTTTTGAGAATTGGTAACTTGGCGTGTACTGTCAATTTAGCTCATCCTGTAATCATGCAAGACGACCAACAACACATTGAAATAAATTCACATGAGGAAAAGCTTTTACGCATTGTGTGACAGTTTCAGCAAACAAGACTGCTCCGCATAAAGATTCAGGATTGCATCAACATATGGGCCAACAGCCTCAGCTCAAGAAATGCCTTTCCACAAGCTGTTCTGTCATTTCTGACAGAATTTTCGTGACCAAAAGCATATGTCTCCAAACCATGTGAAGGAGCATTGCTCAAAACTAAAGTGCATTAAAAGCTTTGCTGAGTTCTGTACATGGAACTGCTGTTCACAAAATAAGTCAAGAATTTCCGCTCATACGTTCCCACCCTGTAGTTGTTCAATATTGTCCCCGGCCAACTTTGCAGGGAGAACTCCCCCGCTGAACATCATTAAAGCCTGAATATGCTCATGTATTGGACCTGATTTGAAGGCTCAGTCAATGCATTGAGGGATAAGGTTGAAAGGGACATGGTTGCCTATCAATAAATATTTACAGACTGGATTTTTGAAGGCATGGCAAAACCAACAGCAAATGTGAATACATTTCTTCTACGAGAGATGCGTGCGTGAAGAAAGTCCCCCAAAATGAGTGTTAACACAGACATAGGCTTCTGCAGATAGGAGAACAAATTTAAGCAGCGGAAGTGCACAGAAGCCTTGTATGAATCTTTCTGGCGTCTGTGGATTCACTTTTTTCCAAACAACAGTGGCGGAGCCGTGATTTGTCGCAATTGAACTTGTTGCGCTGCTGTTTCGACGATGTTGCTGTTTTGTTCCATGGGTTGAGCTTTGGGCTTTCATTGCTGTGCGCACAACGCCCATAATGGTGCTCACATCTGCGGCAAAGTCCGTAGTTCTGTCGGCGACACTTGCTGTGAAATGGGATCAAGCTGCAAGAGGACAAAGTGCGAATACGGACAAAGGAGGCAACAAGATCAAAGCGTTTTTTCTGAGACGCAAGTTATTTTTATTTCACCTTCCCAGCAAGTTTCTCCTTTCCTCTGCCTCTTTTGGAAAGATCACAGCTCCCCGAGACCTGGTAGTCTATGGATGTGAAATCTTACCACCCTACCAATTTGCTGATTCCATTAAGCAGCTTCATTTTTGTGGCCGAAATAACTCTACAAAAAGCTGGAATTAACCCAAGCCTGTCATTCTGTTTGAGAGTTTGTGAAGGACCTTGCACAGCCACTTCATCTTGAGAAACATGATAGCAATCAAAGCCCACCGATAACTCTTGAACATGGCAGAAGCTGATCATCAGCGCCACTGCACCACTCGAGCCTTCTGCACAGACAATCAGCAAAGTATTCTGGAAAACTGACTGCAAATGAACAGAAATTAAGAATGGCAAACATTGGCCTGCAGGGTGTCGTGAGATCCAAGAATACGGTTGTTGATTGGTCAGAAATCCTTGTTTGTAAGCAGAGTGGAAACAGGAAGGCCGTGCAAATTTAGAGTTTAAGTTGTCAGTGTGAACCAGTGTGACACTTCAACGTCACAACAGACACTGGTGTGTGGGTCCATTCAAACAGATGCGCTGCTTTCTTGACGAAGCCTTTACAATTTAACAAATATTTGCTGGAAAAAAGTATTGATCAGATTGGTAAAGCAGCTGTCTTTAATCCATACATTACGTTTGCTTCAGTCATTGAATCATTGTGTCAGAATCACTCATCAGAAGCTTTTGTATTTAATACAGAAAGCTCTGCTGGTCCTGCTTCACACCAAACTGCTTAAAGGCACCAAATGAAACTTGTTGAATTTCTTTCTTGCTCCATTGAAAATGTTCATTTTATTCTCCCAATTTTCCCTTCGATTCATTTCTCAGTCAAACAGGGCAGGAGGCTTGCGCGCAAAGGAAACTTCCGTGAATCTGAGAGGGATCCATGCCCACCTTCATTCACCCTTTTGTGAGCCCCTTGTTACGGAGTCGTCAAAGCGCGAAGAAGAAAGGGAAAGCTTTCTCTGGCAAGCATGGGATCTTTTCCACAGCACATTTATCCAGTATATGCCAACAACGGCAAACTTACATGACAGGAGGAAATTACAGACGCATTCATTTCACTTTGCTTTGCATTTGAGTTTTCATGCTTCTCCTGCTGTCACTCCTCATTGGGATTTTGAAGCTGGGATTCCTGCAGGGAAAACTTTTCGGTACCGAGTGACCAATGGAGTTGTTGCGCAGAAGCCCCCGCCTGGTAGTGGTGTTGGGAGATACATGCGCAGTACGGCTGCATTCCTTGCAACCTTGCAATTCTTCC
>JAAUYG010245651.1_pt1 | contig 10298 bp, 14 predicted proteins | sample 7278091 | NCBI WGS metagenome assembly JAAUYG01 (sample SAMN14350201, study PRJNA611818) | marine sediment metagenome | isolation source: surface marine sediment (0.6m) | place: French Polynesia: Moorea | collected 2018-08
CAAAGTGTACTCACAGGACAAAAACGAGTGCAGTTCATCTGGTGGTGGGGGAGACCGGTAGACCGCCAAACCCACCGCTAACTTTTCATTCTTGCACTGTCAAAAGATGATGAGCATGTGCCACCAACGCATACAAATTGACGGACTGATGATGGTCTGACCCCAACCCCCACCACACCTTGTGAGTGCTACCAACTCGACATGCAGAATTGTGGAGCGATGGGCAGCAAATAACTTGGCGGCGTGACTGTTGCAAATCTGGCGGCTTTTCCTAAATCCGTCGGGAGTCCGTTTCGTGCTGTGAACCCACGTTGTGCTTGAACTTGGAACAGACAGCGTGAAGGGCGCGCGGGCACGTGCTTTTGTCGGGTGGCGGGCGGGGGGGGGGGCTGTCCAGGCCTACAGGGGCAGGGGTCCAACCTGCAGCTGGGAGGGGGTCTGGCTCAGAGGAGGGGACCCAGCCTGGAATTGGGTTGGGGGTTACCCCTCAACGACGATGACTTACAGCCTCGCGCGACCTAAAGCGAAAGAAGAAAGAGCTTTCACGGTGAAACATTATTGATGGGGGATATTTCTGAGTCTGGTGTGAACGCAGGCGCCTGTCACCTTTGCTTTGACGTGCTTTCGTTCAGTTGATGCCTCCGGCCGCGAGTAGGATCTGTCTGGCTTTCTGAACAGCTGGTGATGTGGCTCGGTCGAGGAAGGCGTTTTCTTGAAAGTAACATTCAATGAGCAAATTTTGTGTTTTTCGTCAGAACGAAAAAAGACCCGAGTCTTTTGCAATGAAAAAAAGCATTTTGTTCCTGCCAACATTCCTCAACATCCACCATTGCACCATTCTGCCAGAGGTACAGCCAGCGCCATCGAGTTTCTGTGTTGATTACTTCCCACGCACAAGCAGAGAACGTTTGGCAGCAGTGCTCCTTCACAAGAAGTTGTTGAACGCAAAAAATATTATCCTTGAAGCGAAAGACTGCTTCATAATCTTTTACGAAATCGCAAAAATGAATGAAAACACCTGTATTTTTGTTGCTGTCCTTTTGCCCGAAAGAGGCTTTACTGTTGTTTTTATTCCTGCGGAAGACAACAGGACATTTCGTTGCGAACATGCAAAATCTGTCGCAAGCTATGAGTCTTTTCTGCTCCGTGCAACCAGTTAATATTGCTGACATTTTGCCCTAAGTAAACAGAGACTGGAAAGGCCAGACAGAGAGTTCGAGTTTGTAGGTGAATTTAAACATGTATGAAGAGATCTCTTGCAAGAAGGAACGACTTGGGAATTCCTGGAATTTTTTGGACATAGTTTTTTCCCTGAGGTGAAGAAAACATCCCGTTATGGCGTATTGTCCTGAGGAACCGAAGTACTGTTTGCAATCACGCCTTCCCACAGCGTGAAAGTGCAAGAAACTGAGGGATTTACCCATTCTGGTGTGTACTGGTAGGTTTTGCCGCATTTCAATGAGAAAAAAGCAATCATTGTTTTCAGCGATAAGATTTATTTTTAATGAAAAATTGCATAACGCAGGGCATGTTAACGTACAGAACCAAGTGTCTGAAATACACCTTTCAGCAACTCAACAAAAACGTCTTCCTGTAACCTCAGATATGGATGTATTAGTAGAAAAAATATTCAAGTACTCTAAAGTCTGTTTCTCCCCGCGGTCAACTCCTTTGGAGTCTGACAGATTTTTGTGTGACACAATGTTGACCAGATTTTCACGTTGACGGAGATCTGGTGTGGTGTTGGCAGAGAGATGTGCACCCGTTCCGTATCTCTAATGCTTGATATTCAGAACACAAATTCACAGAGTTGTCAGGTCAAGCTGTTCAAGAATGTCACCTGCGTTATTCCTCACATTCTGCTTTTCGTTTCATCTCTTTCAATTCACTACCCTGTAATTCAGCTGGAAGTGAGAATTAGGTAGGCTGATGTGAGGTAAGATGAGCAATGCGAGGTGATAAAAAACACAACATTGCAAATATTAGTGATTTTTTTGTAGATTTTTTTCATTACTTTTTTCCCACCAATGTCTAAATAGTTCGTGCTTCTAACCCACATCTATAACAAAAGCCTAAATGACTTATTTACATCAGGCGTTTAATGTACATATGGCCCTGTAGGATAGATGTATCAACAATCTACATCAGGAAGATTCTGCCTTGAAATGTTCACAAGCATCTGAGAAACAAAAAGAATCACACATTCCAGTCGAAGAACACGTCTCCCTTTTGGATAAGCGAATAAGCGAATTTCGCGTCCCAAACACAGCCTGACAACGATGTTAGAAACCTCGAGACAAGCTGCACGATGCCCATGCCCCTCTGGATGATTATGATGTAAGCACTTGACAACAAGTCTACGCTTCGTCAGCGTAAAGGCCAAGCGCCTTCTCCCGTCACATGATCACCATCAGGTGACAACATAATGCCAGACACCCCCCCCCCCCGGCGTCCTGCACGACAATGGTGACGACGCAGATGTGACTCTATAAGGCCGTCCCGACTTAGTCGCGCTCGGCCTTTTTTGGTTCAGGAAATCGAAGTGTGAGGAAATGAAATTCAAATTTTATGGAAAAATGGAAAAGACTTACAACACGCAGAACATGCACACGATCCTTGGCGGATCCTGTGTGATGGAAGCGTCATCAGTTCTGGATCCGCCAAGCAGAAACACCAAACAAAATATCACAATATCCCGCAGTGGGGAAGATAGGAGAAATTCTATCAGTCGAGGCGAAGGTATTCGCCGAAGAAAAATGGGGGGGGGGGGGGGGGGGTGAACAAGTACTCTGAAGATGGGGGGAAAAGAAACGAGTGGTCGCGCAAGCTGGTGCGAAAGATCGTAATAAAAATTCTCGAAGACAAGAACTGATGCACAACATTGGCAACCTGGAAACAAAACCCTCAATTCCCGTTCATGAATAACACGGTGACATTTCTAGATTTGGAAGCACATACCGCCCCATGGTTTGCTGAGAAATGCCACACGCTGACCCAACAAGGCTAAAACCATTTCCTAGAGAAACAAAATGTAACACTCGGTCCTTAAGTACCCGGCGTACTAGTTATTGAGTGACATTAACTGTTCTGTATCTGACCGGCACAGCACCTTCTGGTACAATGTGCCCAAACAAGATTGAAAAGGCATGCAACATTCAGTTCGATATTTATCCAGTCTGGGTTCGCTCCAGTCAATGTAAGTGGCGCAGCCGACGGCGGCTACTTTCAACTGACACCTCATGACAAACCGTGGCGTGCAAGCCACAAAAACACCATGACGGTGACTCAATTGCAATTGATCCATTCGTATGGACACCCAAAATAGTTTGCGTGTAGCAAGTTTCAAATCTGCCAGCCAACCTTTCAAGCTGGACTCGTGACAACATACGTCTAAGCAACGACGGGCTCAGATGTCTTGATCTGCACGTAGCTGCTGTTGTCGCTCACGTTGTCCGAGACGTTGGTCGTCTCCAGGTTGGCGTCCACCTCCATGGCGCTGTCACCGCCGGCGCTCGCCGGGTGTTTGTGCGTTGTCGGGGTTTGTGCGGCGAGGGGCGGCGCGTTGACGGACCAGGTGCGTAGGTACGGGGAGGAGCGGGCCTCGCGCCGCGCCTTGCGTCGCTCCTGACGCTCGCGCATCATCATCTGCAGCTGCTCCATCTTGCCCTTCGTCGCGCGGTTCTCTAGACGCCGAAGTTGATCACCTAAAATCACCCACGGTGTCATTGGGCAAAGACATTGATGACCTGTCATTTTGACATTGGTTGCAATTTCGTTCATTTTGGCGTTTGCCATGATGTGAAGTGTTTGTTTGCACAAAAGCTGTTGCGCAAAAGAAATGAAACACTAGAAGACGACTCGATCAATTCTGTAGCTATTGCATGAATATTGTCGATGAAAGGGCCTTTGCGAGTCTGCACACTTAGGTGGGCAAAGCTTTGTGCAATTATCAAAGATACAAGAGAAGGTTACGCAGGCTTTTTCAACAACACAGGATTCTCAAGGACAACTTGGGAGCTCAATTATGCACAGGCGTGTTTGTAAAGTTCACAAATGACGTAGATGCAGCTTTTGATTAAAACATTGAATGTGTCATGGGAAGAAACGAGTAAAGCTGCACAACGTTGAGGTCACTGCGGAAAACCACAAACTTGTCCCTCCGTGTTCGGTGTTTTTCCTGGTTTGTTCAAGCCAGCGAGTTCTGATGCCTGGTTGTAATGTCACGTTTTACGTCAATGCAAATCTATCCCTTCGTGTTTGCCTCAAGTGGGACTTGATGGCAACGAACCCCCCCCCCCCTTCCCACTCCCGAGTCCCTTTCTCCGCTGTGCGAAGAGTGGCGTGTTTTCACTCTGATGTTTCGCGGATTTTAACTTGGGTTCTGAGCACCAGTAATTGGAACGAAGAAAGCATCTCGTACCACGTGAAATATCGGACGACTCTTTGTTCACTCTTGGGTTTGGCATTTACATTGACAAACACTGAACTCGAAACTCGTCAGAACTGTGTGGGCTCGACAAAAGCGTGTAAAGATCAGGTTTGTTTTTTTTTGCTTTCAAATCTTGTCAAAGCAGAAGTGCTTAACATCCTACTCAAACACAACTGAATAAACTTGGAATAAATTCAGTTTCAAAATGTGTTTGCGGAAAGATCGAAATAATGCCACGTTTTGTTCTGCACCAGAAACATGCAGTTGTGTTCAGTGCAATGTGGTGTGTTCATTTTTATTGTTTCTGAATGACATCTCCAAGAACCACAAAAATGAACAGAGTGGTGTTGTTTCCTGGAAGGATTGTGGTAAATCGCTCCTTTCCGCAGAAACATCACGCACTGAAAGAATCCTGGTCTGTTCTTTGCGAAAGTATCCAGCACGGGCGAGTTTCTGGTGGGCATCACCATTGACAGGCCGTAGTGAATGTACCAAATGGAAAGGCATTTGGACAAAGCATTCTGGGCACCACATTACTACTGCTCCACTGACAGGCGACACTTACTAGATCTGGAGTTGTTCCTCTCGGAGGCTCTGGCTGCGCGGTCCGCGTGGCGCTCGTGGCGCTGGTGACGCACCATCTGTGCGCGGTACTGCGGCGACGCGCCCAGCAAGTCGTTCAGGATGTGAATAATTGTGCTCACACTCTTCTTCGGCTTGCCGTTTCTGTCTTGCAAAGCTGGATTCAACGTGCCTGTGAAAAACACACAAAGGAACACATTTTTAATTCTGTGGCATCAGCGCCTGAGCTAAACAAAAAAAAAAAATAATCTGATTACTGCGCATACAAGTTAAATGTTAACTGCAGATTATAAAGCTTAGGTTTTTATCAGACAACTTTATTCATTTTTAATTAACCGAGAAAAATCGCAGACGGGGGTCCCATGTAAATTCATCCATGTGCTTTTGTTCCCCGGGAACGTGGAGTGACACCAATCCAGGCGCTGCTCTGAAAAGTTTGCCATTTGACATTTGTCTGTGTGCGTCATCAGAATACGACAGCTGTCTGCCTCTGCGTCTCCCACATCTAATCCTCCCTCCCTGCACCGGCCTCGACACTACCATTAGCGAAGTGAAAAACTTCCATCAAAGTGGTGTCCCATTCGTTCTTATTATCAACTTCCAAACCATTTCCCAGATATTGCTGCGTGCTTGTGCATGATAACATTACTGTGATGACATTTACACAAGGGGCAGATCCAAGCTTCTTCTTGTGTGCTTGAAATGGAATTATTAAAGGACTGTGACCTTCTGATATTTTCACTCCCTATTTTTCTTTGCACCAATGCGCTAAAAGCACCGTTGAACTTTTTGATCTCATTTGTGTGCCTGGAGGCAGCCACATATCAGTACCACATGGGTCACTTCAGCATTCCCAAATGCGAGCTGGCGCTCTCAACGATAACGCTTGTTCCCAAAAAGGCGAAGCGGCCCAAATATCACTCTATTTTCCTCTTGGAACACACAAGTATCTGGCCTTGAAAGAATTGAGACTTGCCACGATTGCTTTGGACACTGACTCCTTGCAACCTCTTCAGACCAAACTGAAGAGTGGTCGTGGTACAGCAGAACAGAAGGACACTTGTCCCAAAGCGACAACGGAATCGCTGCGTGCGCCTTGATCCGTGCAAACCCCACACTGGAGGAATGGAGTTGTAATTTGCACTTTTTCCCCTGGACTGCTTGCGTCACTCAAACTTTTGTGCTAATTAAGTTGATAATGCACCTGGCTGAAGCTGCATCCTCCAGTCAATGGCTGCAGGCATTCAAAGAATGGCATTTGCTACACTGGCATCCAAACTTTGCAAAGTGCACGAAATACCAAGACATTTACCAGCAATTTGCCAGAATCCCGAGGCAGCTTTCGTAATTCGTGCTGAATGTCAGAATTCTGTGGATCAAGGAAAAATTTCTGACATTTAATTTGCCGTTTGTGCAGCAACAAAGCTTCACTTTGTTGGCTTCTGAAGGGATTTTAGTCCGGAAAAGTGTGCAGCCATTTAGGAAAGCGAAGCACACAAACATCGCGCAATCTGCAAGACCTTGAAAACCCACCTACGAGAAGCTGACAGATGGGTGCTGAAACCAGCATAACACTTCCATCCAGTTATTCAGTTGTTTATCTCTCTGCACAGGAGGCGAGTTACACTTTGCAAGACAGTACCGATCTTTGTTGCAAAGAAAAAAATCAATTCATAGGGTAGGAGGCCTTATAGAAATTGAGATTGACATGAATGGCTTGAGGGATCCTGCTGCACGTACAGTAACTTGCCGTGATACGGCGCTCCTGGATCAGGCGTAGGTAGCTGCCTCACCCACACAATAAATACATTTCTTCCATCGATCAATACCCTGACATTTACATTGGGATCTAATCCACCAATCTATTCTGCCACCGATCTTCAATTCTACCCCAACAAATATCAAATTTTAATCATTACAGTATGGTGCTTTGCATGAGCATACCGACGGTCTACCTTCTGTTTCGTTTGTATGACGTGTCTCGTCAATAGCGTTGGTGACGTATTTAGTGAACATCACATGTTGAACGAACATGCCACTCGTACACAATGAGTCTGAAGCGTCAGCACTTTGTGTCGTAAAAATTGCAGTGGGACGACGAATACAATGAGGTGCGCACAGTTGGAAACACCAATGCGCCCGAATACTTGCTGCCCACTTCAGTCAGCGCAACAGAATGAGAGATACTCAAAATATTTACCTGAAAACGTTCCTGAGTAAACCCCCTGTCCATGATGCTTCATACTTTCTATGATAGCTCCTTTGACAGGTTCTATCTTCTTCACTTTCTGCAAAAGAAAAATGCGAGTTCCGTGTGAGATGGGTTTGGGGAAAGCAAGCAGAGAAGGCAAAGCAAATTTCTGCGCAATGAACAAAACATCAAATTTATCGAACATTCAGATGCTCATGTCATTTTCTATTTCCCGTGTTTTGTTTGCATGTAACCGACTGGTGACTTTCCAGCACGAAATTTGAGCGTAGAATTTCCTGCTAGTGTGTGGTATCAGGATCGAGAACAAAGAGATCCAACACAATTGGCGTATTCAGCCTTGGACTGGAATCCAAGAGCAGCCTTTGGCAAGAGTTGTGTGTCACTGCCTTTGTGGGAATTCTTCTCCAAAATCATCAAGGGAAAAAACATGTGCAAGTATTTCTGCTTTGGCAAGTGAATTTTCTCACAATGCACCACAGAACACTAATGGAACTGCATTCAGGTGAAATTCGATGGGCCTGGCTATTGAGAAGCGAGTCAGTGTTGTTTGAGTGTAAAATGCACCAGAACAACCTGGTTTACGTGGGAGAGATTGCTTGTCAGCTGGGCCCATTGACGTCAATGCTGCCCGGCTTTGCCATTGCTTCGTGATACCCTCACCACGACCAGTACTTTGCCTCTGATGAATGAATCTTCATCCACTATCTTCCCTGGCCTTTTGTCACGCACCATGTTAAAATGTTTCATAATTTTACAAATTACGAGGAGCAGGAAATTTTGCTGAATGCAGTGGTTGGTTGATCATGAAGTGTTCATCTTTTGCATTTGCGCTTCAAGAGTTTCAAAAGAACATTTTTGAATCTTGTTTCTTCTTTTTTTTTTGTAAACCCCACTTGACGGGATGCTCTTTCTCCACAGGCTGTGATTTTAGAGCATTGAAACCGAAAGGTCAGACCTATTTGGTATTTGTTCAGCTCGAGCTTTTTTCCTCTTGTGAGATGCCTATTTATAAGGACTGTCAAGGAACACTGATGCATCACTTGCAACTGTAACTTCTCTTCGACATGGCTGACTTTTACAAAAGGGCAAAACAAATCAATGCGGTTAAAGAAAAAGCTTTGGGCGCAAAAACGAAGAGAAAGAGATACCTTTTTCTGCTTCACATCCACTGGGGTTTTGATATGAGATGACGACGCAGCTGACAGTTCTTTTAGTTTTTTGGAAAGATTCCTACTGGCTTCGGCCAGAGTTGTGCTGTCCAGTACAGGCACACTGTCTATAGCAGGAGCCTTAGTACTTGGTGCCCCTGTGTCGGCTGATGCCCTGGGTGCACAGGTGAATGCTGGGGTCCTGGCGTCCTTGGGCGGCACTGCAGGAATAGCGTGTGTAGCCTGTGGAGCAGGTTGTGCGTGGACAGGTACGGGCATCACGACGGGGGGACTGGGCGCTGATGCTACAGGCGGCGTCACTAATGACGACACTGTCTCTGGTTGTAGATGCGCAGCGGCGGGCCGCACGTGTTTCACTGATCGGTGCTTCGAGGTCGTTGTGCGTTTCGAACTGGATTGAGAGGTGGATAGCTGCAGCTGGACAAACATCATGTGATCCCCCAGCCGCATGGCTAAAGTTAACGGCGACTTTCCAGCCAGGAAGTCATTCACCTGCAAAACAAACAAAACTGTCGTCAATGCGCTGTGCGTTGCGTGATTACGCCAGGAGGCCATTACAGACCTGGCCGCCTGGACCAAATTTACCACATTACTTCAGCCTTCAACTAAAAACACAAACTGTCGGATTTGCACTTTTCCCAGCACATCTGAGGTTTCAAGTACGCGGCAGGAGGGAAGATTTATAATGACGGATCTACCCACGGAGGAACAGGAGGAAAGCCATAATTTCTCAGGACCCCAGGAGAGATCGGTGGAAGCGCTGTCCGAGAAAATCCTCACTCAGACTGAGAGCAGAGTTTTTAATGTGAAAGGAAGACGTGAGGACTGTAGCGTTAGTTAATTACTAGCGACATTGAAGTGGCTGGATCTCTCCCAGGGCAACGAAGAGTTCCTCTCTGCCTTCGGCTTTGACCACAGGTCCGGCAGCGAGCCACTTAACAAACGTTGCGTAGGTGGACAAATTGGACAGCAAAACCGCAGTCGAAGCTATTCGCCGGGAAGTTTTACATCAGGCACAGAGATAGCTTTTGCGCACCAAAGCTTTCGCGATCCTCCAGTACCTCAGGAGCCGTGCACAGTCTTACAGCCTGGATCAATAGCAAAGGCCCACCAAGCAGCCTTCAAATGCATATCAAATGTATTTTGCTTCAGATGAGTCAGCTCTGTTTTCTCTCCAGCTGCACCTCTAAACATGAAAAGGAGAAGTTGGCAAAGAATGAGATTTGCTGCAACCCAATCAATCCCAAGCAGATTCGTGTTGATTCAATACACGATGCGTAACACCCACGGCAAAAGTTGTCAAAACAATTTCAACGCCCAAGCAGCAGCAGCAGCATTGAAATGGAGGGAAACCTTCAGAAATTTTTCTCGAGCGCAAGCTTGTTGCTGGAAACAAAGGCACTCGTTGCAACCACGAGGATTCAACAAACACGAGATGGATAGTGGGCGTGTTACGACAGTGACATACAATTAAGCACAATTAACAGCCGCTCTCAGCTATTTACCGTGATCATTTTAGCCTCCAAAATTCTTCACAACAAGCTTGTGATGCTTCAGTTCTCAATTTCCAACGGAGTTCTGGTGGGATCATTGTAGGCTGGATTGGGTGCGGGGTGTTTTCTGAAGTTCTCATATCCTGTTCGCTACACTGCAGCGCATTGTGCGCTGAGTATACGGGAACGCTGAAGAGCTGCCCACGCCCCGGATCCTCAACACTGTAGCCGTCCAGGATCTCATTATATGAGCCCTGGTGCAAACACAAAGCAGCCAAATTTGGATGCAAGCCTATGCAGTAACCAGGGTGATATGAATTGGGAAGTGACGCACATAACATGTGCATGTTTCAACCCAAGGCATGGATTAGGTCTGCATTTAGTGACAGTCGCTGAGGGGGGAAGGGGAAACG
>JAAUYG010085553.1_pt1 | contig 10297 bp, 5 predicted proteins | sample 7278091 | NCBI WGS metagenome assembly JAAUYG01 (sample SAMN14350201, study PRJNA611818) | marine sediment metagenome | isolation source: surface marine sediment (0.6m) | place: French Polynesia: Moorea | collected 2018-08
GGTTTTTGGCGAGCTACTAATCCCGTCTCGCTCTGTTCGGTGACAAAAACAAAGTTTTGTCCTGCAATACGAGAAATAGCCGTGGTAGGAACTTTTAACCCCCCTCGCTCTTCCCAAATGACTCTAGCTCTAATAAACTCGTCTGCTCGTAATTTACCCTCAGCATTATCTAAACGAGCCTTTACTAAAACCAACTGCGAACCATTGGCGACGTTGGGCGCAATAAAAAAGACCCTGCTGATGCCAACAACTTGGTTTTGAGCGTTCAGTAGCTCGATTTTTGTTCCAAGATCGATATCTAATGCCCGATTAACTGGAATAGAAACGTTGACCTCTAAAACCTCATTTTGTGCTAACTTAGCTAGTCGAGTATCAGTGTCAACAAAATCTCCTTCTTTAACGGGAATATTGCCAATTTTGCCCGTTAAAGGCGCAGTAATACTATAGTAGTCCAGTCTCGCTTCTTGTTCCTGGGTATTTGCCTGTGCTTGCTGAATTTGTCGTTCTGCCCGCACGAGTTCTGCTTTTTGAGCCGTTACTTCGGCTTGCTGAGCATTAATGCTTGCTCTGTGAGATTCGATTTCAGACTTTTGAGCTTGAATTTCAGCCTCTACTGCCTCTAGTTCCGCTTGAGCTATATCTAAACTATTTTTATATTGGTTAACATCTTGACTACTGATAGCACCTTCAGCATAAACTTGTTGATAACGCTGGTACTGCCCTTGGTTAAATCTCAATTCCGCCTGAGCTTTACGAAGATCTGCTTCTAGGGTTTTGAGATTAGCTTCAGCATTTTTGAGAGTAGCAAGCGATCGCGATAGATTAGCTTTTGCCTGTTGTTTGTTAGCATAGGTGCGTTGCATATTCGCACGGGCAGAATCAACCTCACTGGCTCGACTTTCGACAGAAGCCAGTTGTTCTCTGGCATCAATTTGCATAATCGGCGTTCCTGCCTTTACCAAATCGCCAGCGCGAACAAAGATACGCTCAATTTGTCCTTCAACTCGGGGTTGCAAAATAACAGACTGGCGTGATTCTAGTTGGGCGACAAACTCAGAACTATCTCTGATTGTGCCATTTTTAACTGTGGCCAACTCCACAGAAACGGCTTCAGGTTGGCTTGCATTGGCAGCAGGATCGACTGAATGACAGGAACTTAGTAGTGAAGTCCCCATAATGGAAATACCAATGAGGCTAAGTTTTTTCCAATGGTGGTATCTATTCATTTTGTAAACGGACTGTGAGTTATTAAAAATGCCAAAAGCGATTGGCTTCGCCAGTGCGCAGAGCGCAATCGCCATTAACGACTTATTTTTTCTTTGGCGAAGTTTTCAATTTAACTTTATGGCAGGCAATTGGTTAAATCTTCTAAAATCTTGCCTGCTTATCAAAATCTTGCGGTTAACTTGAAAAAGCGATGCAGCGCGGTGCGGAGATTCCCTCCGTGATAGGTATATTAGACATCTTGCATAAGTCCGATATACTTCGGTTAAGTTGAGGGAAAAGCGGTGCGACCCTGCGGATTTTTAATCTGACAAACAAAGGCGATTCGGTTTGCCGCATGTACGCGCACCAAAACAGGAAAAGGGATTAATTTTAATTTCTTAAAAAACTATAAAATCTTGTTTCTATTGCCTACTACTTATTGCTTACCATCACTATTTTCTATTTAATTAAACTTACTTGGCTTAATAACGTAACACAAATTACTTCAAACACCTTTTCTACTATGTTAAATATTGCCCGTAAAACAGCTAAGATTTTATTACCAAAAACTACTGTTTACCATATTAAACGTTTAATTGAAGAAAATCGGTTTGAGCAATATGTCAAAACCAAATTAAGCGCTAATTTTCGTTCAGTTCCTTGTGGTCCTGTTCCCCCAAAAGAATTGATTGCCAAGACGGCTGCTTTAGACGAAAAAGAATTAGAAAAACAAAGTAATGGGGACGTTTATTTCGAGACTGGATATTACTCTGTATTGCGCTTATTACAAATTTTAGAACACTTTTCTATTAACCCTAGAACTATCGGTTCAATATTTGAGTTAGGTTGTGGTACAGCAAGGTTACTAAGACATTTTCGCTGTATTGATGGAGTTAGGCTAGTGGGTTCAGATGTTAACCCAGAAATGATTGAGTGGTGTAAAGCAAATTTACCTGAAATAGAGTTTTATCATAATGAACTCACACCACCTCTTTCCTTTGCGCAAGATAACTCGTTTGATTTTATGTTAGCTTCTTCAGTTTTTACCCATATTCCTCTTGATACTCAAGAATTGTGGCTAGCAGAAATGCAAAGAATTTTGCGTCCTGGTGGAATATTCATCTGTTCAGTATTAGGTCAAAATCATGCCTCTTTGTTGCTAGGTACGGAAGAGATGAACAAATTAAGAGAAAAAGGTAGCTATACCTTGACTTCTGATGATTCTCAAGCGACTTATTCGACTCGTGTTGGTGGTTCTGCTTGGGATGTATTCCAAACTCGCGCTGAGGTAATCAGAGTTTTTGGCTCATTTTTCCAGATAGTTGATTATATTCCTGGAGGACAAGATTTCTTGGTGCTGCGCAAACCCGATCCTGCGGTTTCTGTGGTGATGAATTCTGTTCCCTTTCCTGCAGAAAAAATCTAAGATTAAAATAGCTGAAAAGTGATCGCTCTACCTTGGATTAGGCAAAAGATTATACAAAGAAAATTTTCTGCAGCCTCTTAATAGAAATATAACTTGTCTGGGAGATAGTCATGATGGAGTGTGGAATTTAATCAAGCAGATTGGTCACCGTTACACTGCCTTCAGAAGACGGAGTAACGGTGACCGCATTCCGCGCTCAAGAAAGACAAAAAAGAGAAATTGTTAGAGTAGAAATAAAGAGTGAATATAATCTTACGAAAATAAACAACTTTAATTGATGATAACTAACTTTTCCTGGACTAAACAATGGTATCCAGTAACTCCCATAAGTTATCTGGAACCCTCTGAACCGACTCCAATCACTTTGCTGGGAAAAAAGCTAGTAATTTGGAGAGACAAACATCAAAAATGGATAACAATGGATGATACTTGCCCCCATAAACTGGCGCAGCTATCTAAGGGAAGTATCAATGAAGATGGAAACCTAATGTGTCGGCATCATGGTTGGTGTTTTGATGGGGCAGGTAAATGCACAAATATTCCCATGTTGAGTAATGAAAAGGCCAAAGATACTGCTTGTAATAGCGAAAAATCAAAAGTAACAACATATCCAACTCAAGTGTTGCAAGGACTACTTTGGATCTGGCTGGACGATAGTCCTACTGCTTTTAAAGATTGCACTTCAAAACAGCCTGCTGTAATGCCAGAGCATAAGCTTGATAGCTCTTCGACAGATTGGTTTATGTCAGAAGTTCCTGTTGGTTATACTGTCTCTGTTGAGAGTAGTTTTGACCCTTCTCACGCCCAATTTTTACATGAAGGAATTGCTGGATTTTCTCCTCAAAGAGCTATCCCCATGCAACAAAATGAAGTATTTGGAGAAATGTCAGCAGAAGATGGTTTTACTTTAAAGCATTCTGGTTACAATATCTTTAACAAAGATATGGATGCTACGCGAAAGTTTACTCCACCCTGTTCTAATACAACAATCTACAAATATTCTAACGGTAAATCTGCTTGGTTTCAGTTATATTTTGTTCCCACAAAACCCGGTTATTGTAAACATATTGGTAAGTTTATTTTTGATGGAACTCCACAAAAACGTAACTTCTGGTTGGAACTTCTACCCAAATATTTGCCAACTGGATTAAAACATTCATCTAGCTATAAGTTAAGTAACCAAGATTTATCAATGATGCACTCCCAAGCTGTTAACGAATCCATAGGGGATAAAACTTGGCAAAAGTCATATTTTATGACTTCATTAGCTGACGTTGGCATCGTTACTTTTCGGCAATGGTTAGATGAATTTGCTGGGGGTCAACCTGAATGGCAGGGAGTAACAGAAGCACCTTTTCAAGAATTAAATAATGAACAATTATACGATCGCTGGCACAGACATACAAAGCATTGCCCTAGTTGTCGGCAATCGGTAATTTTGATAGATAAAGTTAAAGATTTTTGCCTAAATTTTACAGCGGTGTTAGCAATTTTAGGGTTGTTGTTAATAGCAATTAATCTACCTATAAAAATAATTTTAATACCAGTTTGGCTTGGCATATTGAGTTTGATTTGCTTTTATAAATTAGACTCAATTAGGGAAAGCTTTCTTAGCAGTATTCCCAAAAAAGGTTTACCTGTGGTTAAACTATATTAGACGGGCGATCTCCCTTCGGGAGGTGGCGGAGCCAATCGCCAAATATTGCCCAAAAAAATAGTCTGCCGAAGCAGACAAAATGTTTATATGATTTGGATAAGAATAATTAATAAAGTTAATTATTAATTAAATCTTCTACTACAGAAACTTGAACCTTACTTTGGGGGATTTCCTGAGTAATAATAGCCGATCGCAATATGGGCGTACTGTTTACCGAATTAGTGCTCAAAGTAAATAGAGGATTGGATAAAATTCCTGCTAACGAAGTAACAATTGCTGAAACTACAAGACCTACCTGTAGAGAACGCATACCAGGGACTTTCCAGTTGATTTGGGGATAATTTTTGACAGCTTCAGACATTTCTTGGGGTTCTTTGACTACCATCATCTTAACTACGCGGATGTAGTAGTAAATCGAGATGACACTAGTGACTAAGCCTAGTAATACTAGACCATATAACCCAGCTTGCCAACCAGCCCAGAAGAGGTAAATTTTACCAAAGAAACCAGCCATCGGTGGAATACCACCCAAGGAGAGCAAACAGATACTCAAACAGAGAGTAAGTAGGGGATCTTTTTGATACAAACCAGCGTATTCACTAATTTGATCCGTACCAGTGCGCAGAGAGAACAGAATAATACAGGTAAACGCTCCCAAGTTCATAAACAGATAGACGAACAGGTAAAAGATCATGCTGGAATAACCATTGTCTGTACCAGCAACTAATCCAATCATCACAAATCCAGCTTGAGCAATGGAAGAGTATGCCAACATCCGCTTGATGCTAGTTTGTGCTAAGGCTACTACGTTGCCCAGTACCATACTGAGGATTGCCAAAGCGGTAAAGATAAAGTGCCACTGTTCGGTAAGTGAACCAAACGCTGTGACTAAGAGGCGAATTGCTAGAGCAAAACCTGCTGCTTTAGAACCCACAGATAAAAAAGCCACTACAGGAGTAGGAGAACCTTCATAAACGTCAGGAGTCCATTGGTGAAAGGGGACAGCAGAAATTTTAAAAGCAATTCCCGCAATGATAAATACGAGAGAAATAGCTAAGCCTAAAGATTCTACACCGTTAATTTCCGTAACTTTATTGGCGATTTCATTAAGATTTGTTTCTCCCCCAGATAGACCATAGAGTAGGGACATTCCATAAAGAAAAATCGCCGAACTAGACGCTCCAATCAGCAAATACTTTAATGCAGCTTCGTTAGAGCGAGGATCGCGTTTCATATACCCTGTCATCAGATACGAAGATATACTCAACATTTCCAGGGAGATAAACACCATGGTCAATTCATTTGCTCCACAGAGGAACATTCCCCCCAAGGTAGCGGTAAGCATAATAGCCATAAATTCCGCCAAAGATGTCCCCGACTGTTGAATATAGCGAATCGACATCGGGATAGTAACTGCAGCCGAGAGGGCTACAATACCGCGAAAGATAATGCTGAGATTATCGCCGTTAAACGAGCCGAGAAAAGCGATCGCGTTACTGTTATCCCACTGAAAGATTAGAGCTACAATTGAGACCAGTAAACCGGCGATCGACACATAGGGCAACCAACCAGAGGAACTACGCCCAAATATCAAATCGCCAACTAAAATGACTATCAGGGTAATAATGACGATGCCTTCGGGCAAAATCGTCCCTGCATAAAGCTGAGAGGCTACATTGCTAGAAAAATCCATATAGTTTTTGGGTATTGTCAGATTATAGATAAGATTGAACAATTACTAAGAAAGCTTTACAAAGGATTGTAACCCTCAGGCTACCTTATGTTTAAGCTTATTATGTTTTTACTTTTTAATAAATAGAGCATAAACTCTGAGCTAATCTTGGTTATGGTGAAATTAAAACGAGATCGAAAAAGGATGTTTGTTGTTTGAGGGATTATAACTATAAATTAGTGAATAAACCTCTATAAAAAAAATCAACACCTGCTATTTTACTGCGTTAACTCCATCTATATGTCAACATTAGTTATTGTCGAATCTCCTACAAAAGCTCGTACTATTCGTAATTATCTGCCTTCTGGCTATCAGGTTGAGGCGTCTATGGGTCATGTCCGAGATTTACCTCCCTCAGCCAAAGAGATTCCCCCTGCCTATAAAGACAAAAAATGGGCAACTTTGGGAATCAATGTTGAGGATGATTTTCAGCCGATTTATGTTGTCCCAGAGAAGAAAAAGAAGGTAGTTAAAGAATTAAAAACCGCCCTTAAAGTGGCAGATGAATTGATTCTGGCGACAGACGAAGATCGAGAAGGAGAGAGTATTAGTTGGCATCTGCTGGAGATCCTCAAGCCTAAAGTGCCTGTAAAAAGGATGGTGTTTCATGAGATCACCAAAGAAGCAATTCAAAAGGCTTTGAAGGATTGTCGTGAGGTAGACCAAGATTTGGTTCATGCCCAAGAGACGCGGCGTATTTTGGATCGGTTGGTGGGCTATACTGTCTCTCCTCTACTGTGGAAAAAAATATCCTGGGGCTTATCCGCTGGGAGAGTTCAATCTGTTGCGGTGCGTTTAACCGTAGCCAGAGAAAGAGAACGTCGGGCATTCCAATCTGGGGGTTATTGGGATTTGAAAGCGGACTTGGAACAAGATAAAAATCTTTTTGAAGCTAAATTAATTACCCTAGATGGCAAAAGATTGGCTACTGGTAGTGATTTTGACCCCGATACAGGAAAAATCGCTGAGGGCAGAGATGTTGTTTTACTCAACGAAACTGAAGCCAATGCCCTTAAAGAGAGAATTTTCGACAAAACTTGGACTGTAAGTAATCGGGAAGAAAAAGCTGCTAAACGTCGTCCTTCTCCTCCCTTTACTACATCTACCCTACAACAAGAATCGAATCGTAAATTAGGTATATCTGCTAGGGAAACCATGGGAGTAGCCCAAAAACTCTATGAAAAGGGTTTTATTACCTACATGCGGACAGATTCAGTGCATTTATCCAGCCAGGCGATCGCAGCCGCCCGTAACTGTGTAGAACAAATGTATGGCAAAGAATATCTTAGTCCTAAATCTCGTCAATACAGCACCAAAAGCAAAGGCGCACAGGAAGCCCACGAAGCAATTCGTCCAGCGGGGGAAACTTTCCGCACTCCCAAGGAAACAGGATTAAAAGACCGTGAATTCAAACTTTATGATTTAATTTGGAAACGTACCGTCGCCTGTCAGATGGCAGATGCCCAGCTAACTCAAATTGCGGTAGATGTCAGCGTAGAAAATGCAGTCTTTCGTGCCAACGGTAAACGAATTGAATTTCCAGGTTTCTTTAGGGCTTATGTTGAAGGTTCAGACGATCCTGAGGCAGCCCTAGAAAATCAAGAAATTCTCCTTCCCCCTTTGAAAAAGGGAGACAAGCCCGACTGCAAAGAACTAGAAGCGATCGGACACGAAACCCAGCCTCCTGCCAGATACACCGAGGCATCTTTGGTGAAAACCTTGGAAAAAGAAGGTATTGGTCGCCCTAGTACTTACGCTAGCGTCATTGGTACAATTATCGATCGCGGTTATGTTCAGATGCGCGGAAAAGCTTTAATTCCCACGTTTACGGCATTTGCTGTAACCGCCCTCTTGGAAGAACACTTCCCTGATTTAGTAGATACTGAATTTACTTCTAAAATGGAGCAAACTCTTGACGAAATTGCTACAGGAGGTGCCGAGTGGATACCTTATTTGAAAAAATTTTATCAGGGAGAAACAGGTCTAAAAACCCAGATTGATGTCAAAACCGAGGAAATTGAATCTTCTTTGGCTAAAACTATCCAGTTAGAAAATCTGGATGCTACTGTACGCATCGGTAAGTATGGCCCCTACATTGAAATAAAAACTGAAGCAGAAGAAGAAGAAGAAGAACCCTTAAAAGTTTCTATCCCTGATGATTTGACCCCCGCCGACTTAAATCCCGAGCAAATTGAAGCCTTAATTCGTCAGAAGAAAGAAGGCCCAGAAAAAGTTGGTATTCATCCCGAAACTGGCGAACCAATCTATTTTAAAATTGGTAAATACGGCCCTTATGTGCAATTAGGAGATAAGACAGATGATAATCCTAAGCCCAAAATGAGTTCTATTCCTAAAAAAGACAGTAAAACAAATGTTACTAAAGAGGACGTAACTCTAGAAATGGCAGTGGGTTTGTTGTCTTTGCCCCGTTTGTTGGGTCATCACCCAGCTACAGAAGGCAAAATTAAAGCCGCATTAGGACGTTTTGGCCCTTATGTCGTTCATGAGTTTAAAGGGCCAGAAGATACCAAAATACAACGAGATTATCGCTCGCTTAAAAAAGAAGATGATGTTCTGACCGTAACTCTTGAACGTGCTTTAGAATTAATCGCTCAACCTAAACGTTCTCGTGGTGGAAGCAAAAAAACACCCCTACGGGAATTGGGACCACATCCAGAAGATCAAGAACCAGTCAATATTTACAAAGGTCCTTATGGAAACTATGTCAAACATGGCAAGGTAAATGCTGGTTTACCCAAGGATGAAAGCGTAGAAGAGATTACTCTCGAAAAGGCTTTAGAGTTATTAGCGCAAAAAGCAGCTACCAAAAAGAAAACTACCAAAAAAACTACAACTAAAAAGAAAACCACTACCGGGAAGAAAAAGACTACGAAAGCTAAAAAAACTACAGCCAAAAAAACTACGACTAAGAAAGAAGCATCTTAAATTATTAGAGGTTAAGTTGAAAGCGATCGCTTATGCTATGGTCGCGTTGTAATCTCCTTGATGATTTTCTGAAATCCTCACTTAGTATGAATTAAAAGAATGATCTTAGTGATATTTTTGGATATAGTGAAAAACATTTCCTAAACAAGAGAACATAACAAGAAAATGTTGTTCTTACTATTCAATAAAGCTAAATTAATTCAAACATGACCAATGTTTACCGAGAACAGCAACAGTATCCAAACCTCTTGGTTTTTATCTATAGTCTTGGGCCAATTCTGATAACTGTCTGCCACGTAGGAGCGCTTCTAGTCCTAGTGACTGGACTCTCATGGCAAGCCTTATGTTGGGGTTTTATACTTTACTGGATTCGGATGCTGAGTATTACAGGCATTTACCATCGGCTAATTATTCATAAGTCTTATCAAGCACCAGCAATGGTCAAATGGGTTGGTAGCTTGATTGCTTGTTCTGCGGGGCAAATCGGGCCAAGCTGGTGGAAAGGTCATCATCTTCAAGGACATCATAATCGCTCCGATACCCCAGAAGATAGCCACTCGCCGAATTCTCCATATAGAAGTATGAAAGGATTTTTCTGGTCACAATTTGGATGGCACGTTTTTGGGAACTTACTTCCCGATAGTCTTCCCGCTGACACAGAAAGCGATCGCGTAATGAAAATAATTGACCGTTTACACGCCGTTCCTCTAATTCTGTTGGGCGCAATATCCTATGGGATTGGTGGACTAGAATTTCTCGGTGCTTTCTTCTTAAGTACAACGATACTTTTTCATGGCGTTGCCTTAGTTAACTCTCTGGCTCATATAGTTGGCGAACAACCCTTTGTTAGTAATGACAATAGCCGTAATAATTGGTTTGTTGCTTTTGCTACCTTGGGTGAGGGGTGGCACAATTTACATCATGCTGTCCAATGGTCTGCACGTCACGGTTATACAATTCGTGATGACAAAATTGTTTGCCTTCCAGATCCTACCTACTGGTTTATCAAGCTGTTAGAAAAATTTAACTTGGCTTCTAATATCAAACTTCCCACAGAAGAGTATTTACTGGCGATCTCGAATAAAAAGTTGAAATATCCTAACTAAACTAAAATTTGGGTTGGTTAAAGGCAGGTTAAACTTAGGTCGCCCTGTCAGCAGTGGCGACTCGCCCTAAGAATGACACGTAAAGCTTTTGCCCATAGTTCTATATAATTAAAACGTCTAATGTGAATTAAAACTTGCTTTTGGGATAGCTTCCACCGTAGAAATACTAGTTTTTTCGAGTTGAGAGAGAGTAACCACGCAAGGGGTGCGCAATTTGAGTTTCA
>JAAUYG010047163.1_pt1 | contig 10295 bp, 4 predicted proteins | sample 7278091 | NCBI WGS metagenome assembly JAAUYG01 (sample SAMN14350201, study PRJNA611818) | marine sediment metagenome | isolation source: surface marine sediment (0.6m) | place: French Polynesia: Moorea | collected 2018-08
ACACACTAATTGAAGCTGTGTAATTAAAGGGTAATAACTTTGGCTGACTCCCTGATAGTATGCTGCAAAATGGGGTAACAGCTAGCTATAGATAACTGCCACCATGGATTCATCGGACCTCATCATGCTACCCATACCATATTCATTGTAATAAGTGCACAGTGCCCTTAAAAGTCTAAAAAGGTTTTAATACCAGGGGATAAATGATTTTTCCTCTTACACGTACATTGCCGTTGAACCCAATCAGCCTATGAAGCCTGAAACTGCTCAAAGCTCTATAGAAACCATACTGTGTCCTGAAACCTCTATAGAAAACCACACTGTGCGCTCAAAGCTCTACTGAAACCTCACTGCATGCTCAAACCTCTATAGAAACCACAGTGTTCTCAAGGCTTTATGGAAACCAAACTGTGTGCTCAAAGCTCTATAGAAGTCACACTGTGTTCTTAAGCTCTATAGAAACCACACTGCATGCTCAAAGCTCTATAGAAGCCACACTGCATGCTCAAAGCTCTATAGAAACCATACTGCATGCTCAAAGCTCTACAGCAACCACATTGTGTGCTTATTTATTAGTGCACTTAGCAGAGCAAATGTAAGTGCACTTAGCAGAACAAATGTGTAAACCAGTTTTTATACTGGAACTGTATTTACAGATGCAACTGCACTGACAACACTCACCTACAGTGACATGCACAACAAATGCCTGATATAAAATATGTCTATACAGCATGTACAGGTACAAATACCTGGTATGTATAGGTGCAGGACACATAAATAATTGAATAAATTGCAAGGCCCAATAATGCCCCCCCCCACACACACACACACACAGACCTATCTTACATCTTTCTGATAAAATATTATTGCCCATCCAGACCAATACAGCTTTGAGAAACAGTTGACTGGAGCATTAGGGCCACTGCCGGGGAGTTTGCCCCTTGTCTCAACACAGAACACACTTTGCACAAATCCTGCCGAGAATCTTGGAGTTCAGGTACACATAGGTGGATGTTACCTATTATTGAGGTAAACACTTCTCTTTCCACCTAGCATAAAGGCTTTTTTGTTTCCCCCCTGCCAGCAAAATTTGATATTCCAGTCTGTCTGTCTGACTCTGTCCTTCTGTAACCTTAGTGATAGGAAGCGGCAGCTGTTACCAAGGCGATTGGCATGTGATTCTCATCTGTTGCTTCTCTCTCTACTGCTGCTGCTGCTTTATGGGTTCAGTGCAAGAGAGAGCAAGTAACCAACCACCCATGTTAGTTTCCTTGGGCCCACACAACACAACCTTACAAACTTTGTCAAGGATTGGCTGCAATGTATTTGGTAGAGTCTGGCCTCCTTCAGAGCTGCCAAGGGTCAAATTACTTCAGAATTCAGTTGGAACCATAGTGCTTTGTACAGTCAAACTGATCTGTCACCACTGAACTTCTGACATCATTACTCACTGAAGGAAGAAGTTCTGGATGCATGTCCTAAATTTGTGACCTTGACCTAGAAAATGATCCAAGGTTGACCTCTACTGCTCTATTAGCCCTCCAGGGTGTTACAACCTACAACAAACGTCATGTACAACGTCTCACCTCTGGTAATTTTGATCTACTGGTCTGTTAAAAGAGATATCGTTGCATTTCAAAGTTCATGATCGAATTAACCTTGTCCAGTTGATCTCATGAAAGATCAGCTAGAAATGTCAAGGCTGCAAAATGACCTGCTGAAGGATATCTGAGTTCAGCACAAGAATGTCATGTTTTCAGCCGAGATCTGGGGAAAACTTGTATCCAAGAGAGACTGAAGTGAGCAAGAAGGTTAGCATGGATGGCAACTGCCAGATTTTGGGAATATGCACATGCAAGAAGAGGCAGAGATACACAAACCATAAGCAACGTAAGCTTGCATTTTGACTATCTGCAAATCTGGCAAGGGCAGTAATTCTTGCAACCGTAAGTATTTTTGAGAGTCTGGGGCCCTGTTCTCCCTAAAAAAACAAGCTGTGGCATCAGGGTGGCTGCCTTGGAACAGGTGTTTGGCAAAAAGAGCTGCCTTCTCTGAGCCTGGAAGAGAGGAATCCCTATTGCGTCCTACTGCTTTAGTGTTTGCTCTAGATTACCATGGCCAGGGGCTAGCTACTATAACTATATCACAGACAGATAGCACAGCTGGCCAGATCCTGCTATAGCCAGGAGTGGCCTCTAGGTCTGTCAAGAAGGTGAGAGGCTGCCAGTAATAGCTTGCTATTTCTTTTGCCAGGTCCATTTTCCCTTGGCTCCTGGACTTACCAACTTGGTATTCCAACTCTTTGGTTGGGTAAGCTTACAGTTTTCTCCAGGTTCCTGAAGAACTACCACCCACGGCCAGTCTGAAAACTCCTTACCTAGCTGCGCTTAGATTTCTCCCTCCTTTGTGTACCTATAAATATTTCCTCACACTGTGTACATTAGTGTTATTTGTTTGCTCACAGGACAGCCAATAAAAAGAACTAGAAGTAAGAAGAAGAGAGAGACAGAGGAGAGAGAGAGAGCACCAACCCGGGGCGCCAACATTCAGTGTTATACATTTCTTACTGGATTGCACATGTTTGTGTTGTACACTCCAGTTGTCTCTCTCTTGCTCCAGAAAGACAGAGTCCTGTGGTGTACGTGCCTTCTCCAATCTTTACTGATAGAATACAGACTTCCACCTTTCTGCTGAGTGACGGATGAGCCACAGTCGCTCAACCTTCAGGACTCCCCCATCCCACTGTGCCCTTCTCTCTCATCTTACCTTCCTTCCCCTTTCCATCTGCTCAGAAATCTGCAAAGAAAGCTGTGGTCTGATCCATACTTTTACCCCACCCACCCAGTCTTCCTTCCCCCAGTTTCCATCCAGACAGGTCAAATATTACCACAGTAAAACTATAACCACTTACACAGGTTTGGCTGCTGGTTCTTTATGCTTGAGAAATGAGGCAGAATACAATGTAATTTTTACCAAGGACCCAGTGGTATTGTAGGTGGTTCAATGCACAGGTATTGGTAGTTTGACTCAATACAATAATCGTCTCATCCTGAAGAAAGCAATCATGTTTCATCTCAACGAGGCTCAGGTTTGGTCAGTCATTCTTCATGGATGTCAGCCAATACATTCCTGTTCATGCAGTGTTACACTGCACTGCACCTATACCATGTACATTTTATCTGTGGTAGAAAAAAGTTTCGGAAAATGTTGGGTATATACATGGCACATACGGTCATTGCAAGGTCTCTGTGAGGTCACTCCAACTTTGGGGATTGGTCAAAGATTATAAATCCGCCTGTCTTGTTTTTCCCAAATGAAAATCTTCCAGAATTTAAGCCACTTGTCTTCAACTATGCCTTGTATTTCTTGACATAATACCTGTACATTTATTTTTAATTTTCAGCATAAATTGGCTAAAATTGAATCAAGTGTTTTAGGCCCTTTTTACTGTGCTGCATGTGGTGTCGGTACAAGGTAAAAGATGTAAGTGGTCGAACTGGATTCGAGCACATGGCCAAATGTCTTATGAGTGGCCAAAGCATCGCTCAAAGGATATGTAGTCTCATTTTGTCACTTACGTTGGTCTCCTGATCACCCTGTTGGAGTTATAGTGGTGGAAGAGGTTGCTACGGATGTCCTTGTAGGGGTTGTACAGCTTGTTCTTACGCCAGGAACCATAGCTGGCAGGGATGATACGGGCCATTTCTGCAATGCAGACAAAATCAAAAAGACTCATTAGCACACAGTATTGCATAAGATAAGATTTAAGATGACACTGGAGATTTTTTTGTGGAACGTTTTTGGTGTCTTGAAATGATCCTGGAAAACGGGAGGTTGTAAAGTTGACACTATATTGAATATCATACACACTAAAAACTGCAAAATTTAAACAGTTTGGCATCACTTGAATGTTTTACAGAAAAAAGAAATATGTAAGATAACACACTGGGATAAAGGGAAGAGCTGCAGTAATTCAGTACCCTTCCATTTCCTACCATGTCACCCAACCTGATTGCCTGCGACAGGAAAAGTGCTTTCAAATTATTTCTACGACATCTGATAGCTGAAGATGTTACTGATTTCAACCTAGGAGATAAACCACTTAGGAACACAACACGCTAGTCATTTCTATACATGTACTCCCATTGGTGTGAAGGAGGGAAAGGAAGAACAGTCTAGTTAGCATCTTTCAGAGTCCCTACACTTGACAGAAAGCTGTACACAGTGTGATGCTATGATAGTAACAGTAAAACACACTTGATAATCATTGCCCTTGCAGTTGCCGGGTATACATTGTAATTTAATATGGAACATATGCACACTGTCACTTTCTCAAATGGCATCCCAGGCTAATGCAATACTGTACATACATGCACAAGCATGTAATCCTACTTTATCTACCTTGCGTTTTATCGCATAAATCCACTTATCTACAAGTGAACAATCTGGCAAATAGACAAGTTAAAACCAGGATTTCAGGATCCTGGGGCCATCATAGTTAAATAATTTGACTTGAAATTCACTGATTTACATGTAAAAGGTGTCTGTCTCTTTAGCCTTGTTATATGCTCCCAATTTTGAGGAACTGATAATCCCTAAGTTAATCTTTTTGTTTTCTTAATGCGTAAATATTATTTTCCTGAGGACATCTGTGTAGTAGACTGATACATCAGCAAGCTCTTCTAACTGGTTGGCTTTTCCTGTGGCCACTTCAGGTCGAGATAACCCTTGCAGTGGTGCCACACATCAGCACGTGGTGAGTATCTATTCTTCTACAAACTACTTCTGCTGAACTGCAGACTGTAAACCCACTCCAAACATGTTGAAATTGACTTGACACTTTTTGCATGATAAACAGATTGCTTCCAAACACTTCTTTTTTTTTTGGCCATGTATCACTTTTTTCTATGGAAAATAAGGTTTCCGTTTAGTTATTACCAGTGTACCCAAAAGACCTCCCACAAGATAAGGGGGGGGGATAGGAAGTTTGTAGGGCCAAAGATGGTGGTTATGCAGTATTAAAGATTTGACAGCAACAGGGTTGTGATTTAGTGAAGTAGCAATATAAATCAGATTTTTAATTTGTTTCACCCTAAAGAAAGTATTTCTTTATCAGGTTTATTAGGTAATTTTTAGCTGATGAAACATTCTTAGTTTACAAAATATTTTTAGTTGAAAAAAAAATTGAAGAAATGCAAATATATGAAGTTAAAATTTCCTAATGCCAACAACACTGACCATGTAACACTTCGAGTCCCTCCTCTGGTGCCCTGGCGACCTTGCAGTTGTATCCGTAGCAGACGAGCCTCTCCGATCGCTTGCCGCACTTGACACCACCATTTTGGGGCTCCTGCATTATCCGCTTGGTCCTCTCCTTGATTCCCCAGCCACAACGAGTGCTACAGGCCCCGTACGGTCCCCAGTCATCCAAAACACAGTCCACAGCTGGAACGACAGAACTTAATATTTTAATATTAGAAAATCAGAAGTCACATTTGTACATGTATACATGTATGCTGATTTGTTATTTTGTGATTCTCTGTAGCCAGAATCTCCAACACGAAGATATGAAGTCCATGAAAACCATATTATACAGGACCTCATGCAGTAAATGTACAAGAACTGACGGTACTACTGACATTTCAAGCAACACTGTCCATCAGTGAATCACTGCGAGAACTATCATAGATTGTACATGTTGTACTTTAATTACAACTTTGTCATGAATATGCATGCCATACTAGTGTCATACTCGCGAAGAGTTACAACCGCACGTATCTGGCAAGACAAGATGCACAATAATGTGTGCATGAGCCTCAAATTATTGTGCTGTATAATGTAGGAGTAATACCTGTGATAAAAAATTTTGTGGTTTATATTTAATAAACTATCCATGTTCTTTATTAAAAACTTTATCAGGATGGGTTACCAGCATCAGCATGTCAACTGAGAGGTGGTGCCACCGATTTCAAAAACACATGAGGATGTTAAATACCTTATCAGGTGTATTGCTGCCAAAACCTTTTATATTGGACTGAAATGTACAAATTTTATTGTTACTGTTCTTGGGCATCATCATTATTCCATTAGTGGCCCAGGGTCACTAGTTTTTCATATCCTACAGAAGAATTTTATATAACATAATGGGCCATTAAAATGGTGGGTTAGTAATAACAGAATAAAGACAGTGCAGTGCAGTGCTGCACAGTTTGCACATACATGCATGTAGTTATCAAAGCAGGCATGCTAGTATAAGATGCAGTGGGTTTCCCATTTAATGTGGCCACAGGGTTCATACCATAGGACCAAATTTCCTTAAACAGGAAAAAGACAAAACACCTTGAGGTACATCTTTAATTTTAGTTCCCCTCAAGTCACACTCAAAAGAAAAAAAAAAAGATTTTTTTGTTTGAGAAACTTAAACACTGAGTGGGTGAAAAGCCAGGCAACCTCCGAGGCTCTCAACATTTCACATGCCATCCCATTTCAAACAGAAGCCACACCCTAATGTCTTCGCCATGGAAGAACATAGAGAAAACTTCTAAAAACGCCAAGAGGAGGGAATTAAATGCCACCAAAAGAAAGGTGCTGCACAGTTTAAGCGGCCTTTAAAGCACCGAAACACCTTGGCCCAGTTTTACAAGCCATTCGGAATGTGGTGAGCATGCAAGGTCAGAGCGGAAAGCACCGTCTGCCATTACAAAAACTCTCACCTCTATTGTTTAAAGGAGCAAGATATTGCAGGAAGTATAAAGCCCTCCTGGAGAGGGCTTATGTTCTTTTTGGTAAAAACCTACTAGTAAGGTACCTAGGCTAGGTAAGTGGGATGTCCCTCTTCATTATCTACATGTGCCCACAAGTGGAAGAGAAGATGGCATGGAGACTGTACAGGGTGTAGAACATATGTCTGGTGGTTTATCAGGGATCTCCAGCAAAGCAAGCATACCAAGCTTTGGGGCTTTAGCTTCTGTGAAGTTCTCCCTATCTAAAGTGGCCGCCCAATAACCTTGCTGGTTTACAAGCCAGGTGGAAAAAGCCTAACCATGCAGCATGACCGGCACAGGATTGAATTTCAAAGCCTTAATCAAGCAAAGTGTGATTGATTTGGTATATACCAGTATGTACATGTATATTGGGGGTACAGATTTACTATAGATTTATTTCATGGAGTTGCAAGAGCCAAGTTAGTAGAGTAAATACCATCTTGTTTTACTGAAATCTACATTTTCAGCTAGTTTTAATAATACATGTATTTTGAATGCATACTAAACCCAATTTCCTGTTGCAAACTAATATTATATCCATGTATTACCGTAATGCTATACATACTAAATGATGTTCCAAAAACAATTGTATATTCTACACATTATACAACTGCACAAAAGATACCCCCCACCCCACCCCCAAACCTTTTAAAATATAATCTGTCACAACCTGAATTTAAGATGACAACTTTGTTGGTGCTGATGACAGATTGGCTGTGGACAGGCATACTGGCTAGAAGATTGGATTCCTGGGGTGGGTCACTATCATCGGCAGGTTAATATTGGTGTTTGATAAACAAAGGAGAAGGCCTTATGTGTATAAGTGTCTATACCGGTGATTATTTGAAATTAAAGCTTTCTTCCAGGCTTTGGCACCTTAAAAGGAGTCACCGCATTGATGTGGGTTAGAGCCAGAATATGATATCATCCTTGGCACATCAATCTCTCAAACTGTGGACTGAGGTGACACCACCCGCACTTCTGAATGTACACCATGACCATGACCACCCAAGTCGGGCTGCGGGGACCCTATATACCTGAGTATTTGACTTCTGAAAGATAGAGACCCCATGAGGTTGAATAAGCCATACTGCGTGTTCCATGAAATGATCAAAGCCCGAAATACAATAGGCAGTTCATGACATCCCTTTTCTCCCACATTTAGCATCCCAGCCAATAAAATACAAACGGCAATTATTAAACCATGGTGCAACTCTCTGCCTATGTTCTGCAGGTGAATTTCCACAGAACGCATCATGCCCCACTCGACCCTCTTCTTTGACAAATTAATGACTTCTTTAAAGCTGTCAAGCACCTTTCACTGTATGTCACAAATTCTGGGGCATATCTCTTTTCAAGTGTGCCATGAGGTCAGCGGGTGCATTACACAGAAAGCCCGCTGAACTGGTATGCCACCCCGATTTCATGGTTAATTTTTTTTTTGCATGGAATATACAGACCAAGTGAAGCCCCATGAGGTAGAATAAGCAGTAAAGTTCCCTGAAAATCATTGGAACTAAAAGACGACTAGTGCTCGTGTGGTACAAAAGTTATTTCATTCAACTATTGACAATTATGTCAGCATGCAGGCATTAAATTTAAGCACATTTTATGTAGATTTGGTTTGAACAGTTTAAAAGGCCATGTTTCTGGGAACAGTTTATTTAACATTTGGTGCACTGATTGCTCTGACTGCAGGGCTGAGTCAGCTTGCTTGTTACTACGTAACCTGTGGTTGGCATGGAGATGCATGCCACCTGGCCAGTTCTGCCTGGCCTAGGGCTCTGTAATCAGGGAAGTCTGTGGGTGGTCACACACTAGCTCTAGAAAAACCAGGCAGCAAATATAAACTTTCAAGCTGGTAACAGACGGAGCTGCTAATCAGGTTCAGGTTAAAATATACAGTAATTAATGTGATTTCTCTGAGCTGGTGTGGCACAGGTATCTGTGTTTGTGATTGACGTGAGCGGAAGCCTCCAAAGTCTAGAAAATGCAGTGATGCTATATAAATACATACAACCCAGGGATAGATAAATGTTTAAATTCGAAATAAGGGCAAAGTTGCCCAAACACTAAGTGTCTATAGAAACATGTGTCCTGAGGCCTTCCGATCATCTGTCATCGATCGCATCAGAGGAGTGGACAATGGGACAAGTACCGGTACTGGGCTTATGTACATTGCTGTAACATGGAGGAACTGTCGCCTTTGTGACGTCATCCAGAAATCCGGAACCGCCAATTCCTGCTAGTTACTAGGGATTAGGAATCATCGGCACCCCTCTGTGGCTGTGTTTTGGTGGTTCCTAAGTCCAATTAAGTGTTAGATAGACTGATTCGGCTTGTTGTGGGGATATACTAAATATAGCTTTTTAATAAAACTTTAAATTGATGCATTTGCAGTTTAGCTCATATTGAATGCACTTTTAAGATTGTCCAAAGTTATGCCAGTAGTGAGCATTGTTAACTTCCAATGGCTCCAGACAAGGAACTTATTATATCACACTTTTGCACACACATGTATAATTGTTAAAACTTTATTTATTTCTAACAAAAATGTTTTGCTTGCAAACAAATCATGAAAAGTTGCTGAGACATTGTCATCTTGGTATCCTTTGTTTATTAAAGGTTTTTCAAGGTCAACATGTCATGGCCATATTATCTCGATAACTGGCAGCAAGTCTGCCTATTAGCAAATCTCAGTGCTGAAAGTATTTGGCAACTGTGAGAGGTAAAGGTTTGGCCTGGCACTGCATGCACTACTACCTGTTATCTTGTGCTGGAACTCCCCTAGTCTTTGTTTCCTTCTGGACAAACATTCAATATCTTGGCTCTTAATTGTACAGACCATGCAGGACCTGGATTATTTAGAAATCAGGGCCCTTAGCATTGTTTTGCCATCACCTGACCTCAAATGACCATGTACAACCACAGCTCAGGAGAGGGACCGGCTGTCGGCTCTGACTCATCATCAGGTCCTGGAACTGGCATGTATCAGGAGTGTCTGACCGGAAGAATACATAGGTATTGGTCTGGACGGTCCTTGCTCAAATATAATGCTGTGAAACCTCTTTGTGACTTGAATGTTACTAATTGTACATGTACATTAGATTGTTTGGCTCTTTATATATTTTTGGTCATTAAGACACTATACTGCAGCCACTACATGTACTCTGGCCAGTGACATGTGGCAACTAGCAGACTGTGTCTGCACATGTTGGACAAGTGCTTCAAAGCAAGGTTAACAACACAGGATTTTACGAGGATTAGTCTTTGTAGAATACATCCTTCACTTAAGTATGTACTTTAGCTCTAAAATTTTGTCACATTTCTCTGCACTAAGGTGATGATTATACAGTACCGGTAGTACTACTGGTAGTATCTAAAATGGTGAAAACATTGTGGTGCCCTCAGCTCTTTCACGAAATTACCAGTAGAATACCTAGTAAGATACAATGTATCAACATACATGTATATAGCTACTAGTATATCTACATGGTATGACTATCTCATACAATGTAGATATACTAGTAG
>JAAUYG010074581.1_pt1 | contig 10295 bp, 10 predicted proteins | sample 7278091 | NCBI WGS metagenome assembly JAAUYG01 (sample SAMN14350201, study PRJNA611818) | marine sediment metagenome | isolation source: surface marine sediment (0.6m) | place: French Polynesia: Moorea | collected 2018-08
AATGTCCGACAAGACCTGATACCCAGGGTGCACCACGGGGAGGCTGCTCTCATGCACCCCGGCACATACATTGATACCCATCTGACATATTCCCTGGACTTGATACATGAGCCTGTACAAGACACAAATAGCGTGTTGCCAGAAAAAATTATCTCCAACAAAGTACATGTACATGCAGCCTGTGCATGTTGTATGTACATGTATTTCCATGACTCCCTCTTTGACTGGCTCATGTGACACAAGGTTGTGGTCGCCCACCTTATGCACCTTTGTCAATCTGAAAATGACAACGCCTGTATGTAAGAAAGTTTTTTGGGTACATACGTCATGTGCAGTGGTCCCTGCAATTTAGGACTCCTCTATTTAACGATTCCTTCCATTTCAGGACCAGTTATCAGTGACACCATTCTTATTGTTTCAAATAAAATATCGTTCCATGTTAAGACCACCTCCGATTTAAGACCATACTTTTCTGGCTGAAAGGGTGGTCTTAAAATGAAGGGACCACTGCATACACTGGTATATGGAGCATAATACCCTGTGTGTTTCAGCTTTGCAATTATGAAGAAAGCTATGGGGTAAGACATGTCAAAATTATCAGCTAAGGGAAAATGGGTCTGGGTCAATTTTTCCTGATGTTTGTACCGGTTTATCATGCTCGTGAACAACTTTTTCCCAACTGGTGCCAGTGTTATTTAAAATGGACCAGGTGAAGTTATATTGCATCCAGGTCCATATTTCATAGTTGAAACTGGACCTAGGGGTCCATATTCCATAGTGACACTGGTGACAAATGCCCCCACCCCCCTACCTGATGAATATGGATCCCTCTTTACGCAAGAACTGACCATCATTATACATATATCTCTTTGTACATTCTGATTCCAAACCAAAAGCATGTGTGTGGTCCAAATTCCACACTATTCTATACGACGCCACCCCCCCCCCCCCCTCCAATGATGAAGATGTAAGGAGGAATGATTTGATTGGATGCCGTTAAATCCCCACAATATGCACAAGCCTAGCTATGACTACGTATACATGGAATATGCAATGTATGCCTAAGAATGGAGAATATTTAAGACACCTCTATTACATGTGAAATCAGTGAAGGGGAGAAGGAGGGGGGGGGGGGGCTTGGCCCCTCAATCTACGTGATATAAATTAAATAATAAATTGATATATCAAAAGTCTACAGAGGAGTAAAAGGAGTACCGGTAACTAATTCCTAAGGGTTGGAATATATGTAGTGATATATGTGTGATAATGGTCAGGTGTTGGGTGATAGGCTGTGGGAGACAGGAATATTCCACAGTCCATTTACCCCTGTGGAATTTTGACCCCCAGGTCCATTTTCCCTGGTTCTCCCAATCATTTACCACTAATTAAGAAACTTTGGCATTAGGGAAAATTACTATACATCTACCTCTTAAGTCCTCTACATGGTTTCTGCTGCAGGGAAGGTGTAATTAGTATTGTGTACAGCTTGCTCGTGTACAGAATGTTAATGTAAGGTATGATTCAATTATTGAATGTGCAAAATAACACAACGGCCATCACTCATAATTTGAATTTGTCTGACCAACCCATTTTAATGCTGATGCCTTTTTTTCTGTACAATTTACATATTTCCATGTTCGCTTTCAGAAGTGGGTTCACCATATGTTTCATTCAGCGGGGGCTTTCATCAGTGTTCATATGGGTTCATTACTCTTGCAGGACTTGTTATGTTTTTACTGTCTGTGCACTCTACATGTTCTGTGGTTTGAGAAAATTATCCTTATGTTAATAGAATTTGACTGCTATATATTTTTGGTCTTGGTGTGTTTAAAGGGCATAAAAAAGTATTCTTTGTATGAATTTATTGTGAATCAGACTGAAGAAAATATAAAGTCAATTGGTACTCTGCTTAAACTGTTAATGCTGCAATGCTTTGATTAATATAAACCATTAATTTGTACTATTAACCTCTTAAAAACTATTTGAAATCAGTCAAAAGGATACAGTTGTCCATGTTAATAAGTGCATGTTTGACCCACAAAATGTGATCTTGAGGGGTTGTGTAGTCATATATAGTCTATTGTCATACATTGTCATACCGTAGGCTATATGTCCTTATAGAAGCACAGTCCCTAATAGATGCGCAAGCCCCTCCAGCAACAAATAGACCACATCTAATTCACACCCAATGCCTCCTAAAACATTGAAAGTTTATCAAGAAACACTAAAATTTGAGCTATATCCCGGTCGGAAGTTTGGCTGCCGCACGTGCGCAAACCACCATTTGCTCGTAAACAAATGTGCATGTGGTTCCAGTTTTCTGTATATATGCATATTGTAGGCACCCAATGAGAAGCTTTATTATGGAAATTATAGACATGCACCCAAGCCCTTGCACTTGCGCACTGCGCTTCTATTAGAACATATACATTGTACAATAAATTGTCGTCATGTAAAATAAAATTGTTGAACCTCAGAATTAAGTAGAGTTAAATAGAGTTGAACCTCAGAATTAAAGACCATCTACATGTATACATGTAGTTAACATGGTTAAGGTCAACATTTCACAAGGTATTGATTCTTAGGTGCTCTTAGATTCTGAGGACCATTGGTCAACCAATGTGTGGTCTTATTTTTGGGATGGTACCTGTTTAGTACTTTGTGTGCTTAAGTTAAGCATGGTTCCACAGCATCGCAAGAACTAAAATTGCATGAACACGAGTGGTTTTTTTTCATGCTACTCACTAAACAATTTATTTGTTGTCTGTATCTGATCCAGTTTTGAATGGGATTCCAACGCCCATGCCAAGGATGCAATACGTCTGGAGCAGGATGTGGTGGCACAGCAGTTGGCCGGTTCTGGATCTCTCTACGTGTACCAGACCAGTAACTTCTGGAGCCAGATCAAGTCTGCAGGGTAAGTTATCAGGATCGCCGAATTGGATGTAGAACAACCAGCCGAGCTTGCCATAAGTAACCAATTGCTGCAGCTGCATGAAGATGTGGCTCATACAGTAGTCCCCCTCTAATAAGGACATCCGTATTGCCAGGTAATTATGCAACAATTGCTGCAGCTGCACGAAGATGTGGCTCATACAGTAGTCCCCCTCTAATAAGGACATCCATACTGCCAAGTAATTCTGCCCTTATTAGAGAGGTGTGCTATGGTGAGAGGCAGGATCACACGCACTGACAGTGCTTGCTGCAAAGAATTTGTGTCCTTACTAGACATGCTTGACATGTCCTAGACATGCTAGACATGTCCTCTCTAGAGAGTGTCCAACAGAGGGACCACTGTATTTACAAGTTATACATCATGGTACATGATGTACATGTATACCAACCATATATATGTATACAAAGCCATAGTATTGACATGGATGGAATTCTCGATAATACTTACTTGTAAGTTTCAACTCTAGTCGCTGATCTAAGCAATGTAATTTCGCTAAGAATCTTGACTTAAGTTAAAACCTAGACTCCAGAATGTTCGAGAACTGCGGGCAAGGTTGTCATTATACAGTTATATTAAAAAATGACATGATAGTTCTGGAAATTGGGGACAGAAACACCAATATAAATGTTAAACACCATGTTATTAATGTCTTATTCAGCACTTTTCCCTTGTTTCACCTTCAGAGCTGCCATCTATGCAAACCGTCACTACCTGAGTATCTACCATAAGACCCACCCCGATCGTCTCGCAAAATCCTCTCCCGGCCAACCCACCATCATCGGCGATGTTTTCATCCATCCGACAGCAACTGTGCACCCTTTATCCACCGTAAGTATTGGCTTCATCTACTGCAATAGATTCACTGATACATACCAGTATGATAGTGTGGTTCTCCTTGATCATGTTGATAATGTGGTAACGTTGGGGCATGTATCATGTGTGTATCAAGTCCTTTTTCGATGTTTAAAGAACAAAATGAAATCTTCTAGTACTGTGCAGAAAGTAGTAGTAGTAGTAGTAGTAGTAGTAGTAGTAGTAGTAGTAGTAGTAGTGTAGAAGAAGAAGAAGTAGTAGTAGTATAGTACCGGTAGTAGTGTTTATTTTTTCTTGAAATTGCACTGAAGCATATTGTGTTTCAATTTGAATATGTAAATGTACAAAATACATGAAGTATGAATGGAAAACCATTTTAGCTAATATTGTACCGAATCTAGTAAGTGATATATGTAGTTTTGTATGTTGAATACATGTATTGTAAAGAATAAAAGGCGACGGAAACTCTAAAGTGATGGAAACCTGAAATACTGAACCAAGCTACATTGTAACTTTGACAACGCTATCAGTTATAAATGTCAGTACTATGATTATCCATCAGACATAATGCATGTACATACCGGTATATGTATACCTTGTTGTTTGTGGTCACTTTCAAAAACTTGCCACTCTGTTGACTAGGGACTAATGTTCTTTGCGCCGTTTCAGTTGGGTCCCAATGTGACAATCGGTCGTCATGCCACTGTCGGCGCTGGGGTTCGGGTGCGAGAATCTATGGTACTGGAAGGGGCTGTGCTAAAGGTTAGTAAAATTACTGGTACATGTGCATTGTATATACAAGGATAGCTTACAAACTCTCGATTTCGTTATGTTGACACAACAATTGGGCATTAAACATAACATGTTAAACATGTTAAATTTGCGCTCTCTATAAAGAATCATAGGGGTCAGTTTCTGCGGAAACCTTAAGTCCAGAATGAAACATAACTTCACTAGTCACCTTGACAATCATTGTCTTTACATGCTTAAGATCACCAGTTGATTTAAGATTTTTCAAGAAAATGTCCCCGTACTATATATATATATTGTTTCAGAATTAAGACCACCTCAAAATTAAGACCACTTTGGCCTTTGACCGTGGGTGCTTTTCCACTGTACATGAAATTGAATGCTCTCTCGACATGTTCAGAAAATGATTGTAGATTTTGCGTGGGACAGTGTGCAGTGGTCGCTCTCCTAGTGGCCACTCTCAACAGAGGCCACCCTCCATAATGTGGCCAAAAATTATTGCCGCTACTACTACATGTACTATGAATGCATTTACTTCTCCCTCTCACCAATGGCTACCTCTCCAGTGGCCGCAATTTCTTGGCATTGGGTGTCTGTATTAGGGGGACTACTGACTACTGTACTTGGAATTTTCATTGACAGTCTTGTCCCATCTACAGGATCACAGTTGTATTCTGCACAGCATAGTCGGCTGGAACTCGGTTATCGGGGAGTACACTAGGGTGGAAGGGACACCGAACGACCCCAACCCGAACAAACCCTTCACCAAGCTGGAAATCCCGGAAATGTTCAACACGGATGGGAGACTGAATCCTTCCATAACAGTCATAGGTCAGTGTGTTTGTCATTCACATTGGGGACGGAAGAAGGAAAACATGTTTGAATCGGAAATTTGTGATGTAATTTAAGCACAAAAACCACAATAGGTTCTTTGTGCAGTGCTTTCCCAAATATATTAACACTTTGATCATAAATTTCTTTACTGCGGAAAGAGTCCATTTTATCAGAAAAAATATAGTATGTGCATATGTGATGCTATGTATTAAATGCGCTTTGCACAGCTAACAGCAAAAGGCTTTTTTGCTTAATTTTTAGAGAAGACATCTTAGGAGTACATGTATGTAATATATATATATATGTAATGTAACTGCAGAGGTTTTCATGCTTACCATGCTTCCATTGAGCATGAGTCCCTTCTTATTTCCTGTCTCTCACAGTAAAATTGTTGACATTCACTGGAGCACAAGTGATGAAGATCTATTGTTTAGCAAAGTTAGAATTTCTATGATATGAAAACTGAAAATAAGAAAAAAAAAACACCACAAAGTACAGCAAACTATACATGGATGCTTGGTTTAAAAAATTGTAGTTGTTTTTCGGTAATACACTTAGCTTGCTGCTTCATTAGTCTTGTTTTATGCATGTAAATCTTGAATTTGTCTTTCCTTCAGGTTCAAATGTCCAGATACCCGGGGAAATCGTCATTTTAAACTCGATCGTCCTGCCTCACAAAGAGCTGAACCGCAGCTATAAAAACCAGATCATATTGTGATTCAAGAAATTGCTTTTATTAGTGTTTACCACAGGACTAAAAGCTCACCATGCCTCAAGATCTGGAAGTTGTGCTTATGTCGATATGGTGAAAAATATTTAAGCCGCATGTAGACCAAGCAGGCCTTGGTTGGATATTCCATTTGATACAGTATTTAAGGGCTTCCGATGCACTCTTGTGTATTGCAGTGTACAGTAGTCCCTCTATTATAAAACCACCCAAGGGCCCTTGAAATTGTGGGCTTATATTGCAGGTGTACAATAGAGGGGCCACTGCGTATGCAGCCTGCAGTTCTTAGGCTCACTGTGTGGTCAAGGGTACCGGTACTTGGACTTTTGTTTACATCTATTTTTCCTATGTTTCTTAAGTTTTGTTTTAGTTGATATGATGAACAATTTGGAGGCAAAGTGTTCTGAAAACTGTCAACGGTTCTAGTTTAATTAGAGTTGATATACAAGTTAATTTATATGTTACTGATGTTCAAAACACATGAAACGATGAAAAAAAAAATGACATACTTGCATGAAATCAGGAGAGTTCAGTGAAGATTTAAACAATATTTTATTAATGCCCATAAGGTTTTGGTTATGACAAGCCTCCAGCACTCTTCTTAATCCCGAATACCAGCCTGGGAAGAATTCTAGAGCTGCCCAAACTAGAAGAAACCGGAAACGTCTAAATTTAATACAGTAAAATTCTGTTACCGTTTACCAGAACCCATTATGATAACTGTATTTTGATTTGCCTATACAGTGGAACCCCCAAATTAAGACCACCTATGGTGAATACTACCATACTGGTCTTAATTCTGAAACAAGATAACAATACTGTGTACTACTCGGTCATCCGAAAAGTGGTCTTAATTCTGAGGTAATTTTAATTTCTTGAGGTACATTGTTCCCTGTGATTTCAGACACACCCCCAGCATTTAAGCTCCTTTCCATTTTGTTACAAGCCATCAGTGAGACCTCTCAGTATTTTCAATATAAATATTCCTCTCTTTTAAGCCCACAGACTTTAAATTTAAGACCATGATTTTCTATTTGAATGGGTAGTCTTAAAACTGGTTGGAATACTATAGCCTAATTCCCTTGGTGGTCTTACGGTGGAAATCCAATGTATTCAGTTCATGTTGTTAAGGACTTGCGTTTTGTTCCCCTAGCATGTGCATAGGGCTTAATATATGCTTAGGTATAAATGCAGGTATGCTTTGACAGATCATGTTGAGTTATCACCTAAGTCTGCCATCAAGTCAAAAGTCTGCCACACGTAGGTGTATACTTGACATGTACATTGCATATTACTAATGTATACTGTAAATTCATTAATGTTTGCGAGGGATTTATTTGGCGAATTTCGCGACCGTTTTAAAATCGCAAACATAAATATCCACAAACATAATTAATGTGTACCGCGATACATGTATTAACAAGACCTGAGCTAATCGCAAATATTAATCCCCCCGAACATGGCCTTGTATCAAAAAACACAAACATTAATCCCCGCGAACATTAATGAATTTACAGTATGTTGCTGTTGGATGCGGGGTTTGTTGTACGGCTGTTTACTGTGGGGAGGGTAATGTTGAATAAACTGTGAATAATAAGGTGTCTTGTTTGTAATTGTGCACAGAAATTTCTGGGCAAATTTGATTTATGGCCGAATTTAAGTGGTTAAAGGGAGTGGTTTGACCCGTGGTAGTTTAGCTTCCGAATGTTTATGTTATGATTTTATGGCATGAAATACTCGCCAAATGGCCATGCAGCCCGCACTTCTAATAGAAGTCCTAGGCCTACAAGCCTGTCCTATACTAATGCAATTTCGAAGTTCTTAGAAATAGCTAATTGTACCTGGCAATCCTCTTTCAAAAGTGTTGCTATTGTAACCATGTGGAAACAGGCTATGGTAAGAGGAATCTATATACAGTGAAACCTGCCTTTAAGACCACCTGAGAAATAGGGACAACCTGGGAATTAAGGACAGCTACATCAGTCCCTAGGCCTATTCAGTACATTGATATGGACCTGAGAAATAAGACCACCTCAGAATTCAGGACAGTTTTTCACAGTCCCTTGGGTGTCCCTAATTTCCAGGTTCCACTGTACTTGTAATCCGTAAAGAAGAGGTCCAAGGGCCTGCTTGCTCACTTGCCAGATAGAAGCTACTTAGGTTTATACCTAACAGGCTGCTTGCGCACTTGCCAGATGGAAGCTACTTAGGTTTCTACCCAACCGCCATAGCTGTGCAGCTGAGGCGACTATGTAATCCTGTTGAAACTTGGAAATGCACCACATGACCTCAGTGACCTTAAACATTTAAATGTCAAAAGTATTCTATAAACATAAAGTACCTACCCCCGAGATATAAATTTTGGTCCATTTCGCTACCAACCTTAAACGGTCCAGAGTGCTCTACATACAGCAAGTACTTGCCCCTAAAACACAAATTTTAGTCTGTTCACTCTACAACCAACCATTTTCAAGATACATGTACAAGGTTGTCAAAAGTGGAAATGCACCAAATGACCTCAGAATGACCTTAAACATTTAAATGTCAAAAGTACTCTATAAACAAAGTACCTATCCCCGAAACAAATTTTGGTCCATTTCTCTCTACAACCTACCATTTTAGTACTAAAGTACTTAGTACAAAAGTACTCTAATACACAAATTACCTTAACCACACATGCACAAGGGACGAATATTAGTCCGTTTCACTACGACCAATGGATTTTGAGATTCAAGTTTGTTGAAAATCAGATCTTCACGAATGACAAACATTTAAGTGCCAAGTACTCAATATACACCAAGTACTTAAGCCTGGGGCACAAGTTTTTGCTCCATTTGGCTCTATGCTCAACGTCTCAACATACAAGGTTGTCAAAAATGGGAAATGCACCAAATGACCTCACTGTCAGGATGACCTTGAACACTTAATGGTCAAGAGTACCCTATCTACACTAAGTACCTACCACCGAGGCCCAAAGTTTGGTCCGTTTCACTCTGTGACCAGACGTTTTCAATATACAAGGTTGTTGAAAATCGGAAATAACAGAAATGTAATGATTGACCTCAGACTGACCTTGAACACTTAACAGTCAAAGGTACCCCATATGGAGTACGTAAGTACCCACAAAGCCCAAGTTCATTTTGCTTTATGACCTGCTGTTTTTGAGAATAAAAGGTTGAAAATCGGAAATGTAGCACATGATCTTAGAATAACCTTCAAACACTTAACAGTCAAAAGTACCCATACTCAGTAAGTATTCCTGAGATCCAAATGTGGGTCCATTTTGCTCTACAACCAGCCGATTTTGAGATATAAGTTTGCGGAAAATTGGAAATGCACCAAACGACCTCAGACTAAACTTGACCACTTAAGAATCTAAAGTACAACATATATATACACAACGAATGTGTACACACAAATGTGGGCCTCATATCTCAACCCTTGAGGCCCACATTTTGGTCGGTTTTGCTCTACGACCCGCCGTTTTTGAGACAGAAGGATAATTGCTGAAAATCGGGGAAAATCAGAAATGCATCGAATGATGTTGGAATTACATTGGAAGCTTAATGGTCAAGGTATCCTGTGTGCAGTTAATATTTGTCCTTGAGGCCCAAACTTTCGTCCATTTAACTCTACAAACAGGTAGCCCTTTCCAGAATCTCGCACATTTTATCATTCTCCATTGACTTCCATGTAAGATTTTACTGCCATATGGTCCCATGTTAACGAGAACGAAAAAAAAAAAAAAAGGCAAAAATTCAAAATTTGAAATTGCATAATTCTTTAAACAACTTTGGTAGAGACCCTCCCTAGGAGTATCCATGAATTTTTGGGATGAAATCTGTTGTGTACCTTCAGATGAGCTGTCATGTGACATTTTTTCTCCCATATGGTCCAGTGTAAACGAAAAAAAAAATCATGCAAAATAAAAAAATTAAATTGTTGAAAAAACAACAAGAGGCCCCGGGGCCTTGATGCTCTGCTTGGTAATTTGCTAGATAAAAGAATATTGGCATGATATAAACTTAGTACCGTAGTAGCGGTACAAATATCCCTGAAAATTTAAGTCAAAAGCAGATACATGTACAAGATCGTCAAAAATCGGAAATGCACCGAATGACCCCGAACTGAATTTGAACACTTAACAGTCAAAAGTACCCCACATACACTAAATACTCATCCTTGAGGCACAAATTTTGGTCTGTTTTGCTCTAC
>JAAUYG010122370.1_pt1 | contig 10295 bp, 14 predicted proteins | sample 7278091 | NCBI WGS metagenome assembly JAAUYG01 (sample SAMN14350201, study PRJNA611818) | marine sediment metagenome | isolation source: surface marine sediment (0.6m) | place: French Polynesia: Moorea | collected 2018-08
AGTTTTCATCCGATGTCAGCCAAACTTTTCATGAGGATATTGGCTACCATGGTGGAATACAGGGTATTTTGTTTCGTGGCAATCGGCCAAGTTTTTCCAATTTTGTGACACTGAAATTTTACAATGGGAGTCAATTAGGAAATCCTAAAATTATAGCACTATTAGCCTAGAATATGCCATTCCAGCCTCTGCACACATGGCGGTCCAACTTCTACAGCAAGATACAAATGATTAAAACTAAAAACATTTGGCTGCCTGGAGCGTAGGTACAAAATGATAAAATGCTGTTGAACAGTTCAATTCTAACAGACACTTGCCCAAATAATACTTGTTCAAACGTGTACACAATTTCTAATGCGTAAAGTTCCTTTAATAAATGTTCTACATCTTCTGGTGCAGTCATTATATTCATGAAAATATGATACCAACTTATTAGGGTAAGTTTAGGGTCTTAGGGTCTTAGACAATACTGCATGTCTGTTCAATTCCTTTATATTTTAAAGCTAAGATAAAACCTATTCCTAATAAGTTTGAGATACCCCCTGCATAATATTTTGTGTAGCGTGGATGAAGACCATGTACTAATAACTTTGACTCTAAGGTGCAGTGAGGTGGAGGTGAGATTTAGGTCAACCTACAGTCACAATTTCCTTTCGGACTTTTTCCTGCACGGAAGGGTTTAGGGCCAAATAGAGAATGCCCCATTTTAAGGTGGTACCAGTTGTCTCAGCGCCAGCCTGAAGAAGGTCCATTATGGTTGACAGCATATTGTGTTCTGGAAGAGGCGAAGCAAGAATAGCACATCAGGAGAAATGTTTATACACACTCATTATTGAATCGTAAAGTATGGACAGAATCTCTCCCCCTTGCTCAAAGAGGAAAAGCTAGCAACACGTTGTGATTTTTAGTTTTGTAGTAACTATGGTAACATGTGACATGATACATATATGAAACCAATGGCTAATTTTAATTGAATTAATTTATTCAATAATTATTTTTCAAGTAATTAATACCACAGATTATTGATCCATATTTATAATTAATTATATCAGCCACAGAAATTCTACCAACCAGTGTGTGAGCCACTGTTTCCCTCTGCTTCTGCTTCCAAGTAGACATCAATGAAGTCCCTGAGGTTATCAGGGTCAAAAGAATCCCTGTGTTCACGGATTTGCTTCTTGATAAAGTTTTGTAGTTGATAAACTATCTTTATCAGTTTGAATATGTTGGGCTAAATAACAGAAGAAGAAAGAAGAGCACTTATTATGAAGGATTCAGAGAGTGAATCGATTCACTTAAAACATGCACAGTCAGATCGAAAATAGAAAATGACCTCAGAATGACCTTAAACCTTTAAATGTTAAAAGTACCCTTTACAAATTAAATACTTATCCCAGAGGCTCAAACTTTCACCACGTTTCACTCTAGAACTAGCAGTTTTCATGATACAAGGTTGCCGAAAATAGGAAATAAGAGGCCCAGGGGCCTTGATGCTCTGCTCGACCTTTCCCCAGATTAAACCAACACAGCTTTATGGATAATGTCAATGGAGCTGGGGTGACTTATCATCAAGGCCATTTTCAACATATTGCACATTTAAGGATTTTCCCATTGACTTCCAGGTTAAAATTTCAAAGTGCCACAAAATGTTTAAAACTTGGCCAATTGCCAAGAAAAGTAATAGCCTGTATCCCACCATAGTAGCCTGAATGCCCTATACAGTTTGCCTGAGATTGGATAAATACTGTAGAAGGAGTAGGCTTTTGCAATTTTTGACCCCAGAATGGTCCTTTGTTAAGAATCATTTTCAAGTGCAATATTTTTTTTATTTTTGGCAGATGACCAAAAAGTAATAGCTGTATTTCCCCCCTGATTACCATGCTTTCCATAAAGTTTGGTTGAAATTGGATGAAAATGTGGGAGCTGTAGCCTTTTGAAAATCTGCAGAACATAGGAAACTTTGCAAAGTGCACCGAATGACCCCAAACAGAACTGAAATGACCTGACACAAAAAGTACCCTATATATATATAGGTCATAGGACCATGGGTCCCAAATTACCATAATTTTGCTCCACGTTCAGCCATTTTCAACATATTGCACATTTTAGGATTTTTCCATTAACTCCTAATTTAAAATTTCAAAGGGCCAGAACATGTTTAAAACTTGTTTGATTGCCAGGAAAAGTAATAGCCTTTATTCCACAATGGTAACCAATGTCCTCATAAAGCCTGCCTGATATCGGACGAAAGCAGCTGTAGGATGAGTCACGCTTTCAAATGTCCAGCCCCATATGGTCCTGTGTTAACAAAAATTTCAGTGCCCTATTTTTTAAAAAAAAAATTTGGGGAATTGTCAAAAAAAGTGATAGCCTATATCCCCCATGACTAACATAGATGTATTGGTCATAAAGTTTGGTTGAAATCACACCAAAACTGTGGGAGAAGTAGCGTTTTGAAATTTTAGCTCATAATAGGGGCCCATGTTAACCAAAATGAAAAAAAATGTAAGAATTTGAAAAGTGAAAATTTTGAAAAGAGAAAGATTATCTGGGATATGACGGGTATGTAACTTTCCACAAAATCTGGCCTGGGACCATGCAATGGTTTATGATACATCTGAGTTAATGGACAGTTAGACGGACGCCTGTGCCACGTATAAGAGTAGCTCTACTAACAAAGTCAAGCGGAGCTAAAAACGGAAATACCCCCGAATGACCTCAGAATGATCTTAAACACTCAACTGTAAAAAGTTCCCTGCAAACACCAAGTAATTTCCCTCAGGTCTCAAATTTTGTTCTGTTTCACTATATGACCAGTTTTTTTTTCTAGACACAAGGTTGTAGAAACTCAGAAAAATTGGAATGCCACAAACGGCCTTGGAATAATTTGAACACTTAGCACTCATAATTACCCTGTATATACTAAGCGTTTACCCACAAGGCCCAAATTTTGGTCAGTTTCGCTCTATAACCAGCCTTTTTCAAGATATCGCACATTTTATAATTCGCCATTGACTGTTATATTAAAGGTCGAGAAAAGAACAAAATTTCACAAAAATAAATAATTATACTTTCACAGTTCTTCTAAGAATTTTCAGTACCCTCCCTAGGATCATTGATGAAATTTTAGCCGCGAATCTGGTGTGTATTTTCAAAGGAGGTTTCATTTAAAACTTTTACTCCCATATGGTCCACTTTAACGAAAATCCAAAATTTGAAATTTCACCATTCTGTTAACAACTTTGGGTGATGGGCTTCCTTGGGATCAGGGATGATTTTTTGGTAGTGAACATGTTGTGTACCTTCTGAGAGATTTGAATGTTTTCCTCTAATATGGTCCCATGTTAACAAAATCGAAAAAACAAAATCGTAAAAAATCAAAAGTTTAAAGTTTTGGAAAACAAAAAAGTGTCTGGACATAAGATGGATAGATACCTTTCCACAAACTTTGGTGCTAATCTGCTCGACAGTTTCCAAGAAAACGGGTTTTACGGACGGACAGACGACGTTAGAGGCCTGCACCACGACAGTAGCTCTACTGTGCAAATAGCACAAATCAAAGCTAAAATGGGAAATTTATACTTACATTTGTGAGAGGTATTGCAGGAATCAATACAGGCAAAAAAGCTTCAATGTTGCTGAAACCACCAGTTTCAAACAGAGCATCCAGAGCGCCCTTGATTATCATCATTTCTTCATCTGCATAGTTGTACCTAACAAATTGAAATAATATTCATGTATCATCTAACTAGAACAAGAAGCTTAGACCAATATATTCCATACATATAACTATATTTTTTGCTGAACAAGATGCAAGGGCTTCAAAGATGAGTATTGCTTTGACCTTTCATTACTCAAGGTCAAAATCTGTGTGATTGGACACCCTGTCACACTATGCTATGCCCTCATCCTGCTCTTTTCTTAGATATAAGGGATTGACATATGACATAACATTCCAAGGTCACTAAATGTAAAATCTAACCTTGCAAAAATGGCCTATAATACACCACTAAAACATTCTAGATTCTATTGGTATGAATAATGTTCACATGTTCATTAGCAATACATGTATATGCCTGAACTCGTCTTCCATCTGAGGTACAGAGCCTAGAATAAACTTTAGAACTTGGACACTGAAAGTCACTTAATATCAAATATTTCAGTGTATTTTTGACTTGAGGACTTGAGCTTTCAAGGTCAGTCAATTTCAGATAATCGTAATGACTGGTCTCAATATGACGTCTTTGGTAACCATAACTACTGTCTTGCAATGAGTCAACCACTTTAGCAATGCCACAAATCTGTCCCTTAAAAAGACCATACGAAGTGTGGTTCTATTGTTGCTTTGAGATAAATATTTACCCATACATAACCTGTCATAGAATAAAAATGGGTCACGTTATCGTGTATTTCACAGAACACAACATTCTGACTCATACCTAGTTCTAAATGCAATATGACAGATAATATTCAGGGTGGAAAATCCAAACAATGGAGCCATATCAACTGGTGAATCAACTTGTTTATCCAGCAATTTAGCTAAAACATCAGCTTCATCTAAAATCGCACTCTCTATGGTGGCTTTTCCCAGTCCAAAATCCCGCAAGGAGCTGATGGTGGTCCGTCTCAGGATCTTCCAGTCCGGACCTTCATTGTTTAAAACACCTGGCAAACGAACAAAGAAATGATGAACTAAACCAGACAAACAAAGAAGCTGGACTGTTGTTTGTTGCTCGTTGATGTGACATGAAACAAGACACATGTATGGGCACCATGTATATGTATGATCCAGATCCTAGTATCACTCCTACATATACCGCATATACCACCTTTATATTAATCAACAAATCTAATCATGGATTGTCTGGATTGCTGGATTGTTTTAATACAACTTTTTATTATGGGAGTGGTCACTGCGATCGATATATGCTCTACTCCAGTCTCCTTTCCTAGACACAAAGGGCTGAAATAACATGTAGCAGATACTCAATGTTAATCCTTACGGTGCGGATGGACTCTGATACACTACTAAATGACTTCTTATTAGTGTTCAATAGCAATATCTGATAACTGCTCCTTTCTCATGTGTCTGGGTGTAATGTATTAAAATCCGTAACCTTGAAATTGACCTTTCAGTGTCTCTCAAGAGTAAATCTAACGGACACCCCATAAATGACTTCACTAGCTTGACTCATTTTCGAGATATAAGGGTTTGAGTGGCCTTCAATCTGACCTTAAAGGCTATCAAGGTACGTAGGGTCAAATCTTACATGGTGTGCTCCGACTTTCTATATATGACTTCCTATTAGTGTAACATTATTGTCTATATTACACATATTAGCTGTCATGGCCACTTGCAATTTTTTCTCTCTTCAGCTAGAATGTCAGACCCCTTCACCGCACGCCCTTAATTACTCCAGTACAAATTTTTCCAAAACCGAAAGGTACATTGTATCATTCGGACAGAGAGAAGCCTCCCACCAAAACGGATTAAGTAATCATGCACTTCAACTAACCCGCTCTTGCCCGTAGCAGCTTCATGACCCAATTCATTGGCAAGCGATTACTGCACTGATCCCCTTTGTTGACATAGGCCTCCTTGATGAGATTGTGTTGGTTAAGAACAACAACTGGCTGGGACCCAAACCACAACGTGTAGATGTCTCCATATTCCTTGCTCCAATTCGTCAGCAGGAGGTGAGTGGAGTTATTCCTGTAAAATGGCAGCAGGTTGCCAAAAAATGGCAGGGGGCGTGGTCCTGGTGGGAACTTATACTTTTGTACTGGATCTGTCAATCTTTGATATAGCCAATAGGAAAGCAGGAACACTGTAGCCCCCACCAGGATAGTGTAAGGATCCAGATAGGAGGTGAAGATGGACATTGTCACAGTGTTGTAGCTCTGAAATATTAAAGTTTGCGGATTCTGTTATTCAATCACTCACTGCATGCACTGTAAAAATGTCAATACTTTTCAACACTTAGTGATCTGACATGTACAGATTAACGTTTATGCACATACATATACGACTTACAATATCTGCAGAATACCTTATACCCACGGGACCTTATACATATACATTCACATCAACATAAATCCATTCTACAGAATGATACAGATACAGGCATTACTGCTTGTGCACGAACCTATACATGATGTAGGCCTGTGTAAACACACAAAAAAGACAAACAAACAACAAAAACAAACAAAACAAGCATCATATTTAAGAAAACAAAAAGTATGGTCCAATGTTATGCAAGTACATGGGTCAGATTAAATACTGCATGTGTATTACAATGTGTAGCATACCTACTCTTAAGTAGGTTAAAATATTTATGTATTTATTTAAATTTATTTATTTATTTATGTATTTATTCTCTTAGCATCGACATATATAATAATGTAATACTGTTTCCAGCCAATCTTGCGAAATTCGATTTTCGGGGTGCCACCCCGCGTTTTGGCTGCCCCCCCCCCCCCCCCCCTCACACACACACACACACCAGCACACACCTATGCCCATCATAGTTTTGGCCTCCTGGCCAACCGTTGTGCATGATGGGGCATTAGGTAGCTATAGGTGATCGACTTGCATTTGTGTTGGAAAAGCCACACCATGATGGAGTCGATGGGTGGTGGTGGTTTGGCGTGCTCCCGGGGGTGTGCTGGTGCTGTGGATTTTCCAACACAAACGCAAGTCGATGGCTTGCTGGTGGTGGTGGTTTGGTGTGGTGGTGGTGTGGATTTTCCAACACAAAAAAAGTCGATGGGTTGCTGGTGGTGGGGATTTGGCGCGCTGGTGGTGTAGATTTTCCAACACAAACGCAAGTCGATGGCTTGCTGGTGGTCGCAGTGGTGGTTTGGCGTGGTGGTGGTGTGGAATTTCCAACACAAAATGCAAGTCGATGGGTTGTTGGTGGTGATGGTTTGACGTGCTGATGGTGTGGATTTTTCCAACGCAAACGCATGCATCTGGGTTGGGGTGCGTATGCGTTGTTACCTATGCCCCATCACACAAAACCACCCGCAGAACCGACCAGCTAGGCAGTGCGTGGTTGCGCTACTCATACGAAATGCCTTACCGCCTTACCGAACTTCAACGGAAAGTCCCTAACTGAATTATTCACACAATTTGGAATGCCCTTTATCCAAAATTGGCGCCCGATAGCGATCCGTACGCGGTCTGTGGTCAGCCACTTCAAGGAAGATGGGTTACATGTTCCAAATATACGTGATGCCCACCTTTAAGTTATATCAAAGACGATTCCGTGTAATATCTTTGGTTATATTTCCAGGTCCGTTGCAAACACTGACTGCACCCTGGCGGCGCCGGGCACATATTAGTATTGATCGATAAATATCGCTGCAACAAACAATAGGTTCAAAGACCTTGCACTTCACAGATTGCATGTGGGGGTGGCGAAGGCTGCACTTCATCAGTTCGGCTTCAGATTGCAGTTGCGTACATGCACGGGGCAATACACACATTGGGTATTTTAAGTATACAATTTCATTCTATATTTTTAATCCTTCCACTCGGCAGGTGGTTTTGTATCATATGATGTTTTGCTTCTTGTTTTCTTATGCTGTATTTAGTAATGTCTCATCTTTGTACTTTTATGCGCAACTGATATTTTGTTTTATTGTGAAGCGCCCTGAGCACTTGTGTGGATACGGCGCTATATAAATTCAATGTAATAATAATAATAATAATAATAATAATAATAATAATAATAATAATAATAATAATAATAATAATAATAATAATAATAATAATCCCATGTATCGTGTAAATAGGGTTTAAATAATATTACTCGATATATGACCAAGGTGAAAACATTTTGAATACAAAAAAGTCCGAGCATATGGCCCAGGGGAAGCAACAATCAGAATTTGAAAGAAATCCGCTCATTAGAAACATAGATAATTGCGACATGGTCGAACTACCACGGGCAGACGGACGACGGATGAATTTCGATTTAATGAGCTCTGCTGACATAGTCAAGCAGAGGTAAAAATTCATTAAAATTTCAATTTTCAAAATTTCAAAAATCCCAAGTATAGTTTTGTGAAAACCACTGAGAAGTTAATTCAGGAGAAGTTTTGATAAATTTCTGCAGTGAATTGTAGAGGAAGTGTTTTTTGTTTGGAAATCTTATTTTCGAAAAATATTGCAATTGCACCGAATGACCCCAATATGACCTTGTACCAAAGGTACCCCATATGTTGAACTGATACGATTGAGTCCCAAACTTTGACTCCGGTTCGCTCTACGACCGCTCGTCTTCCAGATAATTAAGGTTTTTTGTTTCTCCATAGGGTACAATGGTGAATTTAAATGTTTGAAAAAAATTGTTAAAAATCGGAAACTAATAATTTCAAAAATCCCCAAGTAGTTTTGTGCGGACCATTGGGAGAAAAATTCAGGACAAGTTTGAAAACGTTTGGCTACAATTTTTGTAGGGGTAGCGTTTTGAATTTTTTTTGCTCCCATTGTGTCCTATGGTAACGAAACAGAAAAAAAAAAATCGTAAAAAATGATAATGCGTTTTTGTTTTCAAAATTCGTCCGGGCGTATGGCCCAGGGCAACCAACAACTAAAATTTGAAAGAACCCCATGCAATGGGTTCAGAAATAATTTATTACTGCAGACGGACGGACCAATGGATGACCGGTGAACGGACGACGGACGGAGCTGACATAGTCAAGCAGAGGCTAAAACTAGGATTAAGTTCAAAATTTGAAGTTTCACAATTGTTGTAAAAACTTTGGCGATGGTAGAGACCCCCCCTAGGCGTTTACATGAATTTCTGGGGGTGAATCTGCTATGTACTTTCAGATGAATGTCGTTTGAAATGTTTCCTCCTATACGGCTTAGATAGGAAATTGTGTTATTGAGAATGAAAAAAAGGATAAAAAATCTAAGGTTCTAAGGTTTTAGAAACCGAAAGAAAAAAGTCTGGTGGACTGCTACCTTTTCAAAAAAAAATTATTTAGATCCTGAGAGAATGGGCTTTGCGGACAGATGGATGGCGATGGACCCCTGTGACACTAGCTCTGTTCTGCAGCGGCACAAAGTATATCTAAAACTGAAGAAAACTCAAACATTGTTCCATTTAATTCCCGCACACGGATCCATGTATTGCCATTCACTAAAGCTACTATGTTCATTCTCTTTCCGACCAATTACTTATGATCTCATGACAATATATTGTATGATTTCCTTTGCACCCACCTTCCAAGTTACATGATCTTCATTACATTATCATTCGCCATTCATCAGTTACTCTGGCGTGATCGGGTATTCATTCGCTTCTCTGCACTTTTATAGCTAATTTTATCGTTCCCCTGGCGCCTTTCTTCGATTTAACTCATTTTTTAGTATCCTAATCAGCTAATATTGCATATATCTGCATGTCGTCGAGCGAATGAACACGACGGACGCACGGAGAGTGGACTAATGGATAATGCATATGCGCAGGTTTAAAATGTGAACCATTCACTACCTGGACAAAATCGATATATTCGCTGAGCGAAGTTCCTCTTGTGAAGCCCCTTGCGGGACCGGCACACTCAGATGGCACACGACACGATCGGTCGATGGGGCTCCTCCGGGAGTAATGCTAACCAATCTCCAACGGAAACACTAATTCACACAACTTGTCTTTTATCCAAAATCTTCCGAGCAATTTATATATGCTCAGTGGGCGGCCACTTAAAGGAAAATGACTGGCAAATCCGGGTTGCAAATATCTAAACTGTGCTCCATCAATATACGTTCCGCGCACACGACGCACAGACTGCATGGACTGGTAGCGCAGGATATCGATCGATCTCGGTAACAAAACAAGAGGTCCAGAGATCATTTGATATATAGTATGCCGGAGTGACACTTAACGGACAAAAGTAGCCTTTATATGGGAAGTACTTACCCCCGAGGCCTAAATTTTGATCCGTTTCGTTCTATGACCAGCTGTTTCCGAGAGATATTGTCAGGCGAAATTTTGTGGGTAGCTTCCTCTCCACCATATCCTCCGACCATTTTTTTTTCTTTTTTCAAAATTTTCAATTTTCAAATTTTTATTATTTTTTTTCGTTTTCGTTAACATGGGAACCTATGGGAGCAAAAGTTTCAAAACGCTACTCCTCCTCCAGTTTTCATCCGATCTGAGCCAAACTTTATGATAAATTACGTAGTCACGAGGGAATAAAAAGTTATGGTATATATTGGCGATCTGCCAAATTTTAAAAATTTTGAAATTTTAACATAGGAGTCAATGGGAAAATTCTAAAAT
>JAAUYG010173959.1_pt1 | contig 10295 bp, 14 predicted proteins | sample 7278091 | NCBI WGS metagenome assembly JAAUYG01 (sample SAMN14350201, study PRJNA611818) | marine sediment metagenome | isolation source: surface marine sediment (0.6m) | place: French Polynesia: Moorea | collected 2018-08
AGTAGTAGTAGTAGTAGTAGTAGTAGTAGTAGTAGTAGTAGTACCCGGGTAGTAGTAGTAGTAGTAGTAGTAGTAGTAGTAGTAGTAGTAGTAGTAGTAGTAGTAGTAGTAGTAGTGGTGGTAGTAGTGGTAGTGGTAGTAGTAGTAGTAGTAGTAGTAGTAGTAGTAGTAGTAGTAGTAGTAGTGCTGCTGGTGCCACTATCACGCCTACACAATGGCCATCACATGCGCATCACTGGAGGGGGTATTGCTGAACAGCGGAACCTGTAACAAGGTCAAGCCTTCCCAGCATCCCCTCTCACATCCACAGCTTCCGTTTCCCCTGGCCTTTCCCTTCCAGCAGCGGCAGCGCGGGCAGAACGAGGACGTACGTGTGGCTAGCGTTTTTTAACCTCCCCTTCCTGCAGCAGCAGAAAAAGAAATTCCTGAAGTACGCTGTGCGGACCGTGTCATGCCTGATGGTCATAAGCAATTCCAGCCGTCAGCCCGGAAAACTGTGAAAAAAGCGGTCAGAGAGCTTCTGGCGAGAGCTGGCGGCCAGAGGCACCGACTCAGTGTCCGCGGCTTGGTGGCCGCCAGTGGGGGGGGGGTGAGGCGTGAGGAGGGTTGGGTCGCCAGGCAACCACAGTTCGAGTGACACGAGTCCACTGCCAGTAATCTCGAACGAGGAACGTGACCAAACTGCAATCCGACACTGACTCTCACAGTCGTTCCAGCTCTGTTTGCCCCACTCATTTGGGATTCCGACACACAAAAGTACGAGCTTCAAACATGCTAGTTTTTTCTTGTTTTGACCCTTCGTTAACGTGTCCCCCCGCCATAAACCATCACCATACAAAAACCTGTCTGTACACAACTCTGTGTTCAAGTAAAATTGCGATCGCTACTGGGCGATCGTATAACATACCTGTAAGAAAAATTAACAAAATACCAGTAATGTCTCCATTCTCCAATCTGTTGACTGACCGCATTACATGGTTTCCAATTGATAAATAATAGCACTCATGTGTAACGTGCCTTCAGCTTGTCTCCTTAGTCAAAGAAAACTCAATCGTATTGAGTTTGTGACTTCAGAACTTATTACTTTCTGATGCAGTTGATATACAGTACTGTCTGTGAGTATGAGCTGTCGGTCAGATCTGTCACACATCACATTCTTTGCCTAAAAGGTCTTATCTCTATACGCAGGTTTTTCATTACAACCCAGCCTATTACACAGCCTTATCTCCTGTGTGCACTTCTGTTATTGCAGCATATTCTTACCTGCAGCGCACACTTTCATCATTACAACACAGCACATTCTTGCCCTCAGCGAACACTTTCATCAATACAACACAGCACATTCGTACCGTCAGCATAACATTTCACCATTAGAGCACAGTAATTCTTACTTTCAGGGCACACTTTCATCATTACAATACAGCACATTCTTACCTCCAGGGTACACTTTCATCATTGCAACACAGCACATTTTACTTCCAGCGTACGCTTTCGCCATTACAACACGGTACATTTTCACCACTATTGTACACTATCATTACAACACAGCACATTCTTACTTTCGGCGAACACTTTCATCATTACACCATAACACATGCTTACCTTCAGCACACACTATCTTCATTGTAACACAGCACAGTCTTACCTTCAGCGCATACTTTCATCATTGCGACACACTACATTCTTACTTCCAGAGTGCACTTTCGCCATTACAATACGGTACATTGTTACATCCAGTACACACTCTCGTCAGTACAACACAGAACATTCCTACTTCCAGTGTTACACTTTAACCATTACAATGCAGCAATTTTGTTTGTACCTCCAGTGCACACTTTCGTCACTAAAATATAGAACATTCTTATCTCTTCTTGTGCACTTTCGTCATTACAACACAACACTTTCTTACTTTTAGAGTACCCTTTCGTCATTACAATACAACACATTCTTACCCCCAGTGCACGTCTTGGTCCAAATAAAATAGATATCCCTATAAATATGGTAGATAATGGCGCAATTCAAACTCATGCCAAAATTGTTCTGGATAAATGGAAACAAGACTATGAAGACCTTTATAATAAGCATGATGTGGCAAACGAATTTGTGATGATGGATTTTATAGAGACTGTATGCTACAGAAGGAAGCTATTGAATCAGGGACCCGAGGGGATAACAACGAAGCTTTAAATGGCATAATTTCAGAAGGTAAGATTCAGAAAGCCGTAGAGAAACTTAAATTAAACAAAGCTTCAGGGATTGATAAAATACCAAACGAAATATTAAAAAGGGCCAGAGTTCGTGAAGTATTGCATGAACTGTTATCGTTATACTTTAAAACAGTAATAGCACCTAATCTTTGGTTATGTGGTGTTATCATCCCTATACCAAAAGGTGCTGACAAGGATCCATGTGTGCCACTAAACTATAGAGCTTTAGGAATCACATTACTGTCATGTGTGTACAAGGTGTGCTCTAGTGTGCTGAGTAACAAGATTGGTAAAACTATTTCGATTTGGTAGATGCTTTTGTGGACGAACAAATGGTTTTGGATGTAAAAGGTCATGTTTAGATGACGTTTTTGCATTATCAGCTGTTATTAGAAATAGGTTTTTAGGAGGGAAAACACATATGCAATAATTGTGGACTTACAGAAAGCGTTTTGAGGGGTTGGAGCGTGATCTCCCATTCTACCAGCTTTTATTTAATAATGTAACAGGCAAAATGTACAGTGTACAGTAACACATCTTGCATTTAGGTTGAAAAATATATTTATATTTACTCCATGGTTCCCTGTAACAAGTGGTGTTCGCCAGGGTGATGTTCTTTCTCCAACTCTTTTTTTTTCAATTTTCATAAATGATCTCGCTACAGGGATTAAAGATATGAATTTTGGGGCACCTATTGGGGATGAACAAATCAGCATATTGTTGTACGCAGATGATATTGTTTTGTTGGCGGAAATAAGACAACCTGCAGAAATTACTAGATTTTATGCAAAATTGGTGACCTTTGTTCCAAAACTGTTCTAAAACTAATGTTGTACACTTCCGAAACCGCAGGAAACCCCGCACAGGACACATCTTTATGTTGGTCACCATGTTTAACTGTGGTTCCACAATATAGATATCTCGAGGTGTACTTTGAAGAGTTTTTAAGCATCTCCGCACCAGCAAATATCCTGGTAGAGTCAGCCGGAAGGGCACTGGGTGAAATCATTTCAAGTTTAAAAGCGCCAAAAACCTAACATTAGGCATTTTTAAGACACTCTTTAACACAGGGGTGGTGCCAATTATGGATTACTGTGCCGCATTTGGGGGATATTATGATTCAAATGTAATTAATAATATTCAGAATCGTGCAGTGCGTTACTTCTTGGGAGTGTATACATTTACGCCAACTCATGCGCTCTATATGGAACTGGGCTGGGTAGTGCCAAGATATAGACGCTGGTTGAGCTTTTGCTCAACTTTGGAATCGGTTGGTTCTAATGATAATCGAATTACAAAGAAGATATTTCTTTGGGATAGACATATATGTTGTAGCAATTGGTCTAGTAAAATACTTGAGATACTTAGTGAATGTGGTCTGGAACACTGTTTTCTGAGGTGAGTACACTGGATCTTGCTTATATGAGTGATTGTGTGCATGAAAGAAGCAGTAAGACGAGATGGGGGATACTATAGTAGTAAACCAAAGTTACAAACATATGTTAAGTTTAAGCAGAGCTTAATAGAGAGGATCATGTGTTGAGTGTATGTCAAGACACCAGCGCTCATTGTTGTCACAATTCCGAGTAAGGACCCTTCCGCTGCATGTTGAAACAGGTAGATGGGTTAACACTCCACTCGAAGAAAGACTTTGTAGGCTGTGTATTGATCACTGTATTGAGCACGATTCCATTTTATTTGTGTGTTAGCTTTATCAGAATGAAACAGTTCTGTTGTATGACCATGTTAGTGAGTTGCATCCGGAATTTGCTAGTCAAAATGCCCAAGAAAAGTTTGTCTATCTTTTGAGATATGAAGATACAGAAGTAGCGAAATATCCGAAAAAAAAGGTTATGCCAAGCGTAAATACCAACTATACGAATAATGTGTGTAATTCATTGAATGTACTGTGTTATAGATATGCCTTTAACCCTGCTTGATGTAATGTATGTATTTATATAGTGTCACATAAGTCCAGTAGGGCTGGGTTCTAGAGTACTGTTTATGTAACAATGTTTTGTATATCACATTGAACATATCACCTTAATAAACAAACTACTACTACTACTACTACTACTACTACTACTACTACTACTACTACTACTACTACTACTACTACTACTACTACTACTACTACAATACAGCACATTTTTGTAAACTCCAGTTTACACTTTCCTCATTCAACGCAGCACATTTTTAGGTCCAGTATACACTTTCGCCATTAAAACACCCGCACATTGTTACTTCCAGTGTACACGTTCGTCAGCACATTTTTATCTCCAGGATACACTTTCGTCATTGCAGCACAGAAAATTTCTGCCTGCAGTGTACACTTTCGCCATTACAATACAGCAATTTGTTTTACCCCCAGTGTACACTTTCTTTCATCACTACAAGACAGAACGTTTTTACCTCTGCAGCGTGCACTTTCGTCATCACAACACAGCACATTCTTACTTTCAGTGTGCAGTGTGCACTTTCATTACTATACAGCACAACCTTACCTGCAGTGTAAACGTTATGTATTACAGTATAGCACATTCTTACCGCCAGTGTACACTTTCGAAATTACCATACAGCAAATTTTGTTCTCCAGTGTATATTTTCTTCAATACAACACATCACATATGAGAAAAAAAACATATGAATGGAAAATGACAGCAGCTATTTTATTTCACGGAACAGCACAATCTAGTCTTAACGAACACACTATTCCTCCATAAACCATTCCATCCTACTAAGTGGGACGACTCTTTGCGGAAATTTACTGCGTAAAATGGGGAAGAACGGAGAAATTCGTCTAAGTCAGCGTAATATAAGACAGGTGAAAAGAGCAGATCTTATCCCCATGACAATCGACTGAAAGTCTGACCACCCGCCAGTAGTTATGGACATGGGATCTCAAAATGAAGACGATTGATTTTGAACTACGTGGCACAGAAGCACGAGAGAGGAACAAGAAGGAAGTTAACAACAACCTAAAAATCCAAGAAAATCAAACACACTAACAGAAGTGTAATATCATGAGGACAAATAATTGAAAGGCAAAAGTGAAATACTAGGCGACAGCGAGTGAGGGGATAAAAGTACACATACATAGAAGTAGAGAAGCTGTCGGAACAGAAACATTTCAATACTAAATTACTGAAGAGAAAAGATCCGATCAAATAAAGGGATGCCAAAATGAATGGTGTGCACAGATTCCTGGAGCAGGAAAGGATCCAGAAACCAAAAGAACAAGTATAGATCATAACACAGTCGACAAACGATTCATACAAGATGTTCAAGGCAGAAAAGATCATAACCAATTAAATGAATAGTAGCAAAAACAACCACTGCTAATAGGCGGAAGAGAAGGCTTAACATCCACCCCCAAAACAACAAGCCGGAAATATAGAGAAACGTTTTGAAGAAGCATCCCCAGAGAAATACCTGAGCCATTGAGGCCCATATAGTATGAGTTTGTGTGGGCCAGTTATATCACAGTGGCTGTACTCGAGTGATCTGTGGGTATATACTCCAAAAATGAGCCCCAGGCCATTGCGAGACACTATGAAGAAGCATTCTCAGACAAAAGACCTACGAGACATTGAAAACCGGAATCTTTCATGGCACAAGAAGTTAGAAAAGTGATCCACTACCTTACAACTGAACTTAAATACGATTATGACAGTGACAATATGTCAACACTAATCACTGATATCCGAAATGAGACAGACACCAAAAACAGAAAAAAAACACCCTGTGGATAGTAAGGATGCATCCTAAGACCACTCCACAAGCCAATCACGAAACGAGGGTATCTAACCAACTTAAGACAAACAAGAAAGGGCCTAACACTATGCCTAATACGAAGAACAGGAAAGAAGATCGACAGTCTAGCAAGCAGCATATAGAGTTGGCCGAGGTACAACAGAAAACACTTTCGAATATGTTACCAGCAGAATAGGCCATCACCTCAAAAAAATGCACAACCTCCATTACTTTGATGGATATGTGAAAGGCATTCGATACTGTGCGAAGAAATGACTTCGTGGAGGGCTTGTGCAAATGTTAACCCCTGCTGAACTTCACTTGATCAAGATCCTCATAGAAAAAGTCCAACTTAAAGTAAAAAATAATACCGAAACATTAGATCCGTTCATCACAGCAACGGGTGTTCCACAAGATGGCTGTCTAAGCCCAATCCTCTTCATCCTGTACTTATCCAAATCGATACTAAACCACGAAGGTCACAAAGAGGATCATTTGTATACAAAGCCACCCAGTGAAAATCCTGATGAAGCCATCTTAACACCAGAACTTATTGACCTCACATACTGTTGACCATTTACCTATGGTATCATCATTGAACGAACCAATATACGCCAGCGATATAGATGGGTACGGGGAATAATAGGCAGAAAATGTCGTCCTCGCGAAACCCAAGGAGAGAGGACTAAAATAAATGAAGCCACGAGTGAAGAATATAAGATCCACACAGAGGGCAACAAGGTCTGAAAAAAAGCAAAATTCTAAGTAGCCTTCTAGATGCAACAGAAGCAACCAAGCGGGAGGCAAATAACTGGCAGCCGTATCAACGAGGAACTTCAAGAGGAATACATATTTGCAAACTCTGCTCTCGGCACGACCAGGAAGCTGCCTTCGCATATTCAATGCATGTGTGGAGAGTATCTTCCGTCACAACTCAGAACCATGGATCCTTACAAATACAGTAGAGAACAAAATTGACATACCCCACTGCTCGGAAAGGATGTTTAAAAGGCAGTAAATATCAAATGGCCAAGAACGATACCACTGAAAAGCTGTGCACACAGGCACAGCAATGGAAATGGAGTGGACAAATTAAAACGGGAAGGATCCGATGGTTCGGACGGGCAATCAGGAAATAATAAGAACGATGGAGAACTACATGAGGACATAAAACAACATGGCTGATAATCACCGAAACTGACTGTAAACTCAGCCTAACGCAAGAGGTCGCACTGTTACTGTGGAGAACAAGAGGTACAGTTTGGAAAAACAAGAGCGTCGTGGTCAGCACGAAGTTCGTCATAGCAGACAGGTTAACAATCAAATCGAGCATTCGGGGAAATACATTCTAGAAAGAATGAAGCTGAAAACAACCGACAGATTCTGTGAAATCTGACATATATTAGGACCGTAGACAGATGGAGGAAACGATCTGGAAGCTAGTTCGGAAGGCTGTATTGATTGGAATGCTGTAATTAAAATACATGTATAAAGTGAGCGATAAAGGGTGCAGTGTGATTCACTGGCAAAAAGTCCTGTTAATTACTATTAATGGTGACATTGAAATAAAAAGGAAGTTTTGTGCGCTTGCGTTTTCGTTGAACTCGGGCAGAAATGTGTCACTGTTGATGTGATTTAGAACTCCACTAACATAGAAGTGAATGTTAGAGACTGGCTTGTTGACAGTGTAGGAGTCGTACTCTGGTGATAGGATGACGTCATTGCAGCCTTCCGGCCAGAATGGGGTGTTGTATTGGGAAACTCCACACATTACAAGTCTCCAGCTGCCATTTACAAAGGCTGCCTTACTGGTCCGCCCAACACTCTGGGAAACTTCAAGCATTGAACTCCCTCGCCGCCTTGAGTTCAGGATACTTATCAAGAACTGAGTCTCACAATTGAAGATCAAATTACAAGAGACATTCGCCATCTCTTTTTTTTTTTTGCTGAAAAATGGGAATCCTACATTTTTTTCCAATCCATCCACACTAATAGAACACAATAGCCGCCATTTGTCATAACCATCCTCTGACACCAGTTTGCTATCACCTGCGAGCATCCCTCCCCTGTGACATCCCGTATTTGGAGACCTTATACTTTCTGGATGCTGTTTATGGAGCATATTTGATAAGTACCCAAATAAGATAAGCCAAACAAGGCTGCTATCCCGGGGTGCCACCTGACGGCATGGCGCGTAACGACAAACTTTTAAAACTCGTACTAAGCCATTATGGAGGAACACGTGCTTTCATTAACCTCCGTTCATTAGCGTACATACGTGTCACAGGGAAGACTTTAGGCCTGGGGATGAGAAGAAGCAGGCATTTTCTTTCAGAGCTAATGGCTTTTCCGTATTAAGTGGCGAGCCAAGCTGGGTGGCGTACGCTGAGGTTGATCAAGCGGGAAGAACGGGCGCAGACCCCAATAATATGGAGTTGCCCTTTGTTTTTTTTTCTCCCGGAGCCCATCTCATTTAAACCATTTCCTTGATTTTGGAGAAAGCATTAAAACGGGTTAGTCTAGTTGCAGTAAATTAATGTTATAGCCATTTCAGCGAGAAGCCCGCATTACGCTATGATGGCAGGGAGATTGCCTCTAATTGAGCGGGCCGCAGTCAGTGGAAAGCGCCAAATGAAACTGGACGCTTTTTGTCTCCATCTCGTCCTGTGAGATCAGCAGAACGCAGTCATTGAGCTGGACCCAACCCCGGCCCCCAGGCTGCCCATTAGCTCCGCTTCCAGCCAATGTCCATTAGTTTTTTTTTTTTCCTTTTCCCCCATTGTCCTCCGAGTCACATAGCCGAGCTCACGCCGGCTTCTTTTTATCTGTTTGTTGCGCTTTGCCGAGTGGAATTGGGCCGGGATTATCTCTCGGCCTGAGCTGATACGGATAAATTACTGCAACTCCTTGCCCGGATGACCAGGCAACGAGGGACGCTCTTCTGGGTATTACGTCACACGGGACGCTGTCGGTAAATCCGCTTCCCGCGGATTAGCGCTAAAATGCCATCTCTGATTCCGGGATGGCGTTATCCAGGCCACAATCACCCCGTGGTTACCACCGGGGGAGAGAGGGAGAAAAACCCCTATCTGGCACTCCCTGATTCCCTGTGGCTGTGGGTGTGGCTAGGGGGCGGGGAGAACCCCACACTGGCACACCCGTGGAATTTGTTCCACCACAGCGCAAACAGTGTCTCGCATGCCGCTGCAGCACCCATTGCAGTTAGCTTTAAAGTCAAGCGTGAATTTTAAAGTCTGGGTTGCAAGGGGACACTTGCCCGTATTCAAGTATCGAACTAAGTATTATTGAGTGTGAGTGAGCGAGTGAATTGGGGTTTAAAGTCGCTTTGACATTATTTCGGTCTCATAGCGACGAGTACAAGATTCATCAAGCTCGATGGCAAGTCGTGTATGTAAGTGTTGGTGTGTATGTACTGGACCCGCCTTGTACTAGTCCGACCTGCGGCCAGTCTTTATAGTGCTAGCCCACTGAAACACCACCCCACGGGCAAGCTCCTTGCACGCTGGTCTCCATAATCCCGCAACATTATACTGCTGTTGACCGGACATCCGAATATACTACATTTAATTTACCTCACAATCTGACACACATGCTATGGGATATTTTTGCCGGAATTCATTAGACAAATGTTTATCCTGAGTCTCAAAACACTCATATTGTCGGAAATGCCTTGGCTAAATGCAGACCGCCAGTCTCCGTAATAACACGAAACGTTATTGGTCTCCCTAATCCCATAATATATTATCCCCATTATGACGGAATTTGTCACATTGATTTGCCATTCAAACGGATATAAACGGATATGGAATATTTTGATTGAATACATTTAGAAAATAATTTTATATTTTTTTTTCGATCATGAGCATCAATATACTGACATGGTTAGAATTCTGTTGCTAAACAAGGACATCCAGTGTCCTTATCATATGCTCCATTATTGGTCTCCCTAATCCCACAATATTATCCTTACAGCTTGGTCTCCCTAATCCAGTAATATTATCCTCAAGATGTCGGAAAACGCCATATTAATTTACCTGTCAAACTGACATACATGTTAAATGAACAGCGTAGCTGAAGGCATTTAGAAAAAAAATAATTTTATTAATTATGAGTTTCAAAATACTGACATAGTAGTTGTTGCTAAACAAATACATCCGGTCTCCGCAATCATATGCTCCATTATTGGTCTCCCTAATCCCCCAATATTATCATTACAACTTGGTCTCCCTAATCCCACAATATTATCCTTACAGCTTGGTCTCCCTAATCCCGTAATATTGTCCTCAAGATGTCGGAAAATGCTATATTAATTTA
>JAAUYG010307369.1_pt1 | contig 10295 bp, 6 predicted proteins | sample 7278091 | NCBI WGS metagenome assembly JAAUYG01 (sample SAMN14350201, study PRJNA611818) | marine sediment metagenome | isolation source: surface marine sediment (0.6m) | place: French Polynesia: Moorea | collected 2018-08
GTACGATTGTCAGAATTTTGGATCATACATTGCTTGTAACCTGGTTGTAAGCTTGGTGTGACTGACGCCGAACATGTTTAAAAACCTTGCTGTGACCGATTTTGCTAGTACGATCGTCTCCGACCTCTGCGACCAGTCGTGCGCTGTTTCTGTGATTTATGTACGATTCTCACAATTTTGGATCATACATTGGTTGTAACTTGGTCATAAGCCTGGTGTGACTGACGCTTAAGCTCTAGAAAGACACCTGTTTACAGTCATGATGACCTTTATTTCTTTTCCCTCCCTCTCCCGTCCTGGTGATTACAGTGAGCGAAAAGTCCAGGCCTGAACTCTTTGGGCGCGGATTTTTTTTTTCTGCATGTTTCCAGGCATATAGCCCATACCTGAGGAGTGAAGAATCTCCCTCATTTCCTGTTTATGAACCCACTCTTGTCTGGCTTTCTGTACCTCCAGCTCTTTGGTGACACTCTGGCATGAAGACAGAAAAATCTCATTTCAAAGTAATACATGTACCCGCAGTATATTCTGATATTCTTCAAAGTAGTTCTTTCAGTAATATGTAACACATGTAATGTATAATACCCAAGTCTATGCATTCATTGGGAAAGTTACACATTATGAATTCAAATTTGGATCTGAATTTGCATGGCGCCCACAAAAGGCGTCTGTGTGCAAAACTAAAATACAGAAATCGACAGTCATGTGGAGCTCAAACAATGACAATTTATATGGATCTAGAGCAACCACTACTGGTAAACTACAAGTATACCTGGTATACTGCACATTTACACTGTTATCTGCCAGTGAGCCGAAATATTAAAACCCCAATACTTAACGTTAAACTGTTTAAGTTAAACATATTTAAAAGACCATCCCAGAATTAAGATAACCTATGACCAATGGATGACCAAAAGTCATAGGCACAATACCACATTTATAACCTCCAGGGAATTAAGGCTGTTTCTGGCTGAATTATAAGTGGGTCAATTTCGGGCTCCCAATGAACATACAGGTGTGCAGCAAAGTGTACAAGACAGACAATCTAATGCATTTTTTATGCTACACACAACTTAACGCCCTAAATATGTTTCTGAAAGATATATTAGTGGAACTTCTGTAATATAAATGTAGCCTTTATATTATTTGTCCATAATAACTGTGTGTGATATGTGCGTATTACATGTACATGTACTATGTAGTTTTGCGATAGACATTATACACGTTATGCATATAATCCAAAACTTCATTGTACACCCAAGTGTATGTATTAATCACCTGTTTATGCTCCTGCTTTGCAAGGTCACTTGCAAACTGTTGCATAGCTTTGTTGGCTGCTTGTACAACCTGAAATTGACATTGATACATGGTAGGAAGTTACACACATCACATCCTGCAGCTAAGCAATTAATACATGTAGCTCGGGCAGATCCAGTATATTAAAAAATGTCAGAAAATAAACCAAATCATTAGCTTGCAAATCATAGACTCCATTCACTTGAATGTGTATAAAAATGACATGTTATGCATTCCAAAGGTAGTAAGCCCAAAGTTTGAACATTTAATGTATCACTTCAGTAAATACATGTTAGCCTATTTTACTTTAGCTTACTACTGCTATCCTAAATGCCTAACCGGGTTGGGTCGTTTTGACTCAATTAACAGTTACTTGTTAGCTTCTAGTTATGGCCTTGGTTACATGTCTTCTTTTTCAGAGCCATTGTTCACTGTTTCACGGTTTTGCAATTGTAAGACATGTACTAAAATAAACATACATGCATACATCTGTGCTCTAAAAATAGCTTGACCGGTATACATACACATAAATAAACATACATACATACATCTGTGGTCTAAAAATAGCTTGACCAGTGTACATACACATTTATACAAAGTCCAGACATGTAAAATGTACTGCACATAACATTTATATCAAGTTTAGTACACTGGACATGCCTATATCAAGTAGATTCATTCAAAATATGTTATATGGGCTGCAGTTCTCGAAAATACTTGAGTTTCATCTCAAGTCACTAATCTCAGCAACAAGCTTGGCTAAGAATCTGACTCTAAGTCGAAATTTACGCTCAAGCATTTTCGAGAACTCGTGCTCTGATCTACCTTACTGACCATATTGGTATAGCTAGACATATCCAGGCCACCCAAGCGTGGTCTGTCATTGGATCCAGACTCTTGTGGACTCAGGAGGTTGTCCAGCAGGCTATCTTCAGTATCCATAACCAAATCCAGGGCTCGCTGGCCTAGTGGCGTTGCAGCGGTCATGGACTCTGGGCTCGACTGCTGGGAACCTCTTTCTTGAGGTGGTGGGGTATGTTGCTGTTTATTCTTGGAGCTGCAATATAATAGCAGAAGGATCATTTTAAAGTACTGATAATGCATGTATATGGCATAATCAGGTAGCTTAGTGATCTACAAGAATGTCATCTAGCAAAGTACAGGTAGGAAATCTCAAACTCAGTCTCAACAATGTAGCACACCAAGAAATGATTCATATGACTGTATGAGAAGCATAGAACAAAGTCCAGGCCTTTAAAAAGGTAAAATTAATTTTCACCAGGAAATACAGTTACCAGGTACTATGGTTCTTTGATGCAAGACCCTGCTACATTTAAAATATTCCCCTCTACTTTAAGATGTCACATAAATGAATGTCTGTGTACCCCGATTTTAACGACCACATGTAAATTTAAGACCACTGGCTTCTGACTGAATGGGTGGTCTTAAAATACAGGTCTCACTGTATGCATAAAACATCATTTTTCATGTTGGTTAGTTGAGCAGCAATGCTTTGCGACATGGACCAACACATAAAACAATAAATTTGCAAGAACTGTAAGATGTGTATTTGATGGCAATGGCCACACCGTGCCTTTTCTTAACTAACTTTAGAAGTTTGCCCTTTCAGAATATTTGAATTCAGCCTTCAAATTTCAACCAAACAGGTTCATTGGCAATGCAATGTAGGAGACAATATGTTAGTACAATTAGAGCAACACTAAAATTAGTCAGACTAGCTACCCATTATGCCAACAGAGACACATCACTTGGAGCTGTGCTCTGACAAAAAGTCCTTTTACAGTCAGATTCATTACAAGAATCATCTTCAAACAATATGTACAGATATCTACTAGACTGGAGCTAAAAATAAGTGACCATAACGAATGCAAGATTCAAAGTAACATCTAACACAAAGCAGATAGCATTAGCAAAGAGGTTGCCTTTTTGGTATTAGTTAAGCAAACTGGGTTTTTTTTTTCCAATGCTAACAAACCTGTCCATATTTTCCTTCCCTCTTGGATCATCCTTCTTGGCTTCGTCCTGTCTCTGTTTTGGCAATACTTGACGTACACTGTCAGCTTTAACTTTCCCTGTTTCAACTTGGGCTGCCTTGTCCATGCGATTTCCTACTTTTGGAGTAGATTTGGTTGTTGCGACACTTTCAATTTCTTTGCTAACCACAGCCTTTTCTGTGGTTTTGTCGCCTTTTTCCTCCCTCTTCTCAGCCACTTGATTTGACTTGGTCTGAAGAGAATCCACATTTGACCTTTCTTCACGTGTTGTTGCTTTTGGTGACTTATCCGGTTCTTTTTCACCAATCGTTATTTCAGAGACTGGAGCCTCGAGAGGAGGCGATGGGGTTTTCTTTACATTCTGGTCTTGTTGCGACTTTGCATCTGCATCTGAAGAGCTTACGGTGACCGTCTGGGATGTACATGTGTCCCCACCTGCTGCCTGTGCTTTAGAGTCTGCATGGCCTGGAACACCAAAGAAAGAAAGATAGTGCGATTACTGCAGTCCAGTCCTTGTGGTTTAAGACCCTGTGATCTTCACTTCTCTTTTAATAACACTCAGTCTGATAAAGGATCCGAAATAAATCTTATATTTTGAGCGTAAATCAACAGTGGTCCCCTGCATCTTAACGCCGCCTAAAATATGTTAAATTGAAGATGGCCTTAAAATGGAGAGATATTTATATTGAAAATATAGAGTTGTGCCACTGATGGCCAGCCTTAAAATGGAGGCAATTGTTAAATGGAGGGGTCTTAAATAGCAGGGACCACTGTACCTCCTTCCTGGATGACTGGGCCACCTTCAATTTAAAACCACTAACTTCTGGCTGAATGGTTGGTCTCAAAGAACAGGGACCAACATACTACAAAAGACACTTAAAATATTTCCATCACATCTATTAATACATGTATGTGATTTTGATAATTGAAAAAAAAAAAAAAAACAGGTAAGCAATAGTAATCCCAGCTGGCAAACTCTTGAGACCCTAACATATTTTTGAAGGGGGGACTACAAAGTTGATTTTAAAATTCTGGTCAACTTGTGGATTCCTTAAATTCACCAATTATTATGGCAATTCTTCTATACTTTCACAAAGGATGAGCCCTGTGATAGTATTTCAGACCTGGTTTGCTAGCTTGTGGTTCGTCCGTTTCACTGGCACTGGGTTTATCCGACGGTTTGCTTTGCCGTTGGGAATCCTCGTCGCCTTCCTCGTCTGTGCTCTCCGGCGAAGTGCTGCTATCGTCACTAGCACCCGATCCCTCCTCGCTGACACTGGTGCTAGGACTCTGACATGGCTGCAGTGGGTAAAGAATATACTAGCTAAGATTAAACATTAACTTCGGAGGTCATCCGCTATTAACTCCATGCACACTGCCGTTACGGCTTTATTGTGTTTATTACCGTCCCTGCACTGCGGCATAGAAATTGTTCCTAAATTGGACGTTGTTTAAAAATAAGAATTCTTGAAATGGAAGCCCCTATGTATACCATATGGTAGCCAAACATATTTAGGAAGTTGTACTCTCTTTAGTACCAGTACATGTTGCTGGTTTAACACTATTACATTACTGGTTTCATTCAAAAACAAAGCATTTTAATTTACGCATAACCTTTAGAAAACAACTTTCTGTTGCGCTAGGTATTCTATAACATTCATGCAGTGCCGGCACGTGGACTAATTGGACTAGGTGGATTGAAATCAATTACATTTTTTTTCAGGTCATCATCTGACTGGCTTGACACCTTCATTTTACAATACATGTATATTGAGGGAAAGCATGAACAAACTTCTTATTTATATCCAACTGTTGCAGCAGAATATGTATTATATGTACCAAACATATGGCCCTAGAAAGAAACTGATATAGGCTATTCCATTCCACATAACGATTCAACTGAAGAATACATGTAGTTTACGGCAAGCGTTTGTAAGTTTTCAGTTGGACTGTGAAATCACACATAGGCTCACCTGATCTTCTTCAACTCCCAGCTTCTCTTTGCAAGTAGCGACCAGTTTTTGAAGCATAGCATTTTTTATGGCTGGGGACTGTCCGGTTGGAGGTCTGGACTCTGCAAGTTTCGAGGACGTTCTGGGTTTTGGAGAGCTGTTACCATCCCCTTCTGCATCTTTACCAGCAGTTTGTGGCACTTTGACATTTTGTGACACAGTGTCTGTTGAAGACTCTGTTGACTTAGCAGCAGGCTTGCTTTGCTGATTCTCTTGTTCTTTTGCTTTTGTTTCCTTGTTTTCTGCTTCAACTTCTGTGCTCTCCGCTTTAGAGCCCTCCTCAGCCATTCTAACAGAGTCCTCCAGCCATCCGACATCCAACCGCGGCACGCTGGGAACAGCAATGCTTGCTGCTGTGGCTTTGCTAATATTCAGTACCTTCGACTGGCTTAACGATTCCTCATCCATTGTGAACACTCCCGACACATGTTTGTCCGCCGCTTCGGATTCTGAACTACGCTGACTCTGACCCTTCTTAGTGTCGTCATCTTTGGCTTTCAAGGATGCAGGAGTATCAGCAACTCTTTCTGTTATAATCTCCTTAATGTTTGCATGCTTTTCTTCATCACAAGTTGATCCGAGATTCTGCAAAGCAGACGTACCGCCGCCATCTTTTGCATCTGTCCTGTGAATGCCCGCTTTCTGCCTTTCTGCTTTGAGCAGCTTGGACCTCCGTGTTGATATAATGCTGCTGTATTTGAGCTTGACGGCGCTAGCACGTTTGGAGGCGATGGAAGACGTCGTTGATGGAAGGAGTTTTTCTGTTAATTTTCTGCCGGCTGCGGGTTTTCTTCCTGGTCTGCATTTGCCAGTGTGCTTCATAGCCACCTGAGATTTGACTTTGGTGACGGAAGGCGAGGGTTTGGCTGCAGGTTCTGCTGAGGTGGGTGCTGAAGCCCTGGAGTGACCGCTGCCTTTGTGTGACTTGGTCGGGTCATACTGTGTACGGTAGGGTGCGTAGGCAAAGCCACCAAATTTGAGCCTGGAAAACATGGAATATGCAATGGAAGCTACAGACTACAGGATAGTTTGCATTCTACAATTATGATACCTGTCACCAGCACCCACCTGTCTTGAGAGACCAGACTCTACTAGCAGAATTGGACCTTCAAGACAGATTCTACCAGATACCATCACATGTAGCAACTTCTCAACACAAAGAAGGTGGCAGGCCCAAGCAAATTAACGTGGCTAAATTGTTAGTGGCCACTCTCAACAGAGGCCAATCTGCCTAATGAGGTTGAAATATTTTGCCACTGCCACTCTGAAACCATGTATTTCTCCCTCTCGCCAAAGGCCACCTCTCTAACATGGTCACAATATCTGAGCACACAGGGTGGCCTTATCAGAGGGGTACTACTGTATTTCTGCTAAAAGAACTAGACAATGCAGTAAGATGTCCATTTAAAAACCCCACTCCATATGTCACATAATTTTGTGTTGTTTTCGTTGTCATTATATTTATCAGGTGCTCTCAGTTTGAAATACACTGAAATCTAGGTCCTTATAGTTTCCCTGTACTAACTTTATATTCTGTATGTGCAGCTGGAGCTCATCCATGGCTTTCCGGAAGCCCCCAGTCCCCTTGCGCATGGTATTAGGGGGTTCCTTGGACAGTAGAAACACGTTTGACAGGTTAACCCATGCCCTGGCAAAAAAATAAAGTTTCATAATATTCAATACAACATACCTGCGACATGCTGCATAATCTTTATATCAATCATAAATGATGTGAAATGATCCTTTACACATGTTCAGCACAGTAACACATTTCCTAATGGGAAAAATCGAATGTGATGGTGAAGACACCAAGATCAAGAATATTACAGATTAGAGATAGCCTGTTGGACACACTAATGTGGGATTGTATTCGTGACTGTTACAAAATGCTTTTATTTCTCATACCGCAGCGTACTAACAAATGTTTGATCACAAATGGTCTCGATGCGTCAACAGTATGTACCGGTAGGTGGGATTTTGATATAACCACCAAGCGGGCAACTAAGTAGATACATGACTTGTATTTAACTACCTACAATTTACGTGTATGAATTTGTACACATTTAAATATTTATCTAGCACTTACTTTACTTTTAGTTAACAATGATGATATCCATTAGTACCTGATGTGCAAGATATCAAAATTGTTATTGTTACTCCACCCAGTTTCCATTTTATGGCACAGTAGTGCGAGCAAACACATTTCAGAGATTATAGGTTACCGGTACATGATGTAAATGGAATTACCAGTACATTCTATTATGTGCTTACCGGTCATGTTCACCAAAGAAGCGCGCATCCACCTGGTTGTTAACCACCTGCAATGCCTAAAGGAGATGTGTTTAATAAGAGTAGATTAACATATTAAGGCTGAATTTTACGGTAACTCTCACAATGTGTAGCAGGCTTGAGAAGTTGAGAGTCTCAGAGTGGTTGGATAAGAGCACATTTTGGAACTAAAATTATTTAATTTTCAACTGACAGACAAGGTCAGCCCAAGCAAACCTAGACATTTACTTAAGTGACGGATTAAGAGTCCAAATGCATTAAACCCATTGATCTTATTTAAAACAGCCAAGAGCTATTATGCCTACAATTATAATTTTTTAACATGCAAAGATAACTTACCTTGGCTGGCCAGAAGGGGTAGCCTTTCATTTTAGCCCACACAAGCGGGTGAGGTGACCTCTGAAAAAGGACATAAAATTATTTTGATGGCATACATTTTCAAAAATACATAAGTCTTGTACCAGTAATTATATGCATGTATTGTGAAATCCAACCTTTGCGACTTATCAAGTACACCGAGCAGTATTACTGTCCAATCCCCTCTCCCAAAAATAATAACTCGAGAAAGTTAAGTAATGTGCACGCAAACATATTAGAAATCATTTGTCTTTTAGTATCCTTAATATAAATTTCAGGCTTCACGCTTTGAAGAAAAAGATGCCTAAACTCTGAAAGCATTAAATGTTGATAAGTCAGACATACACATGGCTCACAAAACCAGTCGTCGCGGGTTTGGGTACACGAGTTAAGGTAACAATCCGGGCAGATCTCAATCTCGGCCATCTAGTGAACAATACAAATATAACAGTGTCACAAATCAGTACAAATGTCAACGACAAATCCAGTACAAATGTCAATGAAAAATTAGTACAAATGTAGGAGTACAAAAGTACAAATGTCATGTTCAAGAGTCCGACTTCAGGCACACTAAAGTATTTAGAATTCCTATTTCAGTTTAAGAACCGAGAACACAACCTCACATGGAAGGTTTTTTCGCTGATAGATAATTATGGAAAACAGTGGTAAAATGTGCCAAGTTGTATGCTGTCCTAAATTTACCTCAAGTACGAAATGCACGCATGCACTTTCACTATTCCATCTCTCCTGGGGCCCAGTTTTTCAAGTGCAGAGATAAACTTAAGTCCACTTATCTCCTTGGTAACCATTGTCTTTTCCATGCTTAAGAACAGGTTTGAATATTTCTGGAACATGGCCCCAGGATCATTACATAATGTTGCCGGTAATGACAGGCGCCAGGCTCAGCTGTGTAACAACACATGCTAGCTAACGGAAACTTATAACTGTTGATATACAACATGCATGGTCGCTTCTATAACATCTCACCTCGTGCTTGCATATCTTGACAATAACTTTGGCACTGGCGGTCAGCTTGTGTTGCGCTGTAATGACAAGGCAGCGAGAAAGCAAGAGAAAAAGATCAACTGCCGATATTCCCATACATACCACCCATAGCAGACATACCCGCCTGCATGTTCTCTACTTGACCTTACATGAGTCTTATTAAAGCACAATATGTAAATTTTGTTAAACATACATAATGTACAACACCCACAGCCAAAAAATCTCTAAACGAACACTAGTGTAAGTTCATTTTTGGTAACATATGCTCAAACTGAATGGTAGTAAGCAGCTACGAAAGCAAAGTAGGATCTATTCTTTTCATTGTCTATGGACTGGAAATAGGTTTTTCAATGGGTATAATTCTTGCCAAGCAATGGCCAATGGGCGTTAGCCCGCCTCTTTCGCCAAAGCTGCTGGTACATGTACCTGTAATTTATGGTAAAATTAATCCTTTAATACGGATTTATATATGAACTAAAAGCGCAGTAACAAGAGGTCTGGTTATCTCATAGTTTAGGTTATACCAGTATTAAATGGCATGATGAAGTTTAATATTCTTGAATATTACATTTCATTTTCATGTACTATATAAATTAGAATATATGTCAAAGATCCTGAAGTTCTATTGTAACTAAACGCTAACAAATTAGCTTTGTTTCCATGCAAAGAAGCCCTGTTCCTACAACTCTCTGTGGCAAGAATCCTGAATGGTCAATTTCTAACCTCCATTGAAAATGATGCAGTTGTGCAGTATCCACTTGGTATCAGCCAGAAAGGATTCAGTGCTACCATACACTTTCCTTCGAATGTTCTGAAAATAATGTTCCGAAAATTGATTTTTTACGTTAGTCTGATAACTGTATTAATGTCAGCAGCTGCTAAAGAGAAGGAGACAACCCAGATGTAAATAGAATTAGGTGCCAATTCACATTAAATGCATTATGCAAACACAATAAAAAGAAGTGTTCAATACACCAGTGCATACTAAATAAGTTGTCATTTATGTTTAAAGGGTGGACATAACAGTGTCATTTAAAACAAGAAACTATTTCTCCTTTTACTTTGTAGGTCATTTTATTCACACATGCTATACAGTCATATCTTCTTCTGGGATAACCCTCAAGAAAGCTATCAATTATCATGATTATATACTAACCACTAATGCATTCAAAGTTTCAAACCTAAAAGAAGAGAAGGTCCACACTACAGGATAGCAGTATGTCATGTGCCAGAGCTTCAAAGACATGAGGCTCTACCATTAAAATGGGTTCAACCTTGTGTAAAAACCTATTATTAAACGAAAAACCTTGGGCCAGTAATA
>JAAUYG010062482.1_pt1 | contig 10294 bp, 12 predicted proteins | sample 7278091 | NCBI WGS metagenome assembly JAAUYG01 (sample SAMN14350201, study PRJNA611818) | marine sediment metagenome | isolation source: surface marine sediment (0.6m) | place: French Polynesia: Moorea | collected 2018-08
GCTCTGCTTCATAACGCACGGCCCAACAACTGACGTCTTACCGCGAGATTTCAGAGGACGCTTCACTTGGCAGGAGAGAACATAGGAGCCTTGTGTCCTGCTTGATTTGCGACGGGAGTCCTACGCCACCTGTACTGCACTAAATATGCACTGTACCTCTCTGCACTTGTCTCAATGGCGGCATCTATGATGGTTAACAAATCGCTACTTATTGAACGAAAATGACTTTTCTCCTTTCTTTACAGAGAGGAACTCTATTGCACTGAGTGCAAGGCTAGAGGTTCACGTTGGTCTCGTCTGTCATCCAGCAGTTGGGCAGCCAGTGCAAAATAGAAACACGCAAATTCTCAGGACAAATTTGCTTCCTGTGCTTTCACGCAAACCCCATGATTGTTCCAGCATGTTTTGGCTGGTGCCTAAAATGATGGTGCCCAAATGGGAAATCTCACTCCAGGCCCAACGTAGATCTGCCCTTCTTGCTGCATTCAATTTGATCTTGTATGATTTTGAAAGCCCCATCCGGCGCCGACACTTTATTGTGGACGTAAGAAACAACTTATGTCAAATGCGCCTGACGTGCAGACAACGCACAAAAGTGGCAAAAGTTTGCGCCTGTGGGAAGGAACGTCTAGAGTGTTTATCTCCTGCTGCGGCCAGAACCAATCAATGAGGCCCATACATCACTCGTCGGTCAGCGAGATGGGATCAGAGCACTCAGCCACCCATGAAGATTGCACAAGTGAACATACATCACTGTCCGCCATTGATTTCCAATCTGCCGTCGATGTCCTGATGATCACTGTGGAGTGGTAATGGAGATAAAACAGACGTGGATCCAGGATTTTTGCTCGGGAAATGGAAGGTCAATATCCCCCATCTGCACGCGAATACCTGCTATCAGGCAGAGACCAATCCCCAGAGCTCTCTGGATCCGCCACAAAAGCAACGTCCCTGACCTTTGGCCATTCTCACCGTAAGTGACGATGGAGAGATCAGTGCTGTGGATCTGCTGTTGGTCTGCGTCCTGATACTCCTTGACGCATCAGATGAAATGTGCAACACTTTTTGAGAACAGCATCTGTAATGTCGATGTCCCTCCATTAAGTACCAAGTAAACTCCGAGATTGGTGTTAGTTACAGATGCTGTTTTACTACGTGTTTTAATTCTTTTGTCTCAACTTTGGTGTTATCTGCCTAGATTTGGCCCAAACAAGTATGCTTGAAAATAATCACACCTTTCAATTGCAATGAAGGCAAAACACAATTAAAACTTGTATTGTTTTAAGTACAGTAAACTCCTTGGCTATTTGAGATTATTTGATTTGAAGAAGCCTCGTGCTTTACACTCAGCCATCTTCAAATGAAATAATCTTAATAGCCTTGGAGTTTACTTGGTACATAACACCAAAGTTGAGACAAAAGAATTAAAACACGTAGTAAAAACAGCATCTGTAACTAACACCAATCTCTCCACAGCTAGATCGAGAAGGCGAAGTCCAGTTCAGTGTTAATGATTGGACCTCCAGGTTACTGTGACAACCTGCAATTTGTTTATTTCTCGTCAACGGAACTAATTTCCAAATCAATAGGTGGTAATCAAATAATTCTCAGATTATTTTGCAGCCATCATGGCTGAAGGGGAATGCCAGTTTTCGGCATTGATTCTTGGGGGTGAATCGATTCCCAGGACAATGCAACATTTTTTCTAATGGGCCACTTTTCCTTTTATGAGTTTTATGTATTTAATACTCTGGCAAATCCTGCAACATTTAGCGCAGCGGTGTTTTTGTTTAAAAAAAAAACTGTTCAGAAATCCAGTAATTTGGGCATCATTGTCCAGTGGAAAGGGACAATTGAAATCTCAAAAAGTTATTTCTTGAGAGTGATCCTACAACACAGTCTCTTTTTTAACGGTTTTGTCTCCATTTGTGATTCACGCATCAACTGCAGGGCAGTGAATCTGGGTGTTTCATCCTTTGAGATGAAGAACAGATTTTGACATCAAAACGTTAATTTTTCACGGGTTGCCCACAGTGCGCTTGTCACTTGGTCGCTCTGGCTGACACATTGCCTTGCTTCTGCCACACTCAATACGGGGTTTTCAGGAGCCTTCAGGCATCACAATATGCGCCTCGCATGACTGATCATCAGGTGGATTTATTAAACGGCACGGCATCCCTCTGCTCTCCAGTCTGCGCTTAGGTATAGTTCTATCCTGTCTGCTATTTCTTTCCTTTTTATGCAGGTATTGAAAGGAACAAACTTGAAGGACAACTTTGAAGGATAAAGCCAACCGCTCACTCAGAATTGTGAGAATCTGAATCCACTTCTGCTCCGGATATATACCTTGTTGAGCCGTGGAAGATCCTGCAGTCGACGGTAAGTACAATTCGTTTTTCCCCGGAAAAAAATTGTAAGCCCATGGCTGTCATGTCAGAATTGTCGGAACGAGCCGCAAAAAAGTGTACTGCAGGAAAAAGGCCCACAAGCTCTGCCATGGGATGAATTCGTGCTAAAGAACACAATGATTCTTGTCTCAAGAACAGGAATGAAGCAAACATTAAGCTGGATCCAAACAAAATTGTGTTTGAAATTCATCCAGACAGTTTTCTTTTAACTTTTTTTGAATTCCATTTCTGACAACAGAGTCAGAAACAGTGCAAAGGGAGACTTCCCTTAGCTGTTTGAGACGATAAGCAGTGTCTTTGTCTTCCCTGATTTCTCGGGCCAAACCCCTTCCTACATTTGACGGCAAAAATGTTCCCAGATTTGCGAGTGTTCGCAAGCCCTCTTGCAAAACGTTTAAGTAATTGGGCCCTGAGAAAAAAGTTTCTGATTTGGGACGCTTTTCCGTTAATGTCACCAAAACACCGCAGACAACACGTCACCTGAAAAACACAAATGATCTGAACTGAAATCAGTGACATTTGTGTGTAAAAGCAAAGAAACTGTCTGCAAACAATAAAGACAAGTGTTCTCATAGTGCCAGCCAAATTCGGTGTTTTCTAGTCAAAATCAGTCCAAGATGGGTGGGGATCAGCAGAGTATTTAAATGAATACAGTTAACAGTTTCTAGCTTCGAAGACAGCCCGGGAAAAAATGCATTCGGTGCAGTGTTTCTTTTTTTCAGACTTTGTCTCAAATTTCACAGGAACCACGGGAGGAAAATTTTGTTGCAAATTAAATTTTAAATGTTGTGTGCAGCTGAGACTAAATGAGGCAGTTTGTTGCGTGGGAACTGCTCAAATTTACTGTTGTTGCCCTGAGGCACTCAGCATTCATGCTCTGGAAAAACTTAGCTGTTGCTTTCATTGTGCGTGCAAATTGTTTTAGGTGTGAAAACAACAAAGTGGAGGGCTTGGTGCTCATGGTGTCCACCTCAACTCAAAATTGTAGATTGGTCTTGCTCGATCTAAATCAGCCAGATGGAAGCTTTTTCGTTAACTTCAAAAATGGATTTTGACAGCTCAAGGACATCCTTTTCACTTTTGCTCACACAATTTGTTCCAAATTGATTTGGGTTCTCTGTTGGTGTTTTTCTTCAACAAAAAAAATAACGTCAAAGAATTTTGTCAGTTCTGCGTACGTGTGGATTCTGACACCTCTGTGAGACTGGATGACTTTCCAGATCTTTGTCCAACTGTCACTGCCATCTGATGGGGCGCGACTGGCAAAAGCGTTTGAAAGATCGCAAAAACTATTCCAGTCTAGATTCACTGAATGTTGTTGGCAAAAAAAAGATCTGTGTGGCTTTTGGTTTTGTAGCATCCGTTCTTCTGCGGAAATCTGAAGTGTTATCTGAGGTCCCTAAGTGCCAACAGCATTTTTGATTTCTGCGACAGTCACACGCCCTGCAGTGTAGCACTTATCTGTGTTGTGTTCTTATGGACCATCAACTGCATCTTTTTATGATTTGAGGAAAAATAAATCTGGTTGTGGCACTTCGATCTTTGATAAGATCAGTGATGGATATTGAGGGTGGTATTGCAGGCCTGAGCCTGCCCCAGCTTCGGGCGATCCCGCAAAAACACGCAAAAGGGGGTCGCCTGAAGATTTGGTGCTTGGAAGTAGTACCCTGTTTTTGTTGTTTCTTTTCGAAGTTTCCCTTCATCCTGAAGGTCAATGAGCACATATCTCAAACCAAATAAGAGTTCAAAATATCTGCCAGGGGATCCAGGCCCAGCTTGGTGTTTTTCTTCACAAACCAAAGTCAAAAGTTGGTCCTCAGGGTGTCTGAGCTTCAAATCCAGGCTTGAGCGTCCTTGCGTCCACGCAAGTGCTACTAACAGGAAGGGCATTTCTTTCGTTCACACATATCTTCTCTTTCGCTGAATATTCGCGAGGAAAAAACATGTTTGGGGACCGCTTATGGGTCGTTCCTAAGTTCTCACTCCACAACACTTCAATACAGATGGGCAATAATAATCCATTATTGTATCTTTGGCGTCTGATGGAGATTGATCGGGACTAATTGTTGCTGGTGGAGAAATATGATTCCAGTAAAAAAGTCCCCTAAATCTACAGACAGGCTCATTAGCTTTGTCCTGCAGATGGGCTTGGGCACATTAACGAGAATATTTCACTTTACAGCTTTTCTGATCCAACTGGCGTAATGACGATGTTTCTATTCAGCTTTTCATGAACGTATCTGAAACAATTGTTGTGTTCTTTTGACAACGCATCTTTTCAGAAGTTATGCCACTTTGCTCAATTAGGTAGGAAAAAGCTGTTCCAATAAAATCGTATTTTGGCCGTTGTTGCGTTCCTCGTATCGTTGCGGCGTGAATTCAAATCCCTCTCAGCTCCGAATACCTTCTGGTCGTTGACGATGTTTTGACCAAAATAGGTTCCAAACCTGTGTTGAGCACTTTCCTTCAACCAGAGATTTGGCCCCAGATTCCAAGCTACTTTGCTGCTGTCATCGCCGTGCAGGGCTTGTCAGTGGGGGCGTGACACATTAGTGGGGGTGACACATCAGGGGGAACAAGTCAGTGAGGTCGGTGAAAAAGTCAGAGGGGAGGGTGACATTTCCCTGGGGGCGACAAATCAGTGGGTGGGGGTAACATCTTGACTTGTGACTTGAGTGGCCCTTGGGGGGGTTGATTAGCAGGGGGAAAACCAAAGGTCTGTCAAACCTGAACCACGGTCTGCTCGAATACTACTACTAGTAAAAATGTGGAAATGTGTGTGGAATAATTGAACCCATGCTGGATGAAGCAGCGTTGTGACAAAACTTTCAAAGTGCTTCTTGTGAAGCAAAAGACTTCTTGCCAATCTGATCTTGGAATGCTGAAATTTCACCCAGCATCTGCATGCCTTAGTTTCCAGCATTCAGAAGCAAGTCTCAAGAAACTTTTTGAGGATCTCGGCAAAAATTTATGTCTCCTTGATACATTTTCAAACGATTTTTCTCCTTGGGTGTCACTAGTTTGTGGGCGTTCTGTTCCAGCTGTCAGTTCTTTCTTGATATCCGCGACGTCTCCTTTGTTTCCTTCTCAACTTAATGGCTCCATGACAGCTCCATTACTTTCAAAATGGTTCAGAATATTTTCCACAAGTTTGGTCGCCACTAAAAACGGTTGTCCTTCCTCCGGAGATTCAGAGCAAGACGAGGGATAGCAGACTGTCAATGGTCACAACACCAAACGCGGCCAAAACACGTGCTTTGTGGCCAATAGCTGTATCCATTTTTTGTGTTCTGGGAGTAAACCACAAGGGTTTTCCATTACCTTCAATGACCTTGCGATTTAATTGGTTGTACACTTTTTGGACTCAGGTCACTGTCACAGAGACAGGCACGTCCTGCACATACAACACACACCACTCATTAATTCCACTCACTGACCAAATACATGTCGAGTTGATTCTGTTCAACTGTTTGCCATCAATAAAAATAATCAATCTGCAAACAAATACAGTGACCAATTTAATGGATAATTGATCGTTTTGCAAGTCTGAGGTTGCAAAGGTATCCTCTTGGTCTTCAGCTGGAGATCCATGCAGATCTTTGGAAAGGGCATCGACTCTCAATGTTGGCCGATCTGTAGGTTGTGACTTTTTGCTGGCCCGTCATTTTCAGGGCGATGAGAACCTGAAGTTAATTTATTCAATCCATCACATTTCATTTGGCACCGTTGAGCAGAAGGTGACGAAGGTGAACTGTTCTTCTTTCGGACTTTCACAAATCAAAAAAAATGGCCGAGAGACGGGGTTTCCTTGTTCAATTGTTTTTTTTCCTTGTATTTTGTAATAGCCTTAATTTTTTGGAAGTATTTTTGCGAAGGTACATGAGCTCAAAAAGCATGCTGCCTGGAAAATCAGTGCCAACGCGTGCTGCACGCAGATAACTCGCAGATAACACGTACAGATAGAAGGAGATCATGTAGATCCTGCTTTCACCGTAATTGCTGTTGTTTCCTCTGTAATTACTGTGGATGCTGCTGAGCACTGCACTGTGAACACGAGAATTCACGTTGACATTGCAAGGGGCGGAGTAAAAGGGATGGAGAGAGCAGTGACGCCGAGCAATAGAGATGAAAAGTGGCTCAGCAGCAACGGACTCACCAAATTTCTTGTGTAGGACACGATTCCCTCAGTTTGGTGATTCTGTTTTGGAAAAAGCTACGTTTCACAAAAGGGGGAGAATCCGTCTGAGTTCATGAATACTTTTGAAAAACTTTACCACCTACAGGTCGTCGATATGGTGCAAAATACAATGAAAATACAGGTTTGTCCACAAGTGGGAAAAAGATTTTAACCTGATGCAGGGTTCAACCTTGTCACAATCCATGGTTGCCGCAGCTTCACAGTTCCACCACTTCCGTTCACGGGATTAGCTCTCGGCGCATCACTTTGACGCCCTGTGCTCTTCCGCTCCGCCACGACTTTCATGTAAATTTCCCTCACTTTACACTTGAGGTTTTGGAAAAGAAAAGTTGGGAACACCTGCTTGGTGCACTCCCAGTGCAAAACTGCTTGTAGAATAGAATTGCCGCAACATTCAGGCACGAAACATCTTGATTTCTGATTTCTCTCTCTCTCTCTCTCTCTCTCTCTGTGTGTGTGTGTGTGTTTGGGTTTTTTTTGGAAAGATTTGAGTTTGTGAGGCTTTCTCTTCACGTCCAGGTTATTTCCTGATGTCTGCTGTTGTGCTTCCAAAACCCACTCCGGCTTCTTGATCTCCGAAATTCTGCAGTTTTGGAGGTCTGTCTGTGTGTTAATGCTGATTTATGCCGTGTTTTGTGTCGTGGTCTGTGATTGAGGTCCCTGCCTGCAGTAACTGTGCATTATCCTTGTGATTATTACCAGTGGAATGTGCACAGATCACAGAAACTACAGGGAGCCTCCCTCCCATCTGATTTCGTCTTATGCACCATTGCAGGGGCGGCTTGTGGTAACAAGGTAAACACGGGTACAAAACACTTTTTGGCCACATTGCCACCAGTTGGCGAAAAAAAATTTGTCCAGGTTTATTCCTGTTTGTGGAACTCTTTTTGGCGAAAGCTTGTTGGTAGTGCCGATCGAGCAAGAGAGTAACGACAGATTTGCATCATGGCTTAGCTACTTGTTCCAGTCCTCATTTGGGGTGGGTGGCAGAGAAAATTTATGGTGGTCATGGTAAGGTACAGGCATGAGGGTTCACCCTGTGTGAGTGTGGTTGCAGTGGTCACCAAGCTCTGTTTTGCATGTCCAGAAAGGATTTGGTCAGTGGTCGGGAAAGCAAAAGTCACAAAGGGAAACAGTCCCATGCAACACCGGTGTGCATTTTCTACTTGTGAGTAGATTCTATCAGTGGTTTCACAGTTGTTCAAACTCACTGTGACTGGATCTTCTGAACTTCCAACAAATTAATTTCTCAAAAACTCATATGTTTCACACGAATTTTTGTACGGTCTGATTTTTTCACGCTGGATTACCCTTTTTTATTGCGAGTATTTGTACAAATGAATGTCAAGGATCTGTTGCCAGTTGTGCCCCGGGGGAAGGATTTTTATTTCCAAAAACAGAATGGGTGTACAAAAAGAGAGTGCAAAACGTCTATTGTACCAGCAGTGGATTTTATCGCGTGAGAATTTTCCAATTTAGTTCAAAATGGTGCCCGCAGGCATGATTTCGGAAACACCGAGATTATTTGAGATTCACAGGAATATTTTTCCTGCCGTGAATTTTTTTACTTCTTCAGTCCGTTTCTTCAGAACTGTTGGAACTCTGAATTGGCTTTCGTCTCGAAAACGTCTTTTGTCAAATTCCTTCCGAGACCCTATGTTTGTGGACAAGAACAATTCATTCACTTTTGAGGGAATGTGGACGTCTGTTGTGCTTCCGTCAAGGTGCCTGGGTTATTCTTTGACCCCCACGTAGATATTGCTTTAGGCGAATGACACGAATTGGGCATCAAATTCGCAGGCTAACTGGCCGTGAGATTTCAGATGAAAAAAAAATGTGTGATTTCACATGGATAAACAGCTGAAAAGAAGGAAGCCTTTGACCGTTTTTTGGGGGCGAGGGGTCGGGTGGGCAGTGCTAAAACCGTGCACAATGACGAACGCTCAGTTTTGTCTTCTGTACATCAACCAGAGAAACGGTGTGCGATTTTTTGAGGGTCCACTCAAGTGGATTTGCTGCTCCGAACAAGAAGAACCCCCAGGTTGTATCCAGTGTGTACACTTCATGTGTCTTTGGCCTTTGGTGTTTTTTCCCACTTTTGACCAGTTATATACTCATCTGCAAGAATGTCTGGCACTAGTTCTGTGTGAAGAACGCAGAAAAAGCTGTGACGGAAATGCATGAACTAAAAACATGGTTCCGCAGCAGAAAAAAATAAACGCACCACACCCGCAAACTGGGCCCTGTTTGCCCATAGCCCTGAATCAGAGTTCAGTACCATTTGGAGTCCACACACCGCAGCCACAGGCACAGGGAAGAGAGGGAATGACTTCTCTGTGGAGAATGTGCACTCGAGAAAAAATGGGTTTTTTGTGGAATTCTTTGCCGAAAAAGCTCTTCCGATTGGCACCATCACTTCTTTCATAATGAAAGTCAGGAGAGAACATCAGTCTTGTTTTTTTTCTGCTAATTAATTTCAAATTGAAATGCAGTGCAACAGAGTAACGAGATTTTATGCACAGTCATGCCCCTGCCATTGACAAAAAACACAGGAGGGGGACCAAGGACAAAAAGTCCTTCAAAAAATCAACATCTTATTGACTCCATCCATCATTCACTTAATTCTGGCTGCATGCAGGAAACTGCGGAATAAACTCACTGATCTGCAATGTAAGGTGATCATTTGAATGCATTAAGGGGATAATGTGTATGCAATATAGCCTTCCACTGTAGGCTGCTGGGTTATGGATGACCCTAAGCCTCACCCGACTTCCCTGTCTGCAGAAAGAAAGGGCCAAGAAATAACACCACAGATCAGATTTGTCTCTTTCCTGAAAACAAGCAGCACACAAGGCTGAAAAGGGGAAAGAGTCAAATCATTGGTTGTCACCCCACAGGGTGACATTATTTGCCACTCCCCTCCCTCCTGGGCCTTTGTTTTGACCGCTTTGTGGAAGCCTTGTTCCAGGCGTGCATGCTGCTTGGCTGAGAATGAAGAACACACATTTTACAGTTCTTGCATTTTTCTTTTTGTGAATTAACGAAAAGGATTGCGTGGCAGAAACAATTGACAACTGGACTGTTCATGTTTTAGTTTTGTGATGAATTACATACACGTTCAGTAATTTGCTAAATGCGGGTGGGACAAAGATCTAAATGCCCAATTTCTGTCATGCAACAATTTGCCACACGTTGTGCGGTGGCTACCTTCATGCTGGAATTCCACCACCAGTCTTAGGCCTAGGCAAATATATTGGGCTTCCGAAACTTGTTTCTGGGGAAGAAACGTGACTGCCACCCCACATCCAGAAGTCCTCTCAACACCCGACTGAGACGTGTTGGTCTGTTGAAAATGAAAATGACTATCACGTCCGTTATTGCAGGCCCCAACGGCCCCGGCTTCAGTTGCCCCTGCAGATTTCACGCAAAAAGGGGTGGCTGAGGCCTAAGGCCCAGCCAGCCCCCCCCAGCAGACATATTGTATTTTCTTATTTGTTTGCTACACAAAGTATTTTTAGTGAAGGACAAAAAGTTTTGATGAAGAAAAATTATATATGACAGTTGTCTTCTGCAGATATGGTACAATATGGTTGAAAATCTTACAAAATCCAACATATCTTCTAGGGGGGCCAGCTGGGCCTAAGGCCTGGATGGCCCCCTCCACCATCTTGGATAAGATCTCATTAAA
>JAAUYG010187615.1_pt1 | contig 10294 bp, 6 predicted proteins | sample 7278091 | NCBI WGS metagenome assembly JAAUYG01 (sample SAMN14350201, study PRJNA611818) | marine sediment metagenome | isolation source: surface marine sediment (0.6m) | place: French Polynesia: Moorea | collected 2018-08
CCCACTATTGTCCACAAATTTTCCCTAAATGGGTCAAAAAAAACGGGCAAAAACCAATCCTACTTCCCCCCCCCCCCCCCCCCCCAGCCCGGGTTGGAGTATTCGAAATACATGCAACTAAAATCTAAGTTTTAGCTCAAGTAACTAATCTGAACTCTGTGGTCCGAATCGAATATAAATGTTATTGTTTTCTAGAACTTTGGCCTCGATGCGATTGAACACGGATTACGGCGGTAGAACAGGTTGAACATCCCCATTTACTGTATTTATTAGCCTTATGTACGAACATAACCCGACTGTTAACATGCCAACAACGGATCGCGCTGACGAAGACAATCGTTGTTGTGTGAAGATTAAATGATGAAAAAAATAAAATAAAGTAAAAAAAATAAATAAATAAAACGGAGCCCTAAGTGGCGTGAGACCTGTCACGGATGATAGGATCTTTTTTGTGCCGCGTCACGCGGCACGCAGTGAAGTGACAGTGCAGTGACATCTTGAAAGCCGACTATTCATCTGCGTGAGAGATCTGAGGAGGCTTTCAGTTGATGCAAAAATGGCTCCAGCAGCATGCATATGTGGCACGGGGCTGGGGGGAAGGGGAGGATTACTAAAGCTGGTAGAGCAAATCGATCTGTAGTCAAGCTTACTCTTACTCCTTGGGTGGTTTTATTTCATGTTTGATCTATAATGGTGTATAAAATGTTAGTGTATTACTCCAACCACCAAGCCCCAATCTTCCTTTAGACACATCCACACACTCGGGAACCCCACTTTCCCAGCTCGTTCAATAAACCGGCACTCCCCAAGGTCGGTGTTCCCATGATCCCGTGTTAAATGACTGGAGGGTCTACAATGTACCCGTTACTCTACAATGCACAGATTGCTCTCAACGTGAAAGTAGACTTGCCGCAATTGGCCTCCACGTCAGTTTATTGTCTAATTCGATTCAATATCCGAGGCGTTACAAACAGGGTTCGGGACAGAAAAAAATCGTAGTCTTTTTAAGCGACAGGGAAAATGTGTGCACCAAGACATCCCGTGTTTCAGTGTAATGGTGTCTTTGGAAATTGGATAGCAATCTATTTAAAATAACCCCGACTCCTCCAACGCCACTTATTTTCAGTTATAATTATTGGAACTGTTGTGCCAGCGCATGTCCAACAGTCTAATCCCCAGACTAGCTACACGGCCTTTCTATCAGTGTATTATCGCCCACGACGTTGATTGATAAGTAACTACGTAGAAAGTAGTCGCAAACTACATGTATGTTACGCACCGTAGCCCAGGGTTATATTAGGCTTGTAAAAGACGACTGGTTGGTGACAGTTTAATAAATGTGCGCCCCAGAGATCTGTTATTGGGCTATTTTTTATAATGTACATTTGAATGGCTTAATTGTCACACTGGAGGATCTGTGCAAGATAGTTAACTTTACCGATGAAATATTGGCACGTGTCATGGCATAGCTTTCTCTGAAGTTAAGGAAGAGGCATAAACTGTTATCAGTAAAATGTCGACTGGTTTAGTCGAACAAAAGTCAATGATGATAAATTTCAGTGTAATGTACATTTGTATTTTGTAAAAACAAAACATCTCAGTAATGAATACTGTACGTGTATTGAGTAATGCAAACATGCGAAGTTCTTGCATAAAATACTTGGAGTGTACTTTGATCGGAAACTAAATATTCTAATTTTTGGTAATCAATTCATGTTCAACTTGATGAATCATTTTAAAGTTTGGGTGTAAGGTGTCGGTATTAACACTTTTGTCAAAGACACTCGATGTTGCAATTAAATGCTACCTTTTAACACATACATGTATCCTTGTCTTAGTTCGAGTATTGGCAACTCTGTGGCATATTTGAGGCATATTGCTATCAACATGAAAGAAACATGTATGCAGAATATATATAATATTTTTCACTGTCGGTTGATCACATAGAAGTGTGGTATATTGCCTTCCACTTCATTAGTTCTCGTCTGTCAACTCTTGTTCTGCACTTGAGGCCATATGATCACCTCCCATTTCAAATACAATACAGTACACCATCGGCCCCACGGGTTGTAAATATACAGTTTGTATTTTTGTTTTCTTAAAATCCTCTCAATGAAAATTCATCTGAGCACAAAATTATCTGTATGTGAGTCCTTGATTAGCCATATTTGAGTTGTTTGACCCGATAACTACTGAGTTGTCACAATCCCATCTGTTACAACTTGTACATCTAAAAATGAATTTGGCTGATCGTGTTCCGTAACTGTTCGCAGTGTCCATGGAGATAATCTAATATGTAAATTTTGCAGGTACCACGTCTTTAGACATAGGAACATCGATAGTCTGTCTCTCTTGTTTAAGAGCCACACGTGGAGTTGGTGATTGAATGCAGGCCCCTACTCCACCCTCATGCTCACTCCCCGTCTGTACCCTCCCCTCCCCCTTTCACGGCAGCAGCACAAATTAGCCACCAGACTAACGGAACTCAAGACGCAAAAAGAAGCCAAGACTGCGAATTTCAATGGCGAGCAGATGCAAAATGTCACTGGGTTGATATGCGCATCTCCGATGGAAAGAGAATTACAAATCTTCAACTCACGTTTTGTACCATATAGGTGCAAGGTACGTTTTAATCCCTAGATTTTCCTTTGCATTCAGAAAAAATACCATACATGTATACACGCGAGTATCTTTCCCCAAAAGTGACATTAAATATAGGAAATTGGCTAAAAAGTGATCATCCTCAGTGTAGGATAAGCGTTTTCGAGAAACAACGCCCCAGAGAAACCTCTCGTGGGAGCCTACAGCCAGTACATACAATGTACTGCAATTGCCCCCATGCCGTAGTTACGCGTAGCTTCTGCAATGGGAAGTGACGCTTATACCCCGATGCCACTCAATCAGGTTTGCTCTCGCATGTCGCACTTTTTTTGCTGTGCTGTGAGGGAGACAAAATTACGGCAAATGACAATAACGATGTCTGATTATGCTTGCGTAAATCTCTACTAAGACTATATTAACCGCGGTGTATTTAACGCGCAGAAAACACACAGACCGTTTATGCATTTAGGAGCCCATCTCATGTCTGCCAGCGGTCCGGCACAGATTTGTAACAGGTTTCACAGAGCGAATTCTGGAAAAATGTGTAATGGAAACGAATGCTATCGAATTGCCTAGCTGTCCCCTCGTGGAACAAACTCTTTTCCTCTTTGTATCTCTGTCCTAACGTTGCACTGTACGTTTATGGTATATTATAAAAATATATCCAGCTGTCCGATACAGTAGGTTAGACATGTGTATGATAATTTGGAATTTGTAGATAGGGGAAACGCTGGAAGAATCATAAAGAGGGAGAATGCGGATTATGCAAGGGTCTGAGTCCCATCCTCACCCTTTCCAATGGGCCTGCTGTGTGAATACTGAATTTAATGAACCACGTTTTTAAAGATACATGTAAGGTAACAGCAGCAGTAAGGCATTCACTCCAGTTTGTATGCGTATCTTCTGAGCTATGCCTATTTTGTCGTTTTCATGTAGTTAGTATTTTGGTGTATGTGGATGAGGCTAAATGGTCAATTTCGGTGTCTTTCGCAAAACAAGACTCTTCGGGCAAGCTTTAACCAATAGCGCCATCCCCGAGAATTCCACTAACCAAGTTTACTCTGTTTACTCACTTTGTACGTATGTATGTTTATTTCGGTACATATCTTACAATGGAATGCAAAACAGTGAAACAGTGAATAATGGCTCTGAAAAAGAAGGCATGTAACCAAGCCAACAGCTAGAAGCCAATAAGTAGATGAAGTAACTGTTAATTGAGTCAAAACGACCCAACCCAGCAGTTAGACCTTTGTTCAATGTCACGTATCCCTAGGGTGTGATCCAAAATAAATATAGAATATTGATTCTATACAAGCGAGTTATCTATAAGCGAGAAATCATATAAGTACAAGCAAATGACTGTATGTCTCTCCATATTCTTCGGTTAAATGAACACACACCAATCCAGTCCCATATAAACGATTAGCATAACACCCACACAATGCTACTGAAGAACGCGTTCGTCTTTGAAGTAATTTGAAGTGATTTCTTAGACGTCCCTATGTAGAAACAATTTCTAACACTTACCTACTTCAGTCAGTACCCACAGATTGTACGATCATGTTCTTTCGTCTGACAGAGACCTCTCTGCCATCTTAATCCCAGAAATAGCTGAAGGTCGTTCCAAATATAAAACAAACACCTACCGCAAATTAAAGAAAACCCTCTCAATAACAGGACAGAAAAAAGATCACCAATTAAGCTATATCGCCCACTTGGGAAAACCTTAAAGGCCACCGAATCGTGACAGACTGTTATTTAACCGGAAGTGAGCCGTAATTGGTCTCACGGGGCGACAACTCGCTTGGATTTGCGTTGCTGTTTTCTTTGAAACACGATATGCACCTGGCTGACATGGCAGTGAACACGTAAAATTACAGCTGTGCAGAACCTAATTCGTTGTAACGTTATAAGTTGGTAAACTGAGCGGAAGCTTAGTGATTCCAGGGTTCAGCGCCCTGTAGTTGTTTTGTAAGGGTTTTTTTTCGAAAAAAGGTCTCACAATCTCAATGCCGATCTTCGTCTAGGGTACTTGGCATTGCTGACATTGCTACCATGTCATCAGTGTTCTGCTGAATAAAAATCATTAGTTATATATATCGCCAAAACGTTCGCATGTATGATCTTGTTTTAGTAACGTTGGAATATTGTGTTGAGCACTCAAATACATGTATTTCCATAGTAGCGTGTTCATCTTGATCATGACTTAAATGTTAAGTCACGAACTCAGAAAGAATTGGGTCCAATTTTTATTAGTAAAGCTGTACCAGCCAATCAGATAATAGAGACAGAATAGGTTAAACTATGTCGTACAGGTAAGGCCTCATTCCGGTATGCCGATTACTGATCTCTTGAGACCAGATGAGTAACACCAGCCTTTGGTTGTTAGAAACCTCAGTATACTTACATGTAACTGAGCTCCTATCCCTATGCACTCCAAGAAAATAATAATCGCCACAATATTTGCAAGTCAAGGGTTCTTGGCCTCGTAGGTAGAAGTTCACTGACACGAGGTACACGCAGCATAAAGTTACAGCAATCAGCTCTACGTCTCGTTTATGTTTCTAAGTCTAATACCTTTTACATCAGTCACCTCACCTTAGGCAAAGCTAAGACTTCAGAATGTTCGAGTATTCCTGGGACACAGCAGCAAGAAGACAGACATCGCCAGAGTTCCAGCAGTCAAAAAGAAATGTAGTAAACCAAGAAATGAACAAGCTACATGCACTAGGAGTAGGATGAATATAAATAGCTACCAAAACATCGAGTGGTCAGTGGGCAGGCAAGATATATGTAGACTGGACCACATAAGGCAAGATCTACCCCTAAGTGTCTACACCACGCCTCAAATAGAGAAAGGTCACATCAATATGAGGTCCATTCCTTCAGCCATGCATTATTTCCGGATCACGCGCCATCTCATCTTTCATGTTTTACCTTCTAAGGTAAAGTGTGTGGACACTTAAATTTAAATGTTGACGTGTCCACTATTCTTTACCCTTGTTCTATCCAGAAAGAAGGGATGTTCAGGATTATATAAACTCCAATATCCCTTTTCCAAACCTATTTACATATCTTTTTTTCCATCTAAGGACAAAATGATATTCATATTCCCCTTGATTACATTGCTACTCTTGTTTGACGTCACATAATAATAAATGATACGTAAATCAGTCGGATACGGTTTTAATATTCGTGTTTTAAATTAACAAATATGAACATGTGTCGATAGTAGGACGTGTATTAAAATCAGTAACTATATTTGCATTGCTTCTGAAGGGACAGCGTAGAAATACAAAAAGTACTTTTCCAGGTATATTGTACGAATTTAAATGGTCATCGGTTCATCGGTTTTAACATAAATACGAATTACTGGCTGCTGGATTATAAGCGGCAATCGTCCTTGTACATGTAGCTGACCAGTAGTCTTTTTTTGGACACATGGCAGGAGTACCGAGCAACATAGTAAAAAAAACCTCTAGAGAGCTTCTTTTAACATGGAAGCTGTCATCCATTGTGCAATGTGTAGATTCTGCGAAAAGGGATTTTCTCTTCTATTAATTTGGAAGTCTTAATCCACTAGCTGGCGTTGCACAATGAAACATGGTGGGAGAGCGTATTCAATGGTATTAGTCCTAGCTTGGTCATCAGAGAGAAAATTCTTCCCGACTTGAGTAGACGATACGGAACTCAAGACTATTTGACTTAATTCCCCACACTGATGGCTCATGTGATGTTGGTGGTAATTAGGTTACGACTTGCCAATGGCCATTGCTCTCATCACGCTCTAATCATTCCATTCCACGGTCCTTCTGGGAGCACAATTAGCCAGAGTTGGGGAGATTCTTCGGTTACCATTGTGTGCCAAGACTGGATAGACTCCATAGACTGGAGAGCAGCAATGGCGGCCAATTTAGTATTTTTTTTTTTTTTTACTTGCTTTCCTTTGCATTCCTTCTTTAGTTCGTGTCTGTTTTTTTTTCTGCTTTTTTGTGCGCCTTTGATTTATTTTATTTTTTCCTGTAAGAATCCATTCCTTGCCGATTGTTACTTTGATTTAGAATTTTCACCCAATTTATTAGTCGCTGACTGTCTGTTGTCTGTGTGTTCACCGTGGAGGAGAGAATAAAGTCGAAAGGAACAAAAGTTCTCCAAATTCTAACTGCATGACGATATTGTGTGGTGAAATAATGTTATATTTCAGTGTGGGGTTGGATATAAAATATATATTTATTTATTTCGTACACCTGGTACAGCAAACACAAGTACATTTGAAGAAAAACAGAAAAAACCCCTTTTATCCATGCAACATTGTACTCATCAGTTCACAGATAAGGTTAAAATATGCACTTTGAAGGCAGCTCTAATTACAGCACAGTGCGTTGATTATCCCCTAGATGTTAAGTCGATCTCTGCGTGTTCCCATCTCCTAAATCTTAGATCATTTCTCCATAGTATAAAGTCTCTGATGGAGCCAGCCTGTATCCTTATGTCCACACCTCTATTTACATTATTAATACTGGGAGACACACTGTCTTTCATTGGTACCCTTTCAAACTTTCGTATAGTCCATGGGATGAAAGTTTGAAAGGGTACTATTGAAAGACAGTAATTTTAACAAGGTGTTACTCTAGTCAATGCATTTGTGCTTCTTTCTTTTTATTTTCTTACAGGTATATATATATATATATGTCATGTTTGTGTTTTTATTGTAAATTGCCATTGTTAATTGAACCTTGCAGTTGCGAAGGCAAATAAATCTTATCTTATCTTATCTAAAACTGGCATTGTGAAACATGAAAGTTAAGTTTCTGCAGAATGTTGAAGCACTTCCTTCCAAGGCCAACCTGGCGCATGTTGAGACAGTCACATATAATATTTGAACTACATGATTGTATGTACTGCACTGTGAGCACATTTTGAAAATCTTCTGTGCCATAAACTGCTATTTACATCGTCTACCTGACTATTTGGACCGGTAGCACATACCGCTGGAAAAGGTGCCGTACTATACTGGTAGTGTCCACATTCTATCAATAAATAGTGGAGACTTATTCAGAGGTTAGTCATTACGCTCCTTAAATATCTCGGTTTGTATTAATAAAGTATTAATAAATTTTGCAATCCGTTCAACATATCAACCAAAGGTTATTTCACAGATTTATTTCTTCTTTTCCGTTCTGGTTATTTTAGGTCTATTCCAGTACCACTGCGAAGTGACCAAAGAATCCTCGCCTTGGAATGCAACGCTACTAACTCTACAAGTCAATGACGAAATGATTTATTCATTAGGGAAAGCATGCCGCACAGTGTTTGTACAGGAAACTGATCGTGACAATCGACACGGGAAGAACTGGAGAAAGAGAATAGCGTCTACACATGGTCTAGCCTCAAAGGAAAAAAGTACGAGGACGTACTAGGTGGCTGGAAAATGCAGGATATAGTACAGGATTACACGGTTTTACTATAACTACAGCCGGACCATAAATAAGGCCCCAGATACCTTAATTCGACACAGCGACAAAGGCTATTCTTAAATTCGACACAGCGGCACGCCACAATCTTTAAAAGCCACATGCGAAACGCCATTGAAGCGACACGCTTCCTTTATTATCTGCGACAAACGACAGCAGCCTTACCGACACAAAACTCGATAAATGGGGTATCGTTTTTCTTTCTAGAAGCGATTTTGGGGTTGGTGGGTGTGTTTTGTGAAGCATTGTCAAGGAACAAAGGTTTGAACCATGAATTATCAAAATCTATGCAAAATTAATTCGGTGAAATATAACATTTCTGACGGTATAATTAACTAAATTCCGAGTTCTTCCGTTAGTGACACAGTGTCAGAGACTTTGTGCTAGTGACACGCAGCCATTCTTAAATAGACACGAGACACAGACCCCCCCCCCCCCCCCAAACCAGGGGCCCTTAAAATGGCAGCGTCTACTCCCAAAGGATCGTTCTATAAGGCTTAGCGGGGTATTCTATAGATCAGGAATAACTATGCTTGTGCGAGAGGCAAAGGTCATATTAGTATGTTGGCTTGACCAATCGGAAGCAGCTGCGCCCAGTCAGGTGGAGCCAATCGTTCGACGTTTTAGCGCTGTCGTCACCGAGATGGTTATATATATTCAACCAATGGCCTTCTCTTTATTACTTGCCTGGTATCAGTGAGGAAACTTTGGGCTCCTTTTCTAGTGATATTTTAATTAATCCCGCAAAGTTGGTTTCTGATCAGGGAATATCCATAAGGTAACGAAAATTCAATTTCAAATTCTATATACATGTAAACATTGGTTCATACAGGGGTTAGTTGTTTGGCAAAAGGCACAGAATGCAATATGGAGTCCTAAAATCAATATTGATATAATTTAACAATATTGCTGCTGCTAATGATGCTGCTACTACTGCTGTTGCTGCTGCTACTAATGTTACTACTACTACTACTACTACTACTACTACTACTACTACTACTACTACTACTACTACTACTACTACTACTATTACTGCTGCTTTTACCACTTCTTCTGCTACCTTCTGTCAAACAGCGTTAAATTGTATAATTAATTGTACTATTGTAACCCACAGATCAGGACCTGGGCTCGTCCAGAAATGTACAACCAGACGATATACCCACTGGAGTTTGCAGAAAAAGCCTACGACTTCTTCACGGAATACTTCCAGACACCAGAGATAGTGCCTAAAGCAGGTAACGGCGTCAGGGCTGGGGTTCCCGAAAGGTTTTAACTTTACAAGTCACCAACCGGAACAAAATGATTGGCTAAGAATCTCACTTAGGTCAAAACTTAGACTTAAGTATTTTCGAGAACTCAAGCCCAAACTATACACACACCGTAACGCTCCAAAGAGCATATTTCAAAGAAGTACTATGTTTGATCCTCTGCTCCTGCTGCCCCGTTCTTTACAGCCATCGACATGTAAGTATTCGTCGAGATATGGTAATTGTTTTTGGCCCACTACAAAGAACACAGGAAGCCACGTTGTTTAAATTGAAACCTTCATGTCAGTGGAAAACACAACTGGATCAAAGCGCATGGACTTCAGTGTGTGCAGGGTCCAGAAATGATTTGTAGCCGTTTCTGTCCCCTTTACTTTCAGATCACGTGGCAATCCCAGACTTCAGTGCGGGAGCCATGGAGAACTGGGGTCTCGTACTCTACAGAGAGACAGCTTTGTTGCACGACAAAGAAATGTCTCCCATATCAAACAAGTACTGGGTCTCCCTTATCATGGCCCACGAAATTGCTCACACGGTGAGTCCCCATATCCGTATCTTCCATTCCACATCTAGGGTCAATCGGTGCACCAGGGTCTTCTTTGTTCGTACACTATAGGGGCACACGGGCCCTATATATTATACATATAACTACATCTAGCTGCTGTAGCTATATTGGCCAATCATATTTACGCAAGGCATGTTCTTCCATATTAAATATTGTATGGAAAACGACACATGTACAATTACGCATGTAGCTCATCAAAACATCAAGGCAGTGTGTTGCAACTCTGTACTAGGCTTAAATACTATTAATAGTATTTTAAACCCTTTGGCGGGAAAATTTTCCGAAGATACCCTAAAGAAAGGTAAAGGCGCGAAAACAGGGGCATCTCACGATTGGCGGAGCTTTTATTTGTCGCAATATGATTGGCTAAAGGGTAGTCATATGACCAA
>JAAUYG010218072.1_pt1 | contig 10294 bp, 15 predicted proteins | sample 7278091 | NCBI WGS metagenome assembly JAAUYG01 (sample SAMN14350201, study PRJNA611818) | marine sediment metagenome | isolation source: surface marine sediment (0.6m) | place: French Polynesia: Moorea | collected 2018-08
GTGGATATAAGATCTGAAAACACCTCTGCAGCTTCTTTCGCGTAATATTCCGTGAACCGGTTCACATTTGAGTGAGACAAGGCACCGTGATCTGCACCGAAAGGCAAACTTCGAACATCTCCGTTTTTCAGCAGCACAAAGTGCACATCGTACAAATTCTTCAGCTGCGTCAGTATAGCAGAAAAGGACTCCAGTCTGGAGTTCATCACACCGGCAATGACGCTTGCGTTCGTCAGTTCATCGGAAAATCTTGCCAGTCCAGGTACTTGACCTCCAACATCCACCACCAGCACCTCATTCTTCACACTGTCCCCAAAGTTTTCAGATCTTATATCCACAAAAGGTGTCAGCGAGAGTGACAGGGTGAACTGGGATTTCAGATCTTGCAGCATAGCTTGCACGTCAGGGAAAATGTGTGCGTTGAAAATCAGATCTCCAATGAATTCTTCCCAATTGGAATTCAGTATCAGGTAGTTATGGGAGTAGTTTTTGGCAGCAATTTCAGCACAATACTTCGTTACGGATTCTTGAGTTACGTTTCGCAGCGCTTTGGTCGACCACACAGTGTGTGTGAACAGCTTTGCGTCTGGAGGAGTCTGGAGTGAAGTCTTCTTCTGCGACAAGAGTGTTTTATTCAAGGCGTAATTGTGGACGGAGTGTATGCCTTCAGAAACACAAATCGTGTAATTCATCTCTGGAAACTTCTTCGTTTTCAGAATGCCATTGACATCAAAATGATGTGACACGAAGCAAAATTTGCCACCTCTGGTCTCAGTGTTATTTTCATTGTCGTTGATGCTAATAAAGAGTGGATAGTCTGAGGGAGAATAAATGGCTATTCCTTTGGAGTTCAACCAGTAACGTTCAATCACTGGGCCTAGATGAGAGGGCTCTTTGAAGTTTCCAGTTATGAACAAAGTTTGCGCAATACTGACGTTGTCCAGGAGCCACTGCTGGTCTTCAGTCAGGAATCCGCCTCCGTACCAATGTGCCCCCTCAATGTCATAGCAGTCCTTCAGCACCATGTCAGACCTTTGACCCCACCACGCGATCTTGTAGCACTTGGCGTTTTCGTGCTCACTGTAGTCTATCCACAACTGGGCGTGACCATTCCACGTCAAACACAAGTGCGTGGTTCGCGTGCTGTCAGCAGAACAATCCAGGAATTTCACGTCTGTAGGTATTTCCAGACCGAGGTCACCCCTCATAAGCATTCCCTGAAAAATACAAAGAAATATCAAATGTGATGTCTTCTGTATCTTCGGTATTTGGCTGAAAGAAAATTGTATTTTGGCACCTCAACAGAACAGAGTTGACAACATTGTCTGCAAAAAGGATTATAATTAGGAAGGCCGTCTGACCCAGGGAGGTGTTCTCACCCGTAACCCGCTAACATCAGCACAAAACATTGGTTTCACCTTATCTTTCCATCCAACGTCTATGTGCCTCGTAATCTCGTTGAACTGGATCTGTGCCCCCATTTTCAACACGTACAGCTGTTTGTGGTAGAAGTGGAAGATCAAGCTGACTCCAACGACGATCACCAGGAACAACACAATCACCGACACTTTGAGCACATATTCCTTGTTTGGTTTTATCGAGCTCGCCTGTAAAGAAGACTCCATCAAATCAAGTAAGCGCATAATTTCACATTGAAATTAACAGGCGCTCTTGAAATCCTTCCCAAGGTACTCAGGGCGACCTCAAGATTTCGTGGTTAACTCCCTTTCAAGTATTTTCAACCAATCATTCCAACCGAGTTGTTTTCTGCTGAAAACAGGGATGGTGTGAAAATGCAGAAGAAAGGCACGTTACCTTGGAGGCATGAGAAGCTGTTCTTCTGAAGGAAGGCGTTTTGCTTAACATACCAACTTCGCCAGCGTCCACTCCCATACGTCGCGCTACAACAAGAACAAGAGCTAGCATTGGTTATGCTGTGTAAAGATGTCAGTTCTCTGCTTTTTCTGACAGCAAAAGCGAAAAAAACACCCAAAAACACAACGAAACTAAACAATCGATGCACAAGACATAATTTCCACGAAGAATATCTCTCGGATACGAAAGCAACCAACTGTCAGCTTTGTTGCCCTTTCTTTACCAGGGGTTCACCAGGCTGCAGGCAGATATGTTCAGTGCAGAACCTGTCATTTTTGTGGAGGGTTGAATGAACAAGCCTTTCGTGTTAGAAACCTGTCGTGGGGCACGTTAGTTTATTTTTACCTTGTGGAAACGTCGTGTAGTAAGTTGAGTTCACTTGCACAACAAATGCAGCCAAAGCAACAATTGTGAAATCAGTGACATGTTGCACCAGGACAGAACAAATGTGATGCCCGTTCAGGTTGTTTGTACAAACAAAGTTCTTCAGGAGCCATGAGCGAAGGAAAACTGGGTCTGGGTGCAGGTTGGTTTCAGTGCATGTTGCCTTCAAGTGCCAAAAGAACCTGGCATTTGAAGCAAAGAAATCATCCTTAGAAACACACCATAGAGACCTGAAACGGCGGGTGCTTTAACCTGAACTGGAAATATAAAACTCAATGTTATGGCATGAAACTGCAATGAAATTTCTGGTCTTATCAGTCAAAGCGCGTACAAGAATCACATGCACTGTCACAGGCCATTGTCACATACGGAAGAACGAAACTCACTTACCATCTTGATCTGAAATTGTCGAAAGAATCAAATGAATTGGTTTGGGAAGGAACTCAAAAGAACGACACTTGGATGCTAGGCCCTCTGAGTCGACAGCACCGTGCACAAATGACCGAAAACATTTGTACAGTTTCTGGGGTCATTTACAGCTCAACCAACTGTGACAGGGGGGGGGGGGGACAACACCCAGACAATTCCAGGGTTGCTTGTACAAACTGGAGGAGAGAACAATCGACCCGCTGAGAGCAAGGATTTTCGTGACTTGCTGAAAAGGACATGCATTGGCCATGGGTGCGCTCGCCGTAGCCAGGCCTTAGAATGTGCCGTGGTTCTTCGATCGCCTGGAAAACCTCACACTTTACACTGGACATCACAAATTTGGTGCAAGTACAAAGTATGCGCTGACTCAGCGTAAAGGCCGCGCGTCTCCATCACGTGATCAGATAATGAGCGTGGGGAGGGGGGTCCGGATCAGGAGGCCTGAAAAGGAACAAATATCATGTCCCCGTCATGCGTCCTTAGGGGCAACACGGAACACGATCTTACTCTCACACACACACACACCTGTTTCTTCGATGTCTTCTTCTTCCGGAGCATTGCTGTGATTGCCCAGCACCTTGTTGTCTGGGATATTGTCTTCAGCCATGCCTGACTCGTTGGCCAGAAGTTCAGCCAGGGACCGTACGGTGGTGTCATTGTCCAGTTCAACAGCCACGTTTTCCACCCCTGACGGTTCCAGCTGTACCACAGTGCCTGCCATTTCTTTTTTTTTTCTGCAAAGTATAAAGTACTGTACAGCTGTGTTTCTCTTGCAACACACACATGCAGATCTTGGTCACTCTTCCCATTCGTTCCCTCAAGTGCATGGTTTTGAACTGGTCTTTGGGGCAGCCCTTATTCCTCTTCCCAGCCCACTGCACTTGTACCGAAACGTGATTCTCCTTTTTCTTGCAATTGGACTTCTTTGTTTCTGGTTTCACATCTTGATCTGCGTCACCGAACAAATAAAGAACGAAAACTTTCAACAGACACAGCAGATTGTTAACTGTTTTGACAATCACCTTTGTTTTTCACTTTATATCGACTTCCTTCATCATGTTCATGCCTGCTTTGCTTATTCCTCTATTTTCGCTCAGGTTTGAAGCGACATCTGGGTGTAGTGATACCTATAATCCCGCACCCTGCCAATTCATGTGAGTGACATTTCTCGACATTTATTTTGCGGTTTGTCTTCCCAGAACGAACAAGATCATTTCTCTGCAAAGTCACCTTTATTTGACTCTTTCAATCCATTTTTACAATGGCCGTCTCCACATGTTAACGCTCCATGTTCCCTGCCAGTGGAGTTTTCCGCTACGCATTTGTTACTCAAAGCGAAGATATTCACAAACCAAAGCCCCAGCCAGGGTATCACACAAACAAGGTTGGTAATGGATACAATACTTCATCTGCTCTGCCACCACCGTGTGTCAAGGTGCGCACTGGACCAGTTACCTTTTCCCTTTGTGAACATATGCCAAGCATCGACACGGCACGAAACGCTGTACCCGTTACTTTTTTTGGTATGGATAAAATGGAATTCCAATGTCAGTAGACCTTCGAATTTTTTTTTTTTACCTTTTGATGAAAAAATAAATTAATACAAACTGAAACGTGTCAACAACACGTTCAAAAAATCATAACAGCGAATATTTGAGATTGGATAATGTAAATGTCCTAAAGATGCAAGTTTGTGTTCACAATTTATCCAGGTAATTATCCAGTCCAGGAATACCCTCCTTCAACCCCTTGCGTTTTCTCGTTTCTGCGACGATCTGGAAAGCTTTGGATGAAGCATCCATGGGGTCAGCTTGCAACACCTGCCAGTGATCAAAGACGCACTGAGGAAAGGCCTGCCCTCCTGTGTTCGATCTCAAATCGGCGGTGAAACCTGCAAGGGAAAAATAAAATGTCAACCTGAGGAAGAACAATGACATTTGTGAAGTGATGTCTCTGGTGCTTACAAGTCTCAGAAGTTTTGGGTTTATCGTTTTGTCGGCATTTTACGATGTACGAGTGGTGCACGACATTTGTCATCACAGACTGTCTTCAATGACGCAAGGAGTCTTTCCAAAAGCAACGCCGTACTTACCGAATGACTCGTTCACAGGCAAGTACGCCTTGACGACGAACATGGGAGTTCCAGCAACCTGCGACTCCTCGAATACGTGTCCACGTCGTCTGTTCAACACACCATAGATGCCTCCGACTGCGTTCTCCGGGCACTACAACGACGACATTGGATACAACACACTGCTATTTCTGGACCATCAATCATTACACCATTGTTTTGCAAGTGCACTGATCATGACAAGTATTTACCTGGATTTCTACCAAGTAGATGGGCTCCATGAGCCTGGGGTTGGCTGTCAGAGCGCAGGCGTACAGCACACGTCGCGTCGTGGGGATGATCTGACCACCACCGCGGTGAATAGCGTCAGCGTGCAGGGTCACGTCGTGGATGTTGAAGCGGATGCCTCGCATGTTCTCCTCGCACATCACACCCTGTGATCACATAACACACATTTAGGAACAGGTCCAAACAGCAACATGCACTACTGACAGCAATGAAGACCACAATAGCCTGTCCAGTGGAGATGAGAACAGACTGGACACGCACCTCCTTGGTCGCCCACTGGAAGCCAGCGACGACGCTGTCCTTGATCTCGTTCAGGTACTGCACTCCCTTCGTGCAGTCGACGATCAGATTGGGGCCGGTACCGTCAGGACCGAACGTCCAGATCTTCCTCGCCTCGGTCGCGTCCCACTCGTACTTGTCGATCAGATAACGCGCGCGCTCCTTGGGCTCCTGACGCGGGGTGATCTCTCCCTGCAGAAACCGCAAATTACCATGTTACACTATACAACACTGTGTCGTCTTATTGCTGGGAGGGATGGGGAATTAGAATGAAACAGCTATTCTTTCTGCCTTGCCAACTCCACTTCAGGAGAGCTAAAATGAAAGTTTACCTTGTCAATGTCGTCAGCAAGGCCATCAGGCAACGGGGCCGCCTTCAGGAAGAGACGGTTGTGCTTGTTGGGAGATTTGGAGAGACACATGCGGTCAGAGTCCTCCGACACGGTCTCTCTGTACGACACGACGGGATCAGACTTCTTGATTGGAATGCAGGCGTGATCCTCCTCCAGATCCTTGAGGCAAATCTCCAAGTGCAGTTCTCCGGCACCAGCGATGATGTGTTCACCGGACTCTTCGATGATGCACTGAAAGTACACAACTCGCTGCGTCACCGAATGTTTTTGGAGGAGAAAACATCGAGCAAATTCATGTGGTCCATGCATCAGACACAAGTATCGTTCATGGGAAAATCAGGATTACGTCCCAAGTTGATCATCATCTGCATTGAAAATCACTTGCACTTCAAACACTAGACTGCCTTTCTACTCACTCACCTGCACCATGGGATCCGACTTGGCCAGGCGCTTCAGACCCTCGACCAGTTTGGGCAGATCTCCGGGGTTCTTGCATTCGACGGCGACACGCACCACAGGGCTGACGCTAAACTTCATCACCCTCATGTTGTGCGCGTTCTCGAACGTTGTGATCGTGCCGGTCTTGACCAGGAACTGATCGACTCCCACGAGACCAGCGATGTTTCCGCACGGCACGTCCTCGATGGATTCAACGTAACGTCCCATCATCAGGATGGTCCTTCAAATGGAAACAAGTTGTTAGATTTCACACACCAACATCACAGGGGAAAAATTGCTCCCGCTGAATATTCAGTCATGCCAAAAAAGCATTTAGATGATTTTCAGAACAGTATGAAAACCACGACTGCCATCCAATCATCTACTCATATGACACGCATGATTCGGCATTCATCATTACATTCCACTGCAACAGAACGGAAACAACACGAACACCCAAGATTACACACCTCTGGATCGACTTCAGGTACAAGTCCTCTTTCTTTCCTGGGGTGAAGTTGGGGCCCATGATGCGGACCTTCTGGCCAGTGCTCACGATTCCAGAGAAGACACGTCCGAATGCATAGAAACGTCCCTTGTCAGAGGTCGGCACCATTTTAGAGATGTACATCATGAGAGGTCCCTGGAAAAGGAAAGAAAATGTATTTATATTTTCATCAACGGTCATTGTGCAAAAACACCTTCATAGTTTCCATTTGTAAATGGGAGGGCTGGTTACCTTGGGGTCGCAGTTCTTGACTCCGATGGCGGCATCGTCGTCGTGAGGTCCCTCGTACAGCAGCTCCATCCTGTACTTCTGGGCCGTCACGGGTGACGGCAAGTGAATGGTGATCATCTGAAGCAGCGCCTCGCCTGCCGGCAGCCACTTGCGCATCACGGTCTTCAACAGCTGCTTCTGTTCCAGCTCCTTCTCTTCAACGGTCAGCTTGACGTTCAGCTTCTCCACCAAAGCCAGAGCCTTCTCCTTGGTTTCTTTCATGCAGAATTGGAAAACCTGTGGATATTTTAAACACCAGTTGAAAGAATTTTTAAATTCTGATCGAAACTGCAATTTGCTCACACAGACAAATGCGATCATGGCAAGCCAGCTTGCAAACCTTGTAGATGGGGTCCAGGATGTACTGGGTGAACCCTCGCACGTAGGTTCCATCCTTGGCAGAGCTGGCCCACTTCTTCTCCTTGGCGCTGTAGTACCTGTCTCCCCACAGGTTCTTCATCAGCTTCGTCTCCTCGATCTTGAACTTGGAAGAGTACATCTCGGCGAACTGCTTCAGGGTGAAGGCCCAGCCGTGAAGTCCAGAGCCGAAACCCACGGTTCCCTTGTCAGGCGAGACCTGTTGTAGCATAACAATTCGGCAGAAAGTTAGCACAGAGGTTTTGCAAACGAACAAGCTTTGAACAAAGTTGAGGTCTTGCACACGAACAAGCATTGAACAGTGACCACGGTGACGGCACATTTGACAAGTTGAGACGGACTGTTGACATGTCTTTGAATATTTTTCATTCAGAGCAACCCCATCCCCCTTTTATTTTGGTGGGCTTGAGAGAGAGAGAGAACTGCTCACCATGATGTCTCCCATGGGTCCATCTTCTGTAGCGTACGTTGCAATGATCACGTTCACGTTCTCCACGATACGCTGGAACGTCTGGTACATGTCTTCACAGTCGAGTTGCAGGGTCAGAAGAGCCAAGTCCATCTTGTTCATGAAGAGCACAGGTTTGATTCGCTCTCCAATAGCCTGGCGCAGCACAGTTTCGGTCTGCACGCACACACCTAAACACAGAAAGTCGTCAGATCAATTCCCCAGGGTAGGAACGGACACTTCAAATGGGATTTGTGGTTGACACCTTTTGCATCTTCGGGACGAGTCTCTGCAACAGGGAGACGTCGGGTCTCTGAATGCCAGTCACACTCACCAGACACACAGTCCACGACAACCAGAGCTCCATCGGTAACACGCAGCGCGGCCGTCACTTCAGAGGAGAAGTCCACGTGGCCGGGGGAGTCGATCAGGTTGATCAAGAACGAGTTGGTCTCCTCGACCTCTTGCTGGATGTACGACTTGTCCTTGTCGCTCAAGGTGTAGTACAGCGAAATAGCCCTGTGCAAAGAAATTTCATTCTTGGGTTAGAAACACCTAGGGATATTAGACATTTCTCTTCATGTTGTTGGACAGGGGACCTTCAAATCAGGAAGATATCGCATGCCCAGTCCCTCAAATTGTGGTTTTACACAACACATCTGATTGTGCAGTTGTTCTTGTTTGCTTTTTGGCAGGCCCTCAATTTTAAAATGGAAGAGGCGTTTTGAGGTGGTAAATAGTAGGTTCCAAGGACAACATTCGTGTGAACGTTATTCTCCACCATTTTCCAGTCCCCTCAAATTCATGCAATTGGCAAAATTTACTTATGCTTTTCCCCATTTTCCTTGTGTTAAGAGTTTCAATTTTGAAACTGAAAAGGGAGGGGGGGGGGCGCAAAATGCAGGTCACAGGACAAGTAAGTTGAGGAAAAGGGCCATCATGACACTTACGTGGATTTGATGGTGATGCATCGTTCTTGTTCATCTTTGCGGGTGTCTGTAAACCTGGTTTCACCAGCCTTCGCTCCGGCGATGATCCCAGCTTTACTGACCAGCGAGTCCGTCAGGGTTGACTTGCCGTGGTCAACGTGAGCAATCACGGACATGTTCCGGATGTTCTTCTTTTTGTCCATGATCTCACGGATCTCGTCCACTGTAAAGTTCACCTGTAAAACCACAGGCACATGTGAGTAATAAATGGTCAGCCATCACAACAAGAACAAGGTGCACACGTCCTGAATAAAGGTCATTCAAGATATCACTCCCATTGTTTTCTGCATTTTTTTTTTTTTTTCTTTTGGAGCCTTTTTTCTTTCATTTCCACGTGGATCATTCTATTTTTGCTCAGTGTAGAATGAGAAGGCTCCACAGATCCATGTGTATGCCCTTTTTGTTTGGCGTGTCCAGTACATAAGTATATGGATCTACATAGATCCTAGAATCTATATAGATCTACATCCGGTTTCGTAATCGCCAACCAACATACAACACTAAACACCATGTCTTTTCTTTTCCTGTTTCTCACAGATCATTATTAACAAGACCAAATATGACATTCAAACCCTATTTCACGAGACAGGACAAGGATTCCATTTCAACTTGGCCAAAAGTAAAAAGAGGGGAACATATGGTCGATATTCTGACCACACGAGTTTCGCAAATGTCGCAGTTTCTGATTCATTCATGGCGGATCCCAAAACAAAAAATTCCCTCAGTCTGTGATCTAGATGGATATAACCTATAACCCACTGTTTAAAAATTTACCATTTTCAGATTCAACTCTGCTCAAAACATCTGTCCAGTATGTCTGAATTTACCATTTGTTTGGGATCTATTTTAAATCACAAAGGGACTACGTGTTTCACTCATGCTGACAAGAAGTTTCACAACCCAAAATTTTCAAGCCCAGTTCTCGTCGGATTGTTTCCCCATTGCGAACAAAATGTTCTGGATTCATTCTCCAACTATTAGCGTTGACGAAACTCACAAAATTTCAGAGAGATGTCCACTTACCATGTTGGATTTTGTTGAATTCAGTTCCAACAACCGATGAATGTTCCTGCTGTTATGGCGGACGAGTTGAAAGGAAGGAGAGTAGATCTAGATCTAGATTCTAGACACCTGGCTCCTTTGCCTTGATTCGCTGAATCGTGAATCCTTAAATGTTTTTAAAGGGCTGGGGGCGTGCCTCCTGGGGGCCAGATAAAATTTTTTGGAAAAATCTAGAATTGAAAAATTTCGAAAGTTATGGTGTAGACTCTTTGACCCTAAACCGAATTTTTTTTTTTCAATCTATGAGTTTTTCACTGATGTTGTTGGCTGCAGTTTCTTAGTTGTTTTCCAAAGGAATATTGATAAATTCTTATTTTTTGATTAAATTTTGTCCATTCTTTCTTTTTTTGTTGTCAACAAAGCCCAAAAAAATTGAAAATTGAATATTTTGGTTTAGGAACAAATGACCCCAAACCAAAATCACACTGTCCTAATAGTGAAATTTTCAATGTTTTTTGCTGAAAAAAAAAAAAAAACTAACTAATTCCTAATTTTTAACTACAATATTTTTTTTATTGAAAC
>JAAUYG010008123.1_pt1 | contig 10293 bp, 8 predicted proteins | sample 7278091 | NCBI WGS metagenome assembly JAAUYG01 (sample SAMN14350201, study PRJNA611818) | marine sediment metagenome | isolation source: surface marine sediment (0.6m) | place: French Polynesia: Moorea | collected 2018-08
TTGAAGAACTTATTTCTGAGTAAAGCTTATTGATTTTTTTTATGTTAAAAGGTACCTAGGATATTGTGATACCAATACCAGGTAATGGCCAAATGCACTGCACATAACTAGATCATATGACTTTAGCTTAATACAGCAACAGATGGCTGTCAGTATCAGGGCCCTAAATGTCTGGGTTTCCTGGTGTTTTGATGCACAAAAATGAACATTCATGCTCTAGGAAATGCTGCATCAGTTAGTCATTGCATCTCTAATTCATTGTCATCCAATTAGTAACCAATCAAATACAGTACATTTTGTATTTGTTCATCATTTAACTGCTTGTCAATCAAATCCAGTACTCTACACTGTCAATCACATTTTCAATCAAAATCCACTACCTGCCTGGATCATTATGACTATCTTTTCCCGTATATTCAGAATGCTCATCTCCCTAATATAATGTCTTGAATAGTACCACACAACTTAATTCCTGCTGAAAGAGCCTGATTTATCATATCAAAGACGACTGGTTCAATATCCAAACTGATTAGGGTACAAACTTTCAATCATTCCATACTTTGAAGTTGATAATTACCGGTAATTCAGTACATGTATACTGATAATAATATGGGACCTTCTGCCAAAACATGGCATTTCTCAGAATATTTATCTTAAGCTGGTTGCACATTCTACTATAGTAATTACCGCTTCACTGCAGATTTCCGGTGCACTGGAAGGAAATTGATCAGAGAGCCATATCGTCCTTTGGGTACCCAAATTGGGGTAGCAGGGGAAAGATAATGATCACGTCAGGTAGAACAAATGGAACTCAGTTTCTATGTGAAGGATATATTTTAGACCCATAGGTTTTATTTTTATGATACTTTTTTGTTTTATAAAACTAGCTATAATTATTCTTTCAAAACTTTGAAACAATGTTTTGGTTTAAAAATTTACAGGCAAACTCACTAGATGGGCATTATTTTGTTTGTTCATGTTGCTGATACAAGTACATGACGCATACTATTTTCTCAAAATAATAACGGGTTCAAATGATCTGTGCAAATAAATTGATTTGCACCTATGGGTGGTCTAACTAAACCAATATTACAAACCGTTCTACCAATGCCTGCAACACAATTAACAGCTACCAACGATTATTTTTAATAAGAACATATTTCACTTGCGATCTAGCTATGAAGTCCATGTGTTCCCAGTTGTTTTACCATGACAAAGATGTGAGGATTAATTATATTTCTGTATTGTTATTGTGAGCAGCAATTGTCAGCTGAAATTATGAACCGTGCAAATCAGAAGAAACATTCTGCTCCCTCCCCCCCTTAAAAAAAAACAAAAAAAAAAAACATTTCAGCTTGTTGCATTCAAAAATTTTAGTAAAAACATTCCACTCATGGATACTTCTAACTTTCTACCTTATACTAGACTGAGTGAGGATCACTGATACATTATTTAGCTTGGTATTCTTTTATAAGCCAGGATCTGGTTACTTCTGGTTTTGGTCAGGTTAATACCACTGTCATCTTAATGCTTGTGCAAAAAATTTCCTACTGGCATAAATTTCTATCTCTTATGTCATGATATTGAACTCCTCTGCACCCCATCCGCCTCCCCCCAAAAGACAAAACATGCATGCAGCAATCAATTTATATGAGGGATGCCATGTCATGCTTTTACTCGGATCATGTTAGCTTCAACGTGCATTTGTGCAGGAGATTACAAAAGGTGCATGTGTCTTGTCAATCATTAAGATGGCAGATACCATCATCCGATTTCAGTCTTTGATCGAATGTGGGGAAGAAAATCTCCAAAGGGAATATTGATCTTCCTGGGGATCAGACCAAAAGCTCAGCCATACGACTACGCAATTTTATTTTTACACCAAAAGAAACATTTTTTTTTTGTGTGACCGCTAGCTTACAGGACTGATGAAGCATTTCATTATACTTTATTCTGGGATCTTGCGCTAATTATGAACACTAAAGATCTATGATGATAGATCGATGGCTAATCTTTTGTGAAGTCTTTATAGGAAAGGAATAATTTCCTCAGTAATCTGAATGGAAGGATAGTTTATGATCATTTATTCTTTCAAAGCTAATGTATGGTGTCACAAAAATTACTGTATTAAGTTTATTAACTTTTGAAAGATGAGGATAAAATTTAAAGTTTTCAGTTAAAATGCATTTTTAGGCACATAGCCTTCAATTAGTCACCATCATGCTTTCTTGTCATTTATTAGAGAATAAGCAAGCACTTAAAAACAGCTCAAAATTGTATACTGGAATTAAATCTCATTCTCCAAAAGTATGTCTAATTTCGGTGATCCGGGACACTTCATTGCCAAACTATGGACTCCCTGCTTACTGAATCTTACAAAAGTCCGAATATTTAGGTTTGCAGCAAGTCATTTTTCCATTCAGCAGATCATGCATATCTTTCCAGATTCTACAGCAATCATAGAATGGCTTATGAACGAACTAAGCCAACACTATAAATTACACAAAAATCCCCAGTCTGTATACATGTGTTGTCTACAAACTGAAGTTACTATTCAGGTGCTTTTTCATTTTTTTTTCTATAAACTTTTATTTGTTTTCTGAGGTTGACAACAGCTCCAAAGGCATTTTAATATGCTTTTCAATGTGCTTTTTCATGACCTCTCCACATACAGGATATGCACATCATACCTTTATGCACTTTCAGTTCCGTCAAGAAATGTCAATGTTGTTGAGCTTATAAAGTTACATAATATTTTCTGTATTGCCCCAAATACTTCCACCAAGAAGTGGTAAATTTTCCAACAAATAATCGGTCTCATGTAAGGCCATATTTGGACTCAGCAAGGCTCATCTAAATACTGTCCTTTATATATATTCCCCATCCAGGTAAACTAAACCCAATAACTTTATAGTGTTATGTTATACTTCATCTATATCTGAGACACATTGTGCATGCATGCCTAGAAATTAGCAGCTGAGACCTGAATATTTTTTTCTGAAAACCAATATGCATGGGCTGTTTAAAGTGTGATGTTTGAATATAACTGGAGACACAGAACCATCATCAGCATGCAAGAAATGTAGAAATATATACATGTAGACTAGCCCTGAAGCACCGTCAACACTTTTGGCCAGGGAAATTTCCATTATGGCTAAAAATGTTGGTGTATGGTGCTTATATGACCGGTCTGCAAAAGATGACAAAGCATGAACTCAATAATGCTCAATGCATTCAATTTATGCAACCATTCAGCTAATGCTGTACATTTATATTTAATCATTCTGAGTTGCACAGTGAATGTGGGATGGGGACCAGCAGTTATAAAAACAATTATTACTAACTGGAATAGGACAGGAGTTGGTTTCTCAAAAAGTCTTAAGTCCAGTAGTGGTCTTCACTATGGAACAGACAATGGTTGCCAAGGTGATTAGTGAACTTAAGTCTTGTTTCTAGATTTAAAGATTTTTCAAGAAATTGGTTCCAGGAGATGACGGAGATTATGATGGGTGAAGGTGACATCGTATCGTCACGCAGCATGCCACCTGGGTGACATCTGTTAACTGAGCCCTTAAATTGCTAACAAATGAATTAGATCAGGAATCGTCTGCTGGGAGGGTTTCACTTTCATTTTATTGTGAGGGACAATCAGGGACTGCGCTCAATAACTTTGTGTGGCTATATGACTTATAATTTACAACTAAGTAGCGGGTACCAAGACTGATTTGCATGAAACGGTGAAATCGCTCAAGGATATACATCTTGTCAACTTATATAATGAGTGCACTGAATGATAGCTCAACCTGTTTCCATGAAGATCCTGAAGGCATCAGCAGCTTACAATGGATATACATTGTGCTTCTACTGCTCATTATCGTCCTAATTTGTTTGAAGAATGGCCTTATATTAGCAGTGTTCATTCGATCTCCCCGACTTCGAACACCAACAAATTTCTACATATTTCAGCTGGCCATAACAGATTTTAGTGTTGGAGTGACTTTAGTATACCAGGTAACAATAATGTTCAGAAGAGAGATTGTACACAATCACTACGCCTGTGTTCTGCGCTACGTGTGTGCATCAATGTTCATGGGTGCATCCATGATGGCCTTGTTGGTGATGACTTACGACCGCTACTCAGCGATCAAGAACCCACTGACCTACCACAGCTCTTTGAGCCTGCAGCGCTACCTAGTGTCGACGATAATAATTTGGTCACCGCCTGTGGTTATATGCTTCATCATACCTCTAATCTGGCACAACTACTGTCCAAGCGAATGCGACTTTATTTTGATCATGAAACTGGAATACCTTCAGTTTTTGCTAATACCCATATTTCCCATATTGTTCAGCATTCAGATCATCCTTTACATTTGGATCTTCAGTATGGCCCGGGCACAGGTTCGTAAAATTCAAGCGACTGCTACTGATGTTAATACTTCACCGGATACTATGACTGAAAATGCTACATTATCATCAGAAGCCCACCGTGGCCAGATGCGCCTGGTTAAAACTGCTATCATTATATTTGTCACCTTCTATGTATTCTGGACACCTTTCTTTTTGAGTACCGCAGTCCAAGCATACACTGGACAACTGAATTCCGACAGCATGAATGTCATACGTGTCTTAGCGGCTATTCTGGCTGGGGCAAATTCTGCTGTAAATCCTTTGATCTATACACTGAAGATTAAGGCATTCAAGACTGAAATCATGAAGATATTTGGGAAAACTATCATGGAGGAATAATCAGTGGAAATTATGGACAATAACACACCAGAACTTTCCTGAATGGCTATAGCATTGGCATGATTGGATTGGAAACTTAGAAGAAGAAACTACAATATATTAGACATCGATCGGCCCATTGGTGTGCCACTATTTGCAAGGACAGAGAGGCCCTGAGGCCCAGGAGACACAACATCTGAAGAAAGTGCTAATTACGTGTCTCAGGACACACCAAGAAGGACTGGAAGGTGGCAACTGGATCCAGAATCCAGTTGTCCAGAGGACACGTTCTTCACACCCAATATTATCTGTATCCGCCAGTAAAGGGACTGTTGTCATCCCATATGTGGGATGGGTTTCTGCCCAGATAGCTCGCCTTTTCCGCAATAGAGGCATCATGATGACTCACATCTGCACCTACAACACGATCAGAGCCATGCAGTCTGGTGCGACCTAAAGACCGGCTCTCTATGGAAGAACAGGCCGGTTTAGTGTGCAAATGTGCCAACTATCCTGCATCTTACATTGGTGAGACCAAGAGACCCCGGGCGAAACGGCTCATGGAACACCGACATCTGATATCCCCGCTGAGAGAACACATGACCGAGGAAAGCCATAGGTTCAACCTGGAAGATGTGGCAGTGAGCAGTGGTGAGGTGCCATGAAAAAGACTGGTTTCGGCGTGGCGACTGGCTGAGGCTGCATCGCCAAGGATCGCCCATCACTGAACCGGGACGCTCAGAGGCTGACATACCCTCCCCGCCATCTACAGCCAGCCGTGGTCATCATGTGACACTAGTGACCTCTCTGATGACCAGGAGTCATGTGACACTAGTGACCTCTCTGATAACACGTACCATATGACACTAGTCAGACCTCTCTGGAGTCACGTGACAACAAGGAAGCTAGCTTCAGTTTGCTGAAGAAGGCCCGACGTACGTTGCAGGTCGAAAGCTACAAACTTTCGAAGACTTTACGCTGGTGTGAATGTTTAATAAATTCTATCATATTAGATATGTTATGAAATTTGAACTTTTTTTAACCAGGCACAAAATAAGGGAAGGCAGTCATAAGCAATCATAAGCATGATAAGAGAAAGCATATATACAGTGGTCCCTCTATTATAAGACCACCCATGGGACCAAGGAAATGGGGTCTTATATTGCAGGTGGTCTTAAAATAAAGGTCATTTAACTCAGAAAATTGCCCTTTGGGACCAAATCAAGCGGTCTTATAATAATCAAGGGTGGTCTTAAATAGAGGGTTGTAAAATAGAGGGACTACTGTACATCTCACAAGCCAATAGTGGAAACTAATAGGGAATTTATCACTGGGTCGGGGTACAGAAACTGAGCCTGACTGTGTTGTATTACAATGTTGGCACAGAGGAAGGAGAGAGGAAGGAAGAAGCAATTATTATACCAGCAAGTAATCCAGGATTTTACCCAAGATAAGGAAGGAAAATTTGCTGCCATAAATAAACTGCTCTCTATCTATATTTATGCTGCCCCAAGATAAACCATTCCAGCTCTAAATCCAGAGCCACTTGGATCAAAACATAACATTACCTCAGGACAGACGCAAATAATGGCCAATAATAAATTACTGACATCCAACAATGATTGATCGAGAAGCCGCCCAGAAAGATATATACAAGGTCTCTACAGAAAAGGTGTCTATCCAGAAGGCACACACACTAAGTGGATTTCCTGGTTTTGTTCTTCCAACCCTTTATTTAATCTGCTTCCTAGCTCAGACTAGGAATCGGTTCCATGTGTTGCCAAAGGAATCCTGGAGCTCATCTTTTAGCTGTGTGTACTGTAGTAGTAGCAATAGCCAGCGGAAGGCTCAGAAGAGTGTACTATAAGGATACGCAAATCAAGAATTTTCCAAGGAGGAACCATGGCAAGAGAAATTAGCAGCTCTTGAGTTACACAATCTTCGATACAAAAATCTTCGCTGGGGAAGTGCATGAATGTTGTGCAATTAATAATCTACTTCCATGATCTCAGTGAATGATGATGTACTAACAACTAACATTTTACAACTTGAATACAGCATCTTGTGACCAGTATCGGTGAAAAGCAAAATGTATTTGACTCGGGGAAAAGGAGTGGAATTTAGTGAAGTCTGCAGAGCAAATCGTATTATAAGCTTCATACTAATCAACCAACCAACTATAATATAACCAAGTTTTTATAAACATTAAATATTTACTGCCTTAAAAGTAAATTTCCGGGCGTTACTAGACCAGTTGTTAAAATCTTTAGGCCATCTCCTGCTCAGAGTATGCACATGAAATTAGTGGTCATTGTGAGACTTTTTAAATTGTCGTGTATCAATGGATGCAGTCTGAAATTTATTCTTTAGATGTGGGAATAGCGTTGTCTCCATCTAACCATGGCATCAGGGAAGAACTTACTTTCAAAATTTTGCATAGCAAAAAATTCCAGCTTTGAAGAAATTGGTATGAAAAGTACAATGTAATAACATATTTTAATGTTAAAAATTGCTACACTTTTTGGAACTTGTGTAGCATTTGTCTGATCTTGTGTAGCAAACTGCACCGCTACACCAGTTAAATTGTTCCCTGCATGGCATCAGGGGCATACCTCCTTCGGAATATTTCTCTCCTTTAGAGGTGTGCTTTGGTGAGTGCATGCTGCCAAGGACCGTGTCCTTTCTAAAGAGGTTGTCCATTCTAGAGAGTGTCCTTTAAGAGAAGAACCACTGCAACACCCTAGTGACCCTACAGAGGAACTTTCGAGGATGTGTTATTAAGCGATATTTCTTTTTGGTGGCTCTTTATTGGTAACCATGCAGATTCTACTGATTTTAATATCCGGAAGAAACAAAATCTATCTTACTGTACACCAAAACACCACTACATACATTTTCATGTTTTCTGTGAATTTTCTAAGCAATTAAGTATTTACCATTTTTTTCTGTTGTGCTGTATTTCCAGTAGTTTTACTGTTGCAACAGCAAAGCAATAATTATACAGTGAAACCTATCCTGAGAGACCACTGCCATGAAAGACCACCTGTCTTGAAAGACCACATATTCCTGGCAGAAGGTCCTATATCAATGTACTTGAATCTGCCACCAAAGACCACCTGTCACCAGAGACCATATTTGCATGGCCCATGGTGTGGTCTTTCAAGACAGGTTTCACTGTAATACATAAGCCTAGCGCTCACCTATTCCATGGCAAGTTGCTGCTGAAGGATTTTAAATGACCGTGACTGGACGTTTGGGTTTTGCGGCGGACCTCCTGACCGCCATGCCTGCGTCTCACGTACCACCTCCGCTCTCGGAGCTTCACTGACGTGACCCATAGAAGATTCCGGTGTGGGTGGGGGTAGGGACTGTCCCACGGGAACAACATTTCTGGATAGAGACCAAAAACACCAAATGCTACATGTTAGCGGATATCAAGATCCAAGCATGAGCTGACTAGTTGTGCATATAACCATATGTATATACATTTATAAATGCATTGTTAAGCTGCTTGGAATAATGTACATATACTGGACCACATACTTGATGTACGAGTCAATAAAGTACTACTACTACTACTACTACTACTACTACCGGTACTACTACTATATACAGCTGCATAGTAAAAGCAGACATGTTCACAGGAATGAAAGTTTGCATTTCTGAAGCATGCACGTCATGTTAACATTGAATTTTAAGTTCGCGGCCAAATAGGCTGATGAAAACAGCATTTTTCACCTTCATGGGAATTAATTTTAAAATTTTGCTTGCTTAACTCATGACAATAGCAAATAAATTCCATGCAAACATTTCTACTTATAGACAGTATAACAATAAAGGTTAAAAATATTCCCCTGCAGATGGCAGTGAGCATGGTGAGAGACTTCAGGCTTGTACAAAATTTGGGGAAACCAATATACAGTCTTCAATTTTTCTGACTCCTCAAGTAGAATATTTTCTCATATTTACATACTTTGTCTTCTCATACATGTATAAAAGTATATTTTATATTTTATTTTATTTTTTATTTTATTTTATATTTTATGCAGATTGATCTAGTGTTGTGCTCTTTTCTCCTTTTAATTTTTTTTATAGATATCTGAAGGCTGAAGAAGAAATTCTTCAAACTGTCTTTATAATCCTAAAGATATTGTGCTTGTACGTTATACAGCTGCATAGAGTTGTACGAATCATCTCCCTGTATATATACAAGGGGGCAGTTGCCAGAAAAATCTTAAAGTATGAAATTGATCTGAGGTATGGAAAAGATAATGGTTCCTATTAGGTGATTGGCAGGCTTAATTCCTTTCTAGACTCAAAATGGCTGCAGTATACAGCAGTCCTTCTATTTTACAACGCTCTATTTTAAGACCACCCTTGGTTATAAGACCGCTTGATTTGGTCCCAAAGGGAAATATGCTGTTAAATGACCTTTATTTTAAAACCACCTGCAATATAAGACCACATTTTCTTCGTCCCATGGGTGGTCTTAAAATAGAGGGACCACTGTACATGTGTACATGTAATCTGTATCAGATCTGAATGCTAAAATACACTCGGATTAAATCTAAGTGTGTGTCAGAATATATTGATAATTTCTGGGAAACTGACCCACAGATGTCACCCGGTACATGTACCTTTTTTCTTGCAACCCTTTATTTTAAGACCACCTTGATTATAAGACCGCTTCATTTGGTCACAAAACGTAATGTGATACTTGAATGAAATTTATTTTTTAAGACCGTCTGCAATATAAGACCACATTTTCATGGTCCTATAAAAATGAGATAGAGGGACCACTGTACTAGTACAGCCATCAAATACCCAATAAATACTGCACTCTACCTCTTTAATGCTTATTTCATTTCAGTTATTTTGGTACACGTACATGTATAAAGTTTGTGCGCCAGTATTAAATATATAAAGTTTCACAGATTATAGTCAACATTTATGTTTCGAGATGACATTTGTCTAATGCAAAACAGGCAGAATTTAATACTACCACTTCTAATTTTACCAGGAGACCAACATAAAACAGGGACATTTTAGATACATCAGTGGGTTAATGGGCTACCAGCTCCCTGGATGGAAAATTACCACTTCCCCAACTCCATACATTCAGATAATTTGCTTCGTCACTGAACAGGCACATGTAGTAATTTGATATCCGTACCCTATACTGTACATTGGGAAATCTTTTTTTTTTCACTAGTGCTTGAATTATGCATATGTACTAAACATCACATTTCCAAGTAACCCATCCTTTTTAATTTATGTCCTTTTTAATTTATGACAGGGAACAATTGAATTTACTTTCAAAATTTTGCATAGCAAAAAATTCCCGCTTTGAAGAAATTGGTACGAAAAGTATAACGTAATAGCATATTTTAATGTTAAAAATTACTATACATTTTTGAGCTGGTGTAGCATTTTTCTGATCTTGTCGGGTTGCGATGGCCGAATGGTTAGCGCGTCGGACTCCCAACCACAAGATCGTGGGTTCGAGTCCCACCGAAACCACTTGGCCCATCAAAACCGTGCCGCGTGGGCTACGGGTGGCGACAA
>JAAUYG010134285.1_pt1 | contig 10293 bp, 8 predicted proteins | sample 7278091 | NCBI WGS metagenome assembly JAAUYG01 (sample SAMN14350201, study PRJNA611818) | marine sediment metagenome | isolation source: surface marine sediment (0.6m) | place: French Polynesia: Moorea | collected 2018-08
AGTTAGAATTTTGTCATGATGCTCGCGGGAATTTACGTGACGTGTTCTGTCGTATATCACTGCGCCCCATATGAAGGAACTTTCAATATATTTTTGTGCACTGATAGGTTTTGGTGGCCAGACGACCGGAAGCACAACAGTAAAGTTCAGCCCTCCCGGCGGCTCCGACACCATGATGAAGAATGGCGCAAAGACCTCGATTAACACCAGCCATCAGTGCATCACAGCCATGAGAGAGTATGAGAAAAAGAGCTTGGAGGTACATGCCATCTGTCCTTTCTTGTGTGAATTCGATACAGGACTAAGCAGAAAACAGGAAAACATAAATAACTATGGCTTCTTTTGTGTTGTAAATGTTATAAAGTTGTTCAATTTACACTTGATCAGGATTACAAATATTGCTTATGAAATGACTATTTTTGTTCTTTGGCGAGCCTGTGGGTGTTTAATGGACTTTATGTTCTGTGTTTTCTCTCAGGAGCTGCGCTACGAAGATTATACTGCTAACGGAATGTCCCCACCACGGCCAGCAGCAGGCAGTGGAGGGCTGTTTGGTGGGACGACACACACCGCCCAGTCTTCCCCAGGCTTTGGCGGCTTCGGACTACCACAACATAAAATTGTAGGGTTTGCTGGTAAGGATATAGCAGCTGTTTGAACGTTTAAAAATCAGGCTGGTGTCAGAAGACTAGTCTATTAAAATCTCAGGATTAACTTAAGTCGCCAATCCGAGCAATGTGATTGGCTAAGAATTTGACTCAAAACTTAGACTTAAGTGTTTTCGAGAACTCCAGCTCATGGGTATGCATATAGGCATGTCAGGTGTGTTTTGGTTGAGGGTTGGAGTTGTGTTGTGTGAGATTTGTTCTTGAAAGATTAAATATGTGTAATTCTTGGCACGCATAAAATTAGTACACACTATATAGTAAACCTATATTTGCATCACAAATAATGGTTGGTTTTTGGAATTAACCAGTGCCTAAGGATACACCAAAACCACGGCATAGAAGACTGTGAAATTCCTACTCGTAGAAGGAAACAGATGTTACATTATCACAATACACTTATGACATGAACGCTTTTCTAAAACAAATACCATACAAATACATAATCTATTGGGATAAATCAAATACTCTTGCAGTGTAGCCCTGAATTAAATCTACACAAACGTCAATGTCTTTATTTTGGTACACAGAACGTCAAGAACGTTTAATATTCGGGATAAACGTTTCAATCATATAATAAAATATCTAAACATATATATGGGAAATAGACATAGACGAACGTAACAGAATACACTGGAAGGAAAAGATTATGGCTATAACAAAATTACTAGAAGACTGGAAAATTAGGGACCTTTCCTTATATGGAAAAGTAACGATAATCAAAGCACTAGCACTTTCTGAAATAAAATTTATTACGACTGTTCAAGTTATACGGAATGGAATTGTAGCACTACTTAACAAACCGTGTCCCAATTTTCTGTGGGACGAGCCGAGTTCTCTGTGCCAAAATGGAACACGGATGGATTGGCATGATAGATGCTGATACATATTTTTGCACTTAAAGCCGTATGGTTAAGTCGTATTCTTATAAAAATCTGCATAAAACTGGACCACAATAGGTAACTATTACATAAACCACTTAGGTGGAAAACAAACTGTTTGCGCAATGAACCAACTTTCAGAATTATAAAACCTACCAGGTATTTACCAAGGAATTATACATGTGTTATCTTTTAAATCTTTTAATAAAGTTAACATCTAGATCTGGTACACCAACGAGGGAAGACATACTAATGCAATCCTTGTGGAGTAGCCGCAATATAACATAGGTTAACAAATCTACAAAAGTCACGAATGTCCGTTTTCGAGGCATGGATAGAATCTGAAATTATAATGAAAATTATTGATTTATATATAGACGATATCGGATGACTACTTTTGCTCAAATATTTCAAACCATAGAAACATATTAGACTGTAGTGACTTGAATTGACGTTGCAATTGTTATCACCTGTTTTGGCACGGTATGACCCTTTTGGTGTTGATGTGCCGTTAAACTTTGATAACACCCACTCACTCATATTTTGTAATATGTTTCTATATGGCTAACAGCCCAGGAACTATAAGTGAGGATGAAACCTGCAATGATGCAATGAATTTAAAATATAGTAGACACAAACTTAAAAACAAAAACATACCTTGAAAATGTTTGGGAAAGACTTTTTGGGCCAATGATCCTATTGACTTTAAAATAGCATATTAAAGGAAAATGTTAGGCATGCCTGATAAAAAAACTAGCTGACATAAACTATAAAATTTGACACATGATTTTATTGTGTGGTAAAATGAAAAAGACGGAAACTATCCACATCTGATCCATGTCTTCTATGTGACGAAAAGGACACCATTTCACGCAATATATAGATTGCAAGAAGGCTCATGCTACTTAGATATTATAAGTAAGTCTTTGAATATATCAATTTCTTTGGAATGTTATCATCCGTCTGAGGTGGAAAAGATATGATTGAATACCATAATGCATGTTATTTTTGCACACGGAGGGTATGTTAGAACGTAATGCCATAAAACAGGGTTTGAAAAATGTGGCTAAATGTTTAAAATATGATTTGTTAGCTCAAATGAGTTGTTAGCTCAAATGGATAAATATTATAGACGAATGTAACATGTGGATAAGTTACGTTAATATGAAACCTTTGTTGTTTGTCAAAAGTGATTTTTTATTCTGACTGAAACATGTGTATAGTGCATGTATGACTGGAAATTTTATAATTGTGAATAAATATTTTAGAACAAATTTTATTAGATTCCGTTAGTTCCGGGATAGGGGAAGAGTTAGGCATATGCTTCTATTTGGCATTAATAATACGTCATACACGTATATTGGGAGTCCAGCTGCGCTACTAGATATGACATTGTGACTTCAAAAGTTTAACTTTAAGGTAATTAATGTAACCCTCTGATAGGATAGGAGTAGAGTTAGGCATATGTATTTGTTGAACAATACTAGGGTGTTCTATGAACTATAAAAAGTCATAATGTGCTTAAGGGTTTACCAGGGGTGACCCTGAAGGGCCAAACATAAATCTACACGTTTTGCATGTTCTCGGAATCTTAAAACCAGGGAGAAATATAAGAAAAAACCTGTCTTTTAGTGGCCCTAGAATTTTGTGCCATTGCTCTTTCCTGTTTCATTGGACTTTGTAGAATCTTGTTTGTCTTTAGGTTGTTCTGTATCTGAAACAAAAATGTAAGAAATGTAAGAGGACTTAGGGTACATTTTATTATGAGAGCAATATCTCAGTCCGTATATTCTGCCGATTATTTACTCCAGGTGAAAGTCTTCCTCAGAAGCTGACAACTTTGTTGAAGACGCTGTTATCAGAACACAGAGTGACGTCATGGGATATATCTGGCCAGGAGACAGATGATCTCATCATGAAAATGACACTGTCAACACGGAGGTCACAGGTACCGTGGTATTGTATAGAAAGAAGACCATATATGTTAAGACGTCGATACTGGCATCAGGCTAGAGGTCTAGTTATGGTTCGTACCCGCTTTAGCCTGCCGGCTAAGGCGTCCGGCTGTAGTAATCCACCACGATCGCGTTAAAAGAGAATGGTCATTTTCTATGGGCTATATAATGTTCATGCATGTGGGTCAAACGTTCACCTAAACAACACATCGCTTGATAAAGGCAAAACAATCTAGGTAAATTATTCTGAAAACCACACAAATTCATGCCATTCAAGCACGGGAGTTTATAAACAGCATTGCATTTATGGCGTACAAGAGTACAAGAGATGACTTTTTTCTCCAAGGGTTTATCATAAAAGAAATAACAGAGAATGAGTTCTGTTGACAGAAAAATTAAGAACACTCGGATAAATTATTAAATAAATGATATTACATCTGCTTTTCGCTCTTGAAGGATCCGAACAGTAATGCCATACCTGGCTTTTCTGGCAGCAACACATGGAACCCATTCAATGTCTTTGGAAGAAACAGGCCCAGTAGCGGAACTTTCAGTTCGACCAGTAACGCCACATCAGGATCAAGTTGCAGCAGTTCAAGGACCCACACAGTTACAGGTTTTACCATGGGAAGTCCTGCTAGAAACAATTGCAACTGTAGAACCGTCTCCAGAGCGGCGAGATGTACACCTAGTAGCCCTAGCAACACTAAATTCGGTAACTCTGACCGAGGTACATCTGGGACCTCGGCAGCATCGCATCAGCATGATGACCTGCTTAGGGGTAAGATGAAGCATTTAGTAGTTAATATATCTGTTAAATACAGACTTTGGGGCAAGTTTTAGATACCTAGGACCAAAACACCAAACATGAGGAGATGCATTATGAGTCATGTACTTGTGTTTTGTATCGGGTACATACCAGTCTCCGTCAGTAACTGTACCGAGCTGACAAGTAAAGGGTTAAAGTGGAGCCTACTTTAGTCATTCTCAACTCGATACCTTATGATTGGTAGAACCATACTAACTAATAACAGCACACCACTGTTTTTGATTTGAAACTACCGATTATCCAGGTAGGCATTAAAATATTTCAGATAAAATTATCCAGATAAATTTGATTAATAACGTCTGTAAGGGTATGTTTATCTTTAAAGCAAGACAGTTATCAAATTTTAGACTGAATTTGGAATTTATTGTAAAATAAATCAGAAAATTCGTATAAGGGTTGAAATACATGCATCACCGAGTGTGCAATATTGTGTTTGCACTAGGGTCGGTATATATACACTAGGGATAAGAGAGTAACCCTTTGGTATATACATTGCCTTCCTTTTCGGTTGTTTATAAAATGGATTGAGGGCGATGTCGAAAAGCAGTCGGTTTTAGTAGTGGAGCATGGATTGTTAAGACAACAGTAGCCGTCATATTGAAATTTATTTAATCTGAAAGATAAAATATGGGGTATATCACAATAGACTCTGATATGAAAAAAATCAAATAAAATCCTTTAACGGTGCCACAATACGGTCCTGCTACGCCTAGTACAAATCGGCATCTCTGGATAGCTTTTTTACTTGGAGCATAAATTCTGCAAACCTCGTTATCACATACATTACTGGCTTTGCATCAAATGGGAATTTCCACTGTTAAAAATGATATATTGTCTCTTGTCAAAAGGATAATACCTACCTCTGAAATATTTGCATATTCAGTTATGGTTCACTCCAGGTGAAGATCTTCCTCACGACGTGACATCTTTATTGAAGACGCTGTTAGCAGACCACAGAGTGACGTCATGGACCATCTCTGGCCAGGAGTATGATGACACCATAGTGAAGCTAACACTGTCACCACAGGGAGCAGCGGTACATGCCCGTGATTGTGTAAATGATTTGCATGTAGTGGGTTTTTATAACAGAATATCACCTGTCTGCATCTAGTTTGTATTGGACATGGATTGCTCATGTAATTTCATGGAATTATACTGTATTGTACGGGTTTATGTTTCCTTGGTAAAGGCAAAGAATACAAATGCAAACGCAAAGAATACATGGCGTCACCCAAAGTAACGGTATACTATTATACAACTATTAAACATATGCAGTATTTCTGCAAATCCACAACTGTATATTTTAACTACTAACAAGAAAGACCGTTGGGACAGCGCAAAACCCTGCCCGCCCACAATTTTTCTCTCGTGATATCCAGATTTAGTATGTTATCTATGTATCTATAATATATAGATCTACCATAACTGACTCGAAAATCTAAGTGACCCTGACTGACCTTTCAGCGTCATTCGAGCTCAAATATGCCGGTGCCATCGGACTCACCACATGTGGTTCCTATTAATGTTTAAAAGTAAAATATGGCCTAACTCGGCTCTTTTACGAGATATTAGAAATCAAAATTGGTGAGTGACCTTGACTGACTTTTGTGGGTTACTTAAGGTCAAATGTTATGGCGCTATTGGGCTCCCAATGTTTGGTCTCGTGGTAATGTTTAATGGTAACATATGGTCTCCTTTATGAAATATAAGGCTTTGGCCTTTCAAGATAACTCAAGGTCAAATCTTATGGCACAATTGGACTCATATAAGGTCTCCTATTATTAATCATTAATAACATATGCCCAACTAGGCTCCTTTACGAGCTTCAAAATATGAGTGACCGTGAATTTGAACTGTTAACGTCACTCATGATCAAATCCAATGGTGCCGTTGGACTCCCCATATATGACTTCCTATTAGTGTCTAATAGTAAGTTAGTAACCATAGGTATATTCGTCACCGTTTAGCTGTTATAGCTGCCCCAAATAAATCTCCCATCTCTTATCATTAGGCTAAAATTTTAGCAAAGCTGGGGCGGGGTTTAATTAATGTTGGCGATATCTATGTAATATGATCATATGCTACCCCTCTTGTTGTTATCCAGCCTTTTGCCAAATCAACCTTCAGTCTTGGGAACAGTGTTGTATCCAGTCCGTCCGGACATCATGACGAGCATCGCCCTGCCACTGCGAGTTCTTTTTCTACAGTAAGTACTGGCGGGACATCTACCACCGCCCACACAACGCTTACGTGGGTCACAGGGTCGGTCAGTCATGGCGACAGTCGCCTAGGAAGATCTTTATTCGGGACACCCGTGACAAGTTCTGCTGGAGTCACAGTTACTGCTGCAAATACAAACACATCATTGTTTGGGACACCTGCTACAACGTCAGAGGGGGTTACGCATTTCGCTACAAAGACAACGTCCACACTGTTGTTGACATCTGGAAGTGCATTGGGAGCTGCAACTGCCATGTCAACGTTTGGAGTTGGGGCAACACTGCCGTCACATCTGCCGGAGACTCCTGCCACGAGTTTCTTGGGACTTTCGAGTTCCAGGACAATGCCTGGGGTTGGGGCATCAGTGCAAACAAGTCTGTCATTGTTTGGAGCTTTTACCACAAGTTCACTGGGAGTAACGACGGCTACGACAACGCTTGGAGTTGGGACATCAATGCAAACAAGTCCGTCCTGGTTTGGAACTTGTACCACCAGTTCAGTAGGAGTAACGGCGGCCACGGCAGCGTGTGGAGTGGGGACACCAGTGCAGAAAAGTCCGTCCTTGTTTGGAACTTGTGCCACAAGTTCAGTAGGAGCAACGACGGCCACGGCAACGTATGGAGTGGGGGTGTCAGTCCAGACAGACCCGCTCTTGTTTGGGATTTCAGTAGGAGTAACGACGGCCACGCCAAAACATGGAGTAGTGGCATCAGTGCAGACAAGTCCATCCTTATGTGGAACTTGTCCCACAAGTTCGGTAGGAGTAAAGACGGCCACGGCAACGTATGGGGTAGGGGCATCGGTGCAGACAAGTCCATCCTTGTTTGGAGCTCCAGAGGAAGCACCTGATTCAACCGAAGGCACCGAGCTGTCACTTAGTGGCAAACCACAGAGCCTGTCGGACCTGTTTCGGGCGAAGGACGGTGAGTGGGAATGCGATATTTGCTGTGTCAGAAACCAGCCTAAAACTGCTAAATGTTCGGCCTGCGAAAACCCGAATCCGAACCTTCCAGTAACCGAGTCGCCCGAGGTTACATCATCTACTGAATCTGCATCTGTATCGGATTCCATGAAGATAGCCAGTAGCGAAGTCTTTTCACCCAACGGCGTCCAGGCAGATGACAGTCTTAATTCTGGTTCTAACTTTGGTTTGAGTACAACAGGCGCAGGCTTCAGCTTTGGAGCATGCTCAACTAGCCCTAGCACTGCAACGCCAACAGCTGAACAGAGTGTCAAACCAACAGAAGTCTCTGCTCAGAGCAGTAAGCCTGGTTTCAGCTTCGCCTCTGGGACCATGTGTGGAAACACGACGTCCGGCAGCCCAGGCCTCCTGAACCAAATTACTACATGTAGTCCAATTGCCAGTGATGCGAAGCCAACAGAAAACAGCAAGGCTTCATCTATCTTCTGGTTTGGTAGAGAGTCACATTTCATTTTTTCTTGGGCGAAACAAAAAGACAGAAACCTTCTTAAATCACCGACATCACTGCAGTCGCCTGGCGAAGACCGTTTCTACGTGAACAAGGGAGCTGAAAATGACGATATCGTCTTTAAACCGATCGTGGAGTTGCCAGAGAAAGTGGAACTACGGACAGGAGAGGAGAACGAGAACGTGTTGTACTCACACCGAGCCAGGCTGTACAGGTTTGTGGACAATGAATGGAAGGAACGAGGTTTGGGGGACGTCAACATTCTCCAGCATCAAGACAGCAAGAAATGTCGTATCGTCATGCGGCGAGAACACGTGTTAAAGCTGTGCCTCAATCACAACTTGCTGCCAACCATGGAACTGAAAAACATGCCAAACTCCAAAGACAAAGCGTGGATATGGCATGCAGAGGATTATGCTGATGGTACGGCCTCACATGATACACTAGCCATCAAATTCAGCAGTGCCGAGATTGCTTCCCAGTTTAAATCTGTGTTTGATGCGGCACGGCTGGGTGAAGCCATTCCTGTTATTGCTATAGAAGAGACCTCAAAGTCAACTAAAACTACAGACTTGTCTAGATTTCAGTTTCCTGTTCAAGATGAGAAATCCAGTGTCTCTCCACACCCCAAGATGGTGCTTGGCCAAGCCAATCCCTTCGCCTCCCCATTCCAGTTCACGCAGACTGATCGCAGTGTGTTCGGGGAAACACCGCCGGAACCTGGAGAACCCCGAAGTCCCGGTGGTGGCAGTATACTGGCACAGCTGTCACTAGACAAACCGAAGGGTGGTCAGTGGTATACTCTAGAGGAGTAATTTATTCTTATTATGTTTAATTCTGGTAATACAACCTAAACTATAATTCCATTTCACTTCAATACTGTGCCAGCTGTACGTTAAACTACGTTTTACAGACAACTTAGTACCAGAGTAATTGCAGAAAGTTTTTGCCTAGACTGCATGTCTAAAAGTCTTTTGGCTCCTGAAAATTATGTGATAAATTCCATGCCGCAATGAGATCCTCAAATTTTAGACAAAAATGTGAGAACAAGATTAAGATCTTAACATCCTACTTGATCGTCTAATTATTTTCCTGTCTGAGGGATCTATGTTTCGTTGGTTGGGGAAGGGTATGGGTTTTTGGTGGTTACTATGTCTCGAAATGAAAGAATTGCATCCAGGATTTTCAGTTAGTGAAGTCTATTTCAGCTTCTCTAGATCTCAGCCATAGTTCCAGTACCACCATCATAGAGCAGACAGACGATGATGTGATCCTCGTTGCCGAGGAGACGGTTACCAAGGAGCAGATGGAGAGAGCCAGGAAGTACCAGTTACCTGACCAGTTCTACCTGTATGAATCCAGGCCGCAGTGTAAAGGCTGCCTCGGCTGCCTCGACGACTTTGATTTCTCTACCATTGGTGGGAAGGTCAACTCATAGAAGTCATTGTTACAATGTATATACGTTATTTCTTGTGCACCGAATATACTGTTGTTTTGAAAACAAAATGTTAGCTGCGCCATGATAGGATGGACTTTGTCACGGATAAAGCTTCCTTGACATATATACGACCGATGATCAGTCTTCCAGATAAGCTTATGTAAGAGATATTAGCACTTACATGTGTAAACTTAAATATGGATTGGTAACAATGATTCGGTGAGGTCAATGTTTTAAGACGCATAGGTTTCACGTGGTCATGATTTGTTTTATGAAACCTAACTAGAAAGCCCTATGGATATTCTTGCAGTGCAGAGGTATGATATTGGCACTACCCTGATGCATCCTTCAGTCGTGTTCTATAGTCTTTCTATGGGTAGACTATTTAGAGTTTGAGGCTATATGCTTCTCTGCGTGACTTTGGACGCAACAAGGATTAATGTAGTAAAAACTACTACAGTATTATAAGGATTACCATCGTAATAGGTTTTCATATGGAGGAAAATCTGACCAGTTTGGAAGCTAGTAGCGCATGTGTACATATAGTGACACTACTTAACAGTAGACATACTTAACATAGATGGAACTGTAATCACATCTGCAGAGATGATTTCCTATAACATGTATATTACATATGGCAAATGTATATTCCAGAGTGTTTATTTGCGATTTTAAAATTACTAGCTGTAGATTACTCTGTGATTGTGTTGTTGGACAGGTGGTCCTATTGCTAGTTACTGGGCATGTGCTTGTACATGTGACGAGGGGTGCAGAGAGCAGCCTCCCCGTGGCGCACCCTGGGTATCAGGTCTTGTCAGACATTTTGTTCAGACTTGGCCTGATAGCGAATGCTCTCACACAGTGCAGTTCTTAGA
>JAAUYG010172092.1_pt1 | contig 10293 bp, 8 predicted proteins | sample 7278091 | NCBI WGS metagenome assembly JAAUYG01 (sample SAMN14350201, study PRJNA611818) | marine sediment metagenome | isolation source: surface marine sediment (0.6m) | place: French Polynesia: Moorea | collected 2018-08
ACCCCCCCCCCCCCCCCCCCCCCCCCCCCCCCCCCCCCCCCCCCCACCCCCCCCCACCAAAAAAAAAAAAAAAACACACCCACCCCCAAACCCCACACCAACCCCCCCCCCCCCCCCCACCCCCCCCACAACCCCCAACGCCGCGCGCCGGGCGGGGGGCACCTGGAAAATGTTCAGCCTTCCCTTGTGACATATGTTAATTAGTTTTATTGCCCCCCCCCCAAGGTATTTCAGTTCTTCTTGAGATACACATAATGCTGTGATGCATTGTTCTGCAGTGCTGCATTCCCACCCCCTACGAGGTATTATAATTCTTTTTGTACATGTCCTCTCTAGACTGTGCTTTAATAAGAGACTGTAGAATTAAAGACAATGGCCCTATCAATGGCACATGCTGGGAAACAAACTCTGTGAAAACAACCCTGGAGCTTGGCAATCAGGCATGATGCTATGTACTACTATAATTACCGTCAAATTAAACCCTGGTATGCTTTTCAGAAGCAAAATGTCATGTTAGTTTTTGGGTGGTCTCATTTTTATGCTTTGTTTAATGCAAGATCCCACTGCATATTATATATAACATGTATTGTAGAAACAAGAAGTACTCTTAGCGAGAGTAAATGATAGTGACTGAAATAGACAGTACCGGTATGTCACATTAGACAATGTTTTGTTCTTATAGCAGCTGGACCAATGTTTCTGAAGCTCAATGGCTTGATAACTGAACAAGGACATTTATGTATGGGTTGGTGACTGGGTATCTACTGGCTGACATGTGGCCGGCCTTTAGAGTGCTAGCCCACAAAAACATCATGCCACGGATGTGCAGTGATGTCCAAGCAAGACCATTATCCTGACTCCAAGCCGGCTAGTCAAACTCTAACCTTTACGTACCAAGCACTAATCAGGGTCACAGCAGAACCTAAGATTTTATCATCCCTTTTTATTTGACTCGACTTGGGATCGAGCAGCTCAGAATTAGTCAAGAGAAGCGAATCATACTCCAGTGTACATGTGTAAAGACTGGAGGACTTAAATGTAATACCAAAACCAACCTCGCGTAGTTCATGTTTCAGATCCAAGGCCCGGATTCTCTGCTCATGTGTGCTGTTCTTGAAGCTTTCCAGTTCCTTCCTCATGGAGTCTAGCTTGGCTTCCAAAAGCACCTTTTCTTGCTTCAAACCGTGAAGCTCCTCACTCATCTTCCGCCTGCAGAAAATAAAATTAATATCAGCGTGTTAGAATGAAGTTCAAAACTTTGTATTTTGACATTTCTTTGTCATCAGATGGGTTTCACAGAAAAGAACTCACAATTTTCTTTATTACTACCTGCTTGATTTTTTTTTCATCAAGTAAGATGTTTTTTTTTTCCTTTTTTGAGAATATTGAAACAATTCTTCCAGAACATCAATTCTCTGGTACTCTCAACTAGTACTCTTTGGCTTTTTTTTGCCTTGATTCACACAAATTCTGACTCTTATTGTGGAGTATTTTGTAGTGACTAGACCAGGTTTATTTCACTAGTACCCCTTCCAAACGTATTGCATACAAGGAGTGGTGCACTGCCAAACAAAAAAGTATAGTGCAATTAGGTTAAATTTCACTAAAAGAACATTGCAGCTATTAAACATGCAGGGTAATCATGTCTTTTTTCACAAAATTTACAGGGCTGGAAAAAAATTATGTAGTTTTGAGAACTCCAGCCAAGATGTCATATTTTAACCTACCTGGCTGCCTTCTCCTCTGACCTGAGAGCTCTCTGTCTCTCGTTCTTCTCTTCTTCTTCTTTCTTCTTCTTCTCCTCCTCCAATTTACTTTGGTCTGCTGCCTCCTGCTTTCTCTGGCTTTTGGGAGTCGACGTCCGGCTCCGCTTGGGAGGCTGAAATATAAGACAATAGAATTTAGCTTACAGGTAGATATAAATACATTGTACATGTAGCCAATGGTACAGTTTCTACCTAAAGACCACGGTGACCCTAAAAATAAGACCATCACATAATTAAGACCACTTAGTGGACAATGAAAAGTTACATCATCTGTGCTATATTATTTCAGAATAATTATTAAGACCGGCACAGAAGAAAGGCCACTTCGCACCGACCGTTGGTCCTTGCAATTCTGGGATACCGAAATATAATAGTAAATAGAGGATTTTGAAACTGAGTGTGTTTCTACATAAGCACTCTCTCGTGGTGACATGCTAACTAAACTAGAAAACCATACCTGACAGTGGATGGTCTTTTTCTTTTGTTTTTTTTTGCTTCGACAGTTCTACAGTTCTGTTCAGTGAACAATTACAACTAGACGCTACCTAAAACATGTTTAGTCAAAACCAATTTGACCAGTTACCTATCCAAGTCATATGATCAGTTCTCATAGTTCTACTGGAAATACTTAATGGTTAAGGTTTGGTTCAAAATAATTTAAACCAGTTGCCAATGTTTGTTTTTATGCGGTATAAATGGAACGGGTCTGTGTGACTAACGTTAATCCAGCCTTTACCCTTTTGCCTTACTGAGGGTTCCGATTGACGATCCTGTGACAGTCGACTTTCCCTGTGAGACATGTCATGTAGCTGGCACTCCAGGCTCCGGATTTCCTCCTGGTACACGAAATAATACGCACATACAGAAATGAAATAAAATATTAAAGAATGTTTTAGACCTTTTAATGCATAAATGATGGCTCATGTGCGCAATGAGGTGAAAAATGATTTAAGTGTCCCAAATTTAGATTCAAACTCTTTGCCTATTGATGAGAAGTTGACCCTCTTAGCACATGGCCAATGCGCCACTCTCATGCATATGCATGACAAGTAGGGGAAGCTGGTGATACAGTGGAACCTTGGTGGAACCTAGCTTGAAAGATCACCCAATTGGCGATACAAATGGGGTCTTTGAAGACAGGCGATATTTTTCACTACTCTCAAATCAATTAAAATGTCGGACCTTCTACCGGTATTATCTGGTCCTTCAAGATAGATGGTCCCTCACAACAGTAATGATTTCAAGACTGATGGAAAACAAATTGGCAATGCGCATAAATTTATAATAATCGTGTGTAATACTCGACAGCAATTTTCCTGTGCTAAAGATAGACATGCACAGTTATGGTTATGTGACTGTACAAAACTGCCATACAGAGTGGTGCTTTATATGTAACACAGAGGACATAAACTATCATCAAAATCATAGTAGACACATGTACATCTTTATACATCTACAGATAAGCTATAAGGTTCAAAGTCACACCATGAGACTTCATGACGCAACATTCACAATGTGATTTTAAAACATTCTTTCAGATTTAATATATCATTTGAGATATTTCTCAAAGCCCTCCCTTTACCTGGGAGTCCTCCAGTTTCTGTTTCAGCTGGGCCACGGTGTCGATGTGGATGTGTAGCTGTAGGATGGATTCCTCCATCTCACCTTTCTCTTCTTGTGTCTCCTGCAGCATGCGGTTCAGCTCCACGTTCTGCTCCTCAGCTCTCTGAAACATTACAGGAGCAGTGAAACCTCACCTCGCAAACACCTCTATTAAGACCATTTCCCTGATGGTACCAACAGCTTCTGTGCTTTCATTGTGCTGTGCTTTTTTTGCACCCAACAACTGATGGTGAGCGACGATGTTTTATTCACACTTTCAGCATTCCACACATCTGATTGTCCATGGAATTTTCCATTGAATTTAGGACTTCCTTGTCTTTGATAACTGTATATACTTGTCTTAGATAACTGTATAAAATGTGGTTTGTATCTCGAGGCCTGTCAGTGGTGTCGTAGCAATATCTGATAGGGTTAAAACTGCAAGGAATATTTAATTGATATTTTTGGCCTACTAAAACAAACCATGCACTTTTAATGGAATAAGTATAGTACATGTACATGTATTTAATCATCATCTAATCCCTACCAGCAGTTCACACTGAAGGTCATCTGCTCTCCTCTCAGCGTTCACAATCTTCTGCTTGAGGTTGCTCTCCAGCTTCTTCCTCTGTTCCTGAATTAAAATCAATCAACTTTCTAAGACCAAAAATTTCTAAGATTAAAATGCAAATTAAATATTTTCACGTCACATGAAGTCTTATGACTGTCAAATGTCTTCAAAGTATTTAAATGTGCATGAAAATGCAGCTGCAGAAGTTAACAAATTAATGCATAGCATGTACAAATGATTGTAGGAGATCTTAGCACAGATTAAAGTTGGAAACCTAGTCTACTGTCAAATAAATACATGTACATGTAGGCCTACATCAAAAAGAAGCCTCTTGCTCACAATGCACTTGTTGGGTTCAAAATGTCTGATTGTCAACGAAACTTAATAACTACACAACTTTCTTCTACAAACCTCTAGTAGCAGTGAGTGAATCTCCTTTTATGACAGGGTTTTCAACCTATGATGATCAAACAGTTGACATAAACCACATTTAGTCTTTCGTTCGATTCCGCATGTTCAGTTAGGGATTGAAAAAAGGGCGTCCCAAAATATCCACATGGATGGTCTAACCACTAAACTTACGGGGTCAGTTCCTAACAACTAGGATCTGCTGGAAAAATGTTAACTTAATTTCCTGATATTCGATTCATTCCAGCCTAGCATGTTAACAAGATGTCAGTGTAAACCTAGCCTGTGTTAGATCCTGACCTCCGATCGTGCCAGTTTCTGCTCCAGACGCCTAACGCTATCGCTGTCCTCGTTCAGCTGTAGGATCGACTCTTCCATGATGTTCCTCTCCTCCCGCATGTCCTGTAGCCTCCGGTTGAGTTCGTCGTTCTGCTCAACGGCTTTCTGTAATAAAGACAAGAGTGGACACAAACTGTAGTGTCATACAGATGTACAATCACTGTGGTCCCCTATTTACCAACAGTGTCACCGTATTACAGAGGCGAAAGGGAAATTTAAAGTCTTCAGGACTTGGGTGAATCCTTATCACATAAACGTAGTGATAGTGGTCATGACTGATTTAGTTCTGGCACAGACTGCTGACTGTGGCAGAAATGAATTCTTTCTGACCTGACCAAAGAGTAGCTATAAATAATAAATGCATTCATAGTAGTATTGCGTATTTGGCAATGATTTTTGGTCACATTCGGGAGGGTTGCCTTTGTTGACAGGGGCCACTAAGAGAGAGAAAGAGCACTGAGACTACTGTAAGTTATAGGCTATGGTTAGCGATACTATAATGTCATTCAATATTATCAGTAGCTGACTTCAATGTAATTTGGAATGCCAGAAGTACCATATAACAATCTTCCATTGGAGCAAGCCCCACATTAAATGAGGACTAAGTCCTATAATGTATATTTCACTGCAGTTAGCTAGCCACTAGCCAGAGAAGAGTAGCTATACAATCCAGGTTTTGTTTCGTAGATTCTTCAAATTCTGATGACATGACTTACTGTTAGTTCTGCGTTCATAGCCTCGTCCTGTTTCACTTTCATGTGGCGCAGCTGCCTTTCTAAGCTTTTTCTTTCTGCCTGAAATTCGAAAGCAACTATAGCAACACTGTGCAGTGATTGGCTATTGAAAATGGTTGGCTAAGAATATAACTTATATTCAAAATTTAAGACTTTTAGTATTTTCAAGAACACCATCTCAAGCGGTGTTTATATTCCAGTCTTTCTACCTCGGAGTTATGTAGCTCCTGCTTGAGGCTGTCTACTGTGTCATTCTCCATATTCAGCCTCATGATGGAGTTCTCCATCTGTCCCTTCTCCTTCCGCAACGTCTCCAGCTCTTGGCTTAGATTGGCTGTTTTCTGCTGCGCCTTGAATTGAAAACAACCGAAGCCTGTTAATTGCATTCCATGTTTATTATTAAATTGCAGGCTATGTTATTAAATTTACCACAAATTATAATAATGTATTGGTATATTGGTGTAATTTCACCAGACATGCCAACTTTGCATACATTGACCTATTATAAATCTGTAAATTGTGGATAAAAATGTAACAGTTTTGCAACTTTAATATGAGCATGTGCCTAGTGCAATTGTGTGGGTCAGTTACAGTCCATTGTGTGGACCTACGTAGTTAGCACACCACTCTGGCCAAAATTCGACAGCAAGTTCAACGCCAACACACACGAATGCCGCCACCATGGTTAGCCAGTGTAGCAAAGCAGGGAGCGCAAGCGATGGTTGCCTAGTAACCGCTATGACATGAAACTCATGGCCATAAATGCAAACTGGTGATAGTCAAAGACAAGTAAACAGCTTCTTGTTCTCTGGTGGCAAGTTGGCAACCAGGTGAGTTACCAGAAGCAGAAGGAGGCAGGAAGGCTCTGGCCTCTCTCGCCTCTGACTGTACCCAGTCTTGCAAACACTTGCTCCTCCTCAAGGCTGGCTGTGGCTAGGACGAGACGCCTCCAGCTGGCCAAGGCAGGAGCATGCCTCAGTTGATTCTATAAAAGTTGTACATGTTGTAGAAGGCTCGAGACCAGACTAGCTTAGCCAAAAGTGGGTCAGGCTGGCTGCTATACACCGGCCAAAATGGTATGCTGTATATTACGCTATACATACCTTGTCCAGTCTATCCTGCAGCTGAGTCTCCTTTGCTTTATGAGCCTTTTCAAGGCTCTCCACGACTGTGACATGCTCACGCGTTGCGGTCCGGGAACTCTCCTTGTACTGAAAACCAACCGGAACAGAAAAGTTTTAGAAACCGCTAATAACAAAAAACATAGAGGTGGGCACTGTGCCAAGACTGGTTGTCCTGGTTTGCTAGAAGTGCGTTTCGACAAACGAGGCCAAAATACAGGACACAATTTTGGCTATTATTATACATGTTATATAGCTCTTGCGTAAAGCATTAGACAGACATTGATAAACACCATAAACCGCAAAGGCTGGGTATTCAAGATTTTCAGGACTGAAGGAATTTTCTCAAAGGTCCAAATATGAATTTGTGGCTTTAAAAAGTCTGGCAATTACCAGATTACAGGTATCATAAGTATACTCCCAAACACTTGCTATTTGCCTGGCATAGATTCAATTTAACCATTTGCCAAGGAGAGTCAACCACTTGGCGGACATACCTAATGGACAGAAAACAATTTCAAATACACGTAAGTGTGTTTTATGCTGTATATTACTTACGACATGTAACCATAGCATATAGCATTGTATAGTTTTGGTTAACGGCAACCTTGCAGCCTAGAACCCTCACAATTCAGACCACCTCTTAACTAAGTGTTAATTATGGCCAGGGGTTGTGATATTTCTGAGACTATGAAACACTGAAAGCACCGTTTTTATACTGCTGGGAGGTGGTCTCTATGCTGGGGTGGACTTAATTCTGAGGTGGTGGCAAATTTAGGTCTCACTACTAGTATTTATCTTTGCCAATTACCTGTCGTATCCTGTCCTGCAGGTCTGTCACCTGCGTGCCAGCCGTCTCCAGCTCCGACTGCTGGGTTTTCAGCTCCTGCTCCAGCTTGCTGACCTTCCGCTGAAGCTGCTCTTTCTCCTGCTCCAGCTGCTCTATCAGCTCTTTGTTGTCCTCCAACTCCACTCTGGAATGGACAATAGAACCATGAGAACGGGCACAGGTCATTCATCACCCGTTCATACACTTTGCAGGCCTGGACAGAGTAACCAAAGACCTGGGGCAGTTTTCCAGAAACATCTTAAGGTCCAGAACATGGGGAAAGGAACTTCTAAACTAAAAGTTCACTGAATCATCGTAATGATAACTATTCTCTACTTCATGCTTAAGTTCAATTTGGGGCTTAATATCTTTTTCTGGAAATAAGCTCCTGCTCAAATTTTCCTCACATTATCCTAAGAACATCTAACATGTCTATTACATGGCATCAAAACAGCATTTTTTTATGGGGGGGGGGAGGGGATGGAGGGCATGCTCAGGCTGGGCTTAGTAGTGTTAATACAGCTGTCACTGAATCACGAACATGGTAGCACTAAAGTTACATATGACATGAATCATAAGAAAGAGAAGTTTATGCTACAGACGTGCATGCCGATTTTGTGCATGAAATTACATGTATTTGAATGTTGTTTAATACTTTAGTCTCCAGTGTTACGGTGTGGTTGGTGCAAACTCACTGTGCCTGTTCGTGACAATCATCCCTCAGTTTCAGCTTGACCTCGTTTTCCTGCTTAATCGCTTCCATTAACTGCATGGCCTTGGTGTCCATGTCGGATTGCTTTTCTCGTTCATACTCCAACGATCGCTTCAGACTCTGTAAAAGAAAGATTAAGATAGAACAAGGTTAAAGTGTTGTGATACCCAATGGCCTACCTATGATTATAGTAATTATATCTGTACCTGATCATATCTAAATGGCGCAATGGAAAAGTAAATAAATCTTTCATTCACCATGTACATTCTCTATAAATTTTTGAAATTAGTAATTCAATGTTCACACACAATTGTGTGTCATATTTGCATCAACATGACCACAGAGTGAACGAAATCTTCAAACTTTTCATGGATATTTAAATTACTATCTGTTCACGATGTTAAAACCCAAAACTTCTATTAACTAATTAAAGTAAAGGTTTATGTATCCTCACTGTGCCAGAATTACTGGGAGTGTACCTAATACTACATACGTTTATCTCAGCCTGATATTTAGCTGTGGTCCTCTCCAACATGTTCCTCTCGGCCTCCACCTGGGTCAGACTGTCGTCGCGGTCGGAGAATCGCTTCTTTAGACAATCCAGCTCGGCCTTTAATAACGCCTCCCTGAGAAACCAAGCATGAAGGAACAGTTATCTTCGGGTGTACATGTATATAAAAGGTGCAGTATGAGCAGAGTAATTTTCATGGAATGGCACGACACAAAATCTAACGATTGACAGATGATTTGAAACTTAAGATGCCATCATGACAGCAAGTTCTGTGTCGATCGACGTTGAAGGTGATGCGGGAAATTGGGAACAAGAGTCACTAAAGAACTAAATGTGTTCCTGTCAAAGACTTTTGTGTCAAGAGAAGTGGTAAAGACTCGCCATTTGGAAATGATGAACAATAATTTACTACTATAATTTACACCGAAAGCACAAGGCAATGCAACTAAAATTCTGTGACTATCCTACAGCATTCAAATGCAACATAACATGTCGTTGGATAAAGTAACAGTGCTTTGCTTTCTCCTTTCAGTATATACATGTAACTATGTGATTGCTGAGCGGAGCATCGACAATACAAGTAACAATGATCTTGAACAATCTGTACACTGTAGCTCATCAAGGAATCCGATGTCATCGAAGATGTGCCGTGTCCACACAAATTTACATAAGTGCGTATGATGGGTATGCACATACACAAGACCAGTGGGAGCTATTTTTGGATTATGCACAGTGACCTCTGGAGGCCAGAATGGGCAATACCTGTGTTCGGCCTCTTTCAGTTTCTCTCTGGTTCCTGACAGTTCCTGAGACTTCACAGTCAGTCTGATCTCCAGTGAGGTCTTGGATGACGATACCTCACTCACTGTCGGCCTACAGAACAACACAAATGCAGGTGACATTGGATACCCATACATACTGGTACTGGCATGATTTCATATCAAACAGAAACTCATGCATATTCACTAGGGTTCATTATGCACAGTACAGAAATGTCAATTTAAAGTGAATTAAACTCGTCAGCTTTGGAGGCACCGGAGGACGAATTTTGCCAGGAACTAAAGGTTCGCAGAATGTTTTGACTTGTGAAAAAAAAAAAGAATTCACAAGTTCATATTAACATATTTTGTACAAATCAGCATTATTAATAGATTTTCTTATAACTTATAAGCCTCCAGCACGAAATGAAGTCATCCATCACTTATTACAATGTGATGTGATTTAAAGCTAACAGTGATTCAGTTTTGCGTTTTATTGATCTATTCGTCATGTGTAAGGTATTTTGGGGGGTTACATTTATCTTACTTTTCTTGTCCCGCGTGACATTTTGTGAAGGTAAACCCCACAAATGGCAGGTCTTTCCCCGAGAACCCGGTACGACTCTGAAAGCTGTCTAAGTTCGGGGTTGGGCGGGCTGCGTCAAACTCGTCAAAATTAGAAGTGTCGTCACTACTGGACACAGTGGGTATGAATGGAGGCCGACCTAAAGGCAGAGAAATAGGATTACGTGGGAGAGTATCTCTAATACTCTCTATCCATCTAAAAAACAAGGCAGGTATTAAGTTTAGTCTCAGCACATTTGGCAGACATAAGCTAACAGTGTCTCGCCAGCACCATTCATTTTAAACTTGATGTGTTTCAAGCAGCACACCTGGTCCAGTTATTAATTTACTGTAACAGTAACCTTTTCTTCAACTGGG
>JAAUYG010064156.1_pt1 | contig 10292 bp, 7 predicted proteins | sample 7278091 | NCBI WGS metagenome assembly JAAUYG01 (sample SAMN14350201, study PRJNA611818) | marine sediment metagenome | isolation source: surface marine sediment (0.6m) | place: French Polynesia: Moorea | collected 2018-08
ACAAGCTAGGGTTGAGTATGTAATCCTGATTTTTACCTGGACAAGGAAATACAGGCCGGTGAGATAGGAGGCAATAGCCAGTGCCAGGAATAGATCAAATACTGCCGGCTTAACACTGGAAACAAACAGCAGGATTCATAACGCATTACAGACATTATAATACATTACAGGGTATACTGCCCCATTGGCTGAGGGGAGGGTGGGGGAGGGGGGATGGTACATCAAGACATGCTTTTTCATAAACTTTAGTTTAGTCAAAGTACAAGCATATTCCCTCAGAGTTTTTTTCATCTTTTTTCATTAATATTTAGTCTAAATAATATCATATAAAATTACCTATTATTTTCTTTATTTTCTACTTATCTATTCAATATTATCTATTCAGACCATGATCCCGAAATTCACCCCAAACACGGCCACAAGCTGACAATAGCACCTACTATACTACTCACCTGTATGCATTCATGGTGAACTCAGCACCATCATAGAACACAAATTCTGGATCTCTGAAATCACATACATCCAAACCATTAAACCCACATCATCTCTTGGCAACAAATATTTCACTCAGTTTCTCTCTCAGAAGCTTCCAGAGTCAGTTGAACCTTGTATCTGCAAGCTACTCCTCTTAGGAGGGACTCCAGTTGGAAAGTGTGTCCTCTTATTAACAACTACACCACAATGTCTTTTTAGCAAAGATGTCATGTGAAAGGCTTTAATAGCTCAAGCTGAAACTGATTGCAGCTATTTTACGTTGTACAACTAAGCTAAATATTTATATGCTCCATGCCTTTTGATGCTATACACCGAGCCCCTTGGTGCATCAAACCTTAAAAGTTTAGTCATAGTAAAGTGCTATATAGCGTGCATGTTGTGTTAACAGGGAAAATCTTCTACATATACACTCTCAATAAAATTCCGTTCATTATCTGTTACCTTCATATCTTATTAATCTCAACAAAATTCCATTCATTGCCAAGTCCTCTCTAACCTCTTATCTGCCTTGAAGACGTGGCGTTTGGCCTCCTGCAGTGTGCGTGACATGGCCTGTTCCAGGGTAGTGATGACGTGGCTGTCTTTAGGCAGTAACTGGGCAGCACGGGGGTGTGAGCTGAGGAACTCGAGCCAGGATGACAACAGGTCCTCCTCTACCTTCTGTAATGTCAACCATACACCACTGCCTATCGTAATGCTCTGAGCTCAACTTGCCATAATACACTGAAACTACCTTTACCAAGGTACAGTCTGGCTATTATACCAACTATCAGTCAGCTGTTTGTCTCTCTCTTGTTTCTTATCGGTATCTCTGGCAAGCTACTTCACACCATTAATTCGGTGTGAATTAATGGGAGCTCAAAGTCTTAGAGCAATCTGATCATAGAGTGCACATAAGCCAGCAGATTCCTCATCTGCATGCATCCATCCCATAAGAATCTATTATACGAAAAATATTTAAGTTCCAGTATATCTGATATTCAGTCGAGAGCCTCGCTGGTATTTGTACAAACTTACATGAGCAATTTCCCATTATATGATAATAATGGCATTAGGAACATTTCCTGTTAGCCTACAAAAACACTGCGTGAATTGCAACAAATAGAACCACACAATAGTTCAGACCGCTCTCAACAGAGATGCAAGCAGCATGACATGGAACATTGTCTGCAAGCTACTGAACCAATATTAGCATTTACCAATTTCACTCTACTAAGCGCACTCACTCGAATAAGTGCACACAGTGCTTTTGATGGGCCTTTAGGCAGTGTTCTAGTCCTTAGCTGATAGAGCTAAACTGATTCAACTGGAAATAGTGTGTTTGGCTATACATGTATCGTGAAATAGCCCTAGCTTCTCCGTTTAAGCCTGCGATTGCATTATGACGCCAGCCAAAAAGCAAGCAATCGGGGGCTAAACCGGACAAGCGGGAGCTATTTCACGATATAGCTGTTTATCCTAAGTAAACTATTCAAGATTTTCTAAAGTCACTATGTGTTTTATGATATACCGGTAAATATGGTACTGGACAAGCACACTGCCTATGGTGAGTGGGCCAGGCAGGCAGACCGTCCTTACCAGTCCCTCTGTGAACAGCTGGGGTTGGCCGGTGTTACTGACATTGAAGATGTGTCTGGCAAGAGCTTCAGCCACGATCTTTGTGTTTCTCGCCAGAATAGATGGCTTTACGCTTTCCCTGAGTGGGGGGAAGGAGCAAGCGGAGTGAGCAGTGCTTGTAAAACATGTAAGGAGTGTCAACAAATAATGGCATACCGTTCCATAAATATATCGATATACATCGATAGTTGCGTCAAGACAATTTTGATATGGGCCGGCATTTATCAATAACTACAATAAAACAAATTTTACGATATTCCGTTTGGGTTATTCCTTCAACAAGTGATTCACTTGGGCTTTGTTTCATAAAACTTCAAAGATGTCTTCACATAGGCCATGTAGGCCAGCAGGCCTGTGCAAAGACGTCTTTATGTTTTATGAAACAGAGCCCTAGTATGAAACCACCAATTTCACTTTTGAGTGCATATGATATGGCTATGTTGTTTATATATTACGCAAATGCGCACAAGCAATGTTAGTACAGAGGTGCATTATGGTTTCAGTGTATTATGTTATAGCCTATACTCACACATGGAGTTGCAAGTAAGGTCAACATTTTCCAACACAATAATTTTGATAAAATATGGATACTGATCAACAATAGGTTGCTAGATATCGTATAGGATTTGTACACCAGTTATTTCAGAGTTAACACCAGTCTGGCCTCAACAGTGGGTGATCTTAACGTCAGTTTTCTAGAGTTGTGCATTGCATACAGAGTTCTGAGATCCAGTACAGCCTCAACCCGAGCACGCTAACATTTTGGTACCTGGTATCCAGAATGGAGTTGCGTATGTTGTTTTTGTGACTATCCAGATGAGACAATGTGAAGGCTGCCAGGCGACGGATACTGAAGCGTTCATGTTCCCAGGCGAGGTAGTCATCAGCCAGGTTGATCTTCTTGTGTACCATTCCAAAGCTGAGTCCTGGGTGGCTCTCCGCTATCACAGTCTCCAGGTTCTGGGGAAAAAATCACAGAATGCTCAGGATAATTTAAATACAACTCAACTCAACCTAATGTGTATTGGAAACAAGCAAACATTACTCTCTTCCATAACCAGTGACCTCCAAACTAATCCTGAGCCACAGTATTCCACCTGAATGTTGAGCATTCAGAGTGCAGTGTAAAAGAAAGGACAAGTGTAGTAAAGGTAATGCTCTGTTCCTAACGTAAGGTTCTCTTCTCCTAACATTCCAAATTCTGGCTTTCTAATACTGATTACTAATCCTTTTTACTTCTCAAACAAACTAATGCAGCTTGTGTCATGGCTTCAAATACTGATATATCCACTGCAATTCTGACACATACATGTATGCATGAACTTGAAGACATCAGAGAACACAACATATGGCCAATAACCCTCAATCCATTCCTAAAACAGGTACTTCATAAATCGCAGCATTTCTTAAGCAGCAACTAGGATTTACCTGAAGCAGCACACATTGTTTTACCACTAACCACAGTGAGTATTTATTTATAAAAAGTTGTTCACTTTTGAACTTTTATATAGCATTGTATTGGGCCAGTTTTTTTTGTTTTGTTTTTTTGCTTTTACCTTCATGAAGATCTCCCCAGCTGAGCCTTCCTTAGGGGGTTTGGACACATGAAGATAGAGATTATTCTCTTTGGCTCCCACTGCATCCAGACAGAGAACAAAGGCGGCCTCCCCCAGCAAACTCGTCTCTGGATTAAAACAATGCACAAGCATGGATGAACAGGCTAGAAACATTGGCATCCACATTTATAATCTGGTAGTCAATGGCTTTCCTACAGGTACCCCACAAAATGGCTGTCATGTTATCTGACCACCAATGTATCGATAGCCAGAAAACCTGTCTCATGCATTGACATGCAAGTTGAGTTCCTTGTCACTTTTTGACTAACACATGCAAGAAAATGGCAAACGCTGCAGGTGAGACAGGTTTTCCGGCTAATTACATTAAAGTTCCACGCTATTAGCCACCTCATTTACATGGACGAAATGTATGTGGACATTACACAGGGAGATCACACTAAAGAGGGATTACTACTCGGGTGGGGACAAGTATCTATGTTTTGAAAAAGTTTGCGTTTTCTCTCCAATTGAGTCATCACCCAGTCTGTGGCCAAACGAGTATGCAGTCACAGACATGTCCAGCCACATCAGCTACAGCCTACAGACAGTACTGGGCGTACAGCAGGGGTGGGGTTCGGTGGGGTTACATAGGCAAGAATTTGTATTTGAATGTAAGTAAATACCAGTATATGTATATTCGTATGAAAAGTATATGACATTTAGTATTTAAATACATAGCAAAAGTATTTGAAAATTCAAATACAAAATTTCAAATACTTTCAAAGAAGATTCAAATATGCCTTAAATATTTTGATACATGGTGATACCGATTCCCTTGTGTGTATAACATGGGGAGGGGTGGGGCATGGGGAGGGGGGGGGTGTCTTGCTGTCCAATGCTGATACAGTGTTTCTATTTGACCTTGTATCATTCAAATTGAGTAGGGAGTTTGCGATCGCTCATATTCTCATATTGTACTAAACCTATCTTGAAGGAAAATTAATTTTCATTTATATTTAAGAAGGCAGTCCTTGTATCTCATATTTCAACGTAATCTAACACTATGCCTGGCATACAGACCAAACCATCTTGCAACACAGGCTGTGACTGTAGTATGGATTTTGTCCCCACCTGTAGTTTCCAGCTGGTCTTCAATCCAGCGGCGGGTTCCCTGGTAGTTGAACTTTCCAGCTCCAGACAACAGGAACAGAATGTTGAATCTGACGTGGGTTAAGGCATCTCCATTTGTCTTACACAATGGGTTCTACCACTATCTAACAAGCACATTGTAAATGTTCCAGGTGATATAACACACGGTCTGAAAATTTTAAAACAAGTACTGAAGTGGTACAGTGGGCTCTGCATTATAAGACCAACCATTCAGCCAGGAAAATATGGTTTAATATATATATATTGAAGGTGATCTTATAATGTAAACGGAGGGATATTTATATTAAAAATACATGTATAAGTTCTGTCACTGATGGATGGTCTTAAAATGAAGGGAATTATTAAATGGAGGCATTTTAAATAAACAGGGACCACTATATTGCACAAGTGCTTAGTTTGTTGTGTGATTTGGTTGTAATCTTGTAACAAGGTTGCATAAAATCAAATGCGGCTTGACTCTCCCAAAGCAATTAACTATAAAGCTGCATGCCATCTATATGAACATGCTATTTACAAACTAGAAAAGAGATAGGGTTATAAAATATGACATACAATGATCACATCTTACTAACAGCCCTATTACAAAGGTCTATGTATATCAGTTTTTCCAAAATTTTCATCACTGAGGATACTTTGGGTGGGTTCGGTTGCTGGTGTAGAGTTTGGAGAATAGTCGTGCCAGCTCCAGTAACATGACCACACCACTGGCATTGGAGTCTGTACCGCGGGATAGGCTCTGAAACACAATAACACACAGAACAATGACACTCCACTAAACACTCAATAATTCAAACATGTTACATACAGCTCATAGCAGTACCAGTATGCAATAGTGAATGCAGAATAAACAGCCAGAGATACCAAAACAATGATCAAGAAAGACATGGAAACTCATTTATCAGTTAGCTACCCAATTCAATACAAATAGTAGCTATGGCTATGGGGACAATATTGTTGCTCATAACCATGACACAGATCAAAGCAACTACATCATTGTACTACCTACTGGTGCAATTCCAAACGCGTCGTAGTGGGCCACAATGGCAATAGTTGGAAGCTGCTCTTCTATGCCATAGCCAGCAAGTTTACCCTGGGGAGGGGTGGAAGACAATGGAACAGCCAGTCAAGAAGGAAAAGACAACCAGAACCAGGAAAGCATTTACAGCTATGTGTCATGTATTCCTATCAAGGATACTCTTTGTAGGCAAAACACTTCAAAAAAAAAACCAACACTGCCATTTCAATCTATCTTTTTGGTTCATAGCCCAGTGGCAACAAAGAAATCCACTACATCGGCAGACTCAGATGGTATTAATGAGGCCAAAGAACAGTTTGGGAGTCAGTGGACAAGGCCAACAGGTACATGATAAGGAAAGAATTCACTTGAAAGACAGTCCAAAATTTAATTTAATAGAAATGTATTTGTTTCAATAATGTCTCTCATGCACCCGATCCATGACAACAGACAGTTGCATCAATCTATCTCCCCCTCCTAAGTCCCCTGTTGTACAAGGAGTATATATCCTGTGTATCCATTCCCTAACCTGGCATGTCTAGGCTAACAGCCTAATATGGTAATAAAGGACCTGAGTGCCCACCTGGAGGTTGACGACCTGGAAGTCACTGAGAGCCTTGGCCTGAGGTCCATTGACCACCAGCTGGAAGCCATTGGCTGAGGCTGAGCTGAACAATGCTGAAAATTCACAATAAGTAAATCCAGTCAGAGCTGAAGACTAAAGTCAACCCTGTACACTGGCTAGTAGCCAGTGGGTTAGCATGGTTAGGCCAGAGTATCGGTCTGTCACTGACCATATAATTGGGAAAAATCATGGCCTTTGACATGATTTGTGTCAAATATTCATACGGATTCACATTTTAATATTTCTGATAAAATACACCCTAATTTGTGCGCCACACTTAGCTTATACCTGGACATAATGCAAGATCTGATATTATAACTGCAGTGTTTACTAAAACCCATTCTCAATGCCAGCAGATGAAACAAGAGCTACAGGCAATGCTGGCTCAGCTGGACAGATCCATGTACACCATGCTCCTACTCTTAGCACTTTAAGATTTAATACCATATGTAATTGCTATTAAATGTACAAAATGTATAGCATTCATTGACTCAGCTGACACCGACCATTACAAGGAGTATAACTTGCTGTTACAATGCTTTGAGGTTTTTATTTAACTCAAGATAAACGCCTAATTATTGACAGTAGTAAGGACACCACAACCTGCACAGAATACATGCTAACGTCTAGCTGGTTCTTAAGAAGTGAGCCCACCTTCCGCAGCTGAACCGGCCTGGTCACTGTTGACAGCGGCCTGTATGTCCTCATACATAGACAACAGCTCCGGGTTCTCTGGAGCAAAGTAAACAGCCAGCTGGGTGTCCTCCTGGATCAACTCCTGCTCCAGCTCCAGGAGATGCTAGCAAAGAGATCCAGAAAGCATAATGCAATCAATACATTGGCTTCCATAGGTTACACATTCACAACCTTTAATGTCCATGATGTCAGTGCCTATGTTGGAAGCTTCCTTTACTTGACTCACACAGGCACTTGGTGCCAAGTTGTGTTTTTAAGGTTTTCTGTTTCATGTATGCCACAGCAGTACTAGTACAAGTACTACTAGTATCTACCCCCCCCCCCCGCTATCATGAATATTCTAAAACAAACACTGGTAGGGAGCTAAATACTACTGCCATGCCATCATGGACAAAGACGATATTGAACACACACACACACCCAAGTGCCAGTGTTTACTGATCTAAAGTAAGATGTAGAAATTGTAAAACAATAATTAGTAGCCCCATGGGTTGGAAAGTGTATGCCAAAGAGAAACATATCCAACAACTGAAAAGTCTATGGACATATTACCAGCAGTACTATTTACCCCACATTATTGTCAGTTTGCTGTTACCTCCTGTTCCTCCGGAGATAGTTCGGCCAGACTTGACGGGAGCAACACCAGGAGACCACCGCCATTCTGAGAAACGATGTCTTTGTAACGTTCCGCTGTCAGTTCTCGCAGCTTGGCTACAACACAACGACGAGTATACACCGCTGAACGAATGGGACGAGCCTCCACATTCACAAGTGTGTTCCGACAGCCTAGTAGTAAGAAAACATGAAAGATGCTTGCAAGGCTAGGAGTCCAAGAAGGAGAGATTGTTAATTTGCTTTAGTAGGGAAACTTGGTTCAGCCTGCAGCCATGGACCTGTGGACATCTCTGGATCAATTTAGCTGCATCAAATATCCAGTATGTCAAAAGGTCTTAGGTGGTGGCCTGCCTTGCCAAATGCAGGTAGACTCAGTTGAACGACTTGCTCTCACCTTTGGTTGGATGACTCCCTATCCCTCACACACCCTCCAGGCAAAAAAAATATAGCAAGTGGATAACTCAAGAAAAAAGCTTACTGCTTATGAATGTAAATTCACTCAAGAATTCAAGAAACTGTGGATGGAGATACATGTTGTGAGTATTAGTAATTTTGTTGGTAAACAACTAAATTACACATGTATACTTTAATATATTTACATGAAACACAAAATACAATTTATTTCTGACTGTTCTAAATATTTGGAACAAATAAAGTCTTATATCGAGAATTGGAGCCTCCACCCTATTCAGTAACACAAATATATTACAATCGCTGGATAGGGTATTTCAAGAACGTAACATTTATTGGTCAGGTCTAGAATGGCTAAAGCACAAATATCCCTAGTGGCTGTAGTAACAGCATCAGCCTATATACAGACATATGCCCAATGATGATGTAGTCTGATGCAATATTTCAGCACACCCAGACATCAATGTTTGATCACTGAGTACTTTAGTGAGTAGCTGTCAACAGGTGAACGACCCTTTATCATGTTTATCAGTTGTTTATGACCGATTGCTCAAGTAAAGAAGTACGGTAGTATGGGAATATGGTACTAAGTATCCAGTCAATTCATCACATGGTCGTTTTGTCACTGCTATTTTTGTCTGACGAACTGACCGGAGACTGAGGGGATGTGGTGGGCCTGGGGAGAAATGAGTGACCTGACATCCTCAAACATGTAAATCCTCCATAACATCATTATTACTTTATCAAACTTCGTTGTGGTATGGGCCAGGTTTATGAAATAAAACTCCTTGAAGCCCTCACTTGGAGTTGGTATTTTTTTGCTATGATTAAGGTTTAACTTACAAACAGTAGAGCCAATTAAAAAAGCAGACAATAACTGTTGAGCCTTTCAAACATGCAGGCAATAACTGCATTTGCTTTGATGATTACTGCACAGCCTATGGTGTACATGTAATAACAAAGTGCTGGACACCAAAAATGACTTTGGCTAGGTTAGGTCGGCACACACAATGTTATTAACTTGGGTGTGACGAACTGTCGCGAAATGATTGTAGGGTGTGACAAAACGACCGTGTGACGAACTGACTGCCATCTGGTACGCACCACTGACCAGTCAATGTTAGTCCCCAGAGGGGGAAGGGATTAACATGATTAAACAGACCATCCTTGCCCAACAGGCGGGAATTAGATACTAGTAAGAGATCATTGCCAAGGGGTGCGCGACACCAGACAGGAAGTGGGTGCCCAGGGCAGGAGAATTAGATAAGCCTAGGTGTCCCTGGGGTGGGGAATTAGATAGCCTGGAAAATCAGATTTGTCTAATCTTCAAATCTGATTGACTAATGTGATTTTCCAGGGCCTTCCCCTCAACTGACCCCCCCCACACACACACACACACTCCCTCCCTCCAACATCTGCCCCTCACCCCACCCCCCACCAGGGCACTAACATTTATGTTAACTGGTACATAGCTACGAAAGTGGTAGCATTAGTCCAGGCGTCCGAGTACCCCCAAAGTTAGTGGGGGGTACGACACCTGGGCTACTAGTACTAACGCTACGAAATTTGCAGCTAACTAGGTGTTACAGTAGTCATAGTAGGGATACACATGGGTCTAAAAAATATGGCCAAATTCGAGTGCTATTTTTTAACAGAGAACTACGAATCGCAGATCATTATTTATACCCCTAACTGAATTAAATATCAGTATTTAACACCCATTACAAATTGCAGATCACTCTTTAACAGAAATGGTCAATCTTTAACATGTTTAACATCCATGGTCATTTATCACCCCGCAGATCAGAATTTAACAGCAACTATTTTTTTAGGGACTGGCTCATCAGATCGTAGTTTTATAGGTGGGCTGGCTTACGAATCGGCAGTAACAGGGGCACTAAATCAGTAATAGCTCTGTAATGAGGATCATATCGTGACTCGCAGTCGCAAGGTAAGAATTTGTTCGCCTCACTATGTTCTCCTAGGGGTGGAACGATACGCTTTTTCACGATACGATACGTATCACGATATGACCCTCACGATACGATACGTATCACGATACACTTTTGTTTATAAAAATAAATGAAAAGTA
>JAAUYG010014940.1_pt1 | contig 10291 bp, 7 predicted proteins | sample 7278091 | NCBI WGS metagenome assembly JAAUYG01 (sample SAMN14350201, study PRJNA611818) | marine sediment metagenome | isolation source: surface marine sediment (0.6m) | place: French Polynesia: Moorea | collected 2018-08
CACACACACACACACAAATACACTCCAGGTCACCAACAATCTATAATAATGTCGAACCATATTAATTTTCAGGTTTTCACTACGACGTCCACTGCCCTACCATCTTCCTACAGGACACTAACCAGTGCTTCTTCCGCCACCTGCGAGGCAACGTCCTGTTGTTTGACCCCAACAATGACCTCGTAGCTGAAGGAAGTCGGTCCGAGGTCAGGGATGCGTGCCAGTAAGTCGGCCGCCCGCGACATAAACCTTGCTTCCTTTGACTTAACGTACGCAGGTTGCAGGCAAACTGTCGTTAAGCCCACCTTGGGGCTTTGAACAGTCTAGGAGTTTAGGAGAGCTACTTTTATTTCCTTTCGATTAAAATGCATGCGAAAGGGCCTTGGGCCTATACAGCATGTGATCTCGCGACATTTTATTCATAATCATCTTACTGTATAGTTTGTTATAGGACACGCCTGCCATGTTTCTCCTGTTAGTTTAGCAAATAACCAGCATTAGCATTGATGGAATCGCATAGAATGGGGAAAATCGGGTCGAAATTTGGTAGTTTAAACTTTTGTCCTGCATAATTTAATTTTCGTAAATTAGAGATTCATTTTCTTTGTATCTCAAAAAACTATGACACATGTAGATAATTCTCATTCTTATATCGTGGCATAAAATTAGCTGCCGAACATTACCTTCGCGTCATTTCAGAGCATACAGAGATTACAAAGTGTGCATGAGACCAATCAAGAAGGCTTGCCGGCCAGGGACCAAAGCCGTATTGGACTACAATTCCTGGCTGCGGAAATACGACATCAAGATGGATTATGTGTGCAAAAAGTCCAATAAATACGGTGAGTCGACGTTTTCATACACTTTTTAAAGACTACCTTATACCTGGTGTTAAGAAATCTCTCCAGTATGCCCGTGCTCAGAATTTGTGTAGTCATTTTTAGCCATGCTTGACTGTGCCAGCAAAGCTAAAGTCATGGCGCCGTCAGTTCGTCGGTCCGTAAAACCAGCTTCTTATTTTTTTAACCGGCAAGCGAATTAATGCCAACTTTTGTGAAAAGGGTGGCTAACCACCATATTTCCAAACCATTTTTGTATTCAAAATTTTTTAATCTTAATGATTTTTTTTTTGATTTTGTTAATATGGTACGGAAGAATTTATGGTACGGAAGCCCTGAACCGACTTAAGAAAAACAGTCTTGGGAAACCAAATTTTGTTTTTCAAAAATCGCACCATCCACATCACACTCATGTCACACAGTCACATATCGTGTCATATCACTTGGATATTGCATCCCATCCAATCACATCACATCATATCACATCTAGATCACGGGACATCCCATTTATATAACATCTACATTAGGTCACAACACTGTATGGCACAACCTATCAGCGAGTCCCCCAAACTTTTTTTCTTGTGGCGATTCAGGGCGTCAGTAATATGGGACCCAATGGGAGTGAAAATTTCAAACCGCTACTCATCTGAGGTTCACAGTTTGCAACCGATCTTCAACCGTTTTCAACCGAACTTCATAATAACCCTGGTGATGCGAGGATATTGGCTATTAAATTTCTTGGCGATCTGCCAATTACTAAAAATTTTAAAATTTTACGGCACATGAAATTTTTCTTAACACAGGACCACATGGGGCTAGAAATTTCAGAACGATACTCCTACAGTTTTCAGCTGATTTCCACCAAATTCCATGACAAATACCCTTGTGATGGGGGAACACTGGCTGTTGCATCTCTTGACGATCTGTGGAATATTAAACAATTTATGACAGTTTAAAATTTGAACTTGGGAGTTAATGGGAGATCCTCTAAGATTTGAAATATCTCGAGAACGGCTAATCCTAGAGGTCAACGGACGAAAATTTGGAACTGGCCATGGGGGTATACTTCTTATGAAGTATATATGTTGGGTACTTTTCATGTCAGATTAGTTGAGATCAGTTTGGGGTAATTGGGGTGCATATTGCAAATTTCCTATATTGGGATTTTCGAAACGCCAATCCTCTCAAAGGTTTGAACTGATTTCAGCACATCTTTACCAGGACGTTGATAACCATGGAGAATAGAGGCTGTTTTTCTTGGCGATCTGCCAATTATCGGAAATTATATATTGGACTTTGAAATTTTTCATATCAGAGAACATATGGGGCTGTAAATTTAAACGCTACTCCTACAGTTTTTATTCTATTTCAGTCAATTTGATGACAAGTATATTGGTAATGGGGGGGGGGGGATACGGGCCATTACATTCCTTTTCGATTTGCCAAATATTAAAAGTTTTATGACATTTTAACATGGGAATCAATGGGAAATCCTAAGATGTGAAATGTTTCAAGAACAGCTAATCCTAGAGCGAAGCGGACGAAAATTTGGGGCTCGTGGTGTTATGGAGAATATATGCAGGATACTTTTCATGTCATATTGGTTGAGATGATTTGGTACACTTTGGAGAATCCCCGATATTAACGATTCAATTGTCCTCAATCAATCCTTAGTTTTTATTGAGCCATTCCACAACTGTGCCCATGTCTACTGCTGTCACCAAGCAGGACGACACGGTGCATGTAGCTCTTGTTATATCTGCTTAATTTGTTGGGAAACGTTTGAAATAAATTCAGTTTAGACCTTAAACTAGTTGAGTCCTGATCTTTCATGACTGCGGCAAGCACCACTATAACTACTACTACTACTACTACTACTACTACTACTACTGCTACTGCTACTGCTACTGCTTCTGCTACTGCTACTGCTGCTGCTACTACTACTACTACTACTACTACTACTACTACTACTACTACTACTACTACTACAGTAACTACCACCACCACTACTACTACTACTACTACTACTACTACTACTACTACTACTACTGCTACACGACTATTCACATATCCTGTCTATCTTACAGCTGAAATATGTTTTCCTCTTCAGATTACAGACGGAACCTGTACTGCTATCAAGAGATCCTGAAGAACAACACTCTGGCTCAGTGTGACAGGATTTGGAAGGACGTGATGCCATACATTGACCGTGTCAACGCGTACCAGTTCTACTGCCATGCCGAGGGGGAGGAACCCCGAAACATGAAACGGTAACAATCGCATACACTAGAAACGCTGCCGGATTGTCACTGTAGCACAACAGACTTAAAAACTGGCTAAACATGCTAAAGGAATGAAGATCCATAACGCATGCATTACCATAGGAAACTGTAAAAAAATGGCAGGCTACTATTTGTTGTATTTAAGTTAGTGTAAAATTCAAAGTACAAAAAATACCCCCCCCCCAAAAAAAAAGAAGCCCAGGAGCCTTGTCAATCTGCTGTATTCCCCTTGATTACCATATTTTTCATAAAAAACTTTGTTTCAAATTGACAAAAACAGTGAGGAGTAAACTTTTGAAAACATAGGAAGTTTGCAAATGCACCGAATGACCCCCAACTGAACGCAAAGAATCTGACATGAAAAGTACCCTACATATGCAGATCCTAAGACTATGAGGCCCAAATTTCATCCGTTTCAATCTGCTCAAGATATTGCAATGCATATTTTAGGATTTTCCCATTGACTCCCATGTTAAAATTTCAAAGTGCCACAAAATTTTAAAACTAAAGCTGATTGCCAAGAGAAGTAATAACGCGTATTCTCCCGTGGTAACCAATGTCATCATAAACCTTGGCTGGGATCGGATGAAAACTGTGGAATTAGCGTTTATAAATGTCAAAGTGCCATATTTTTTTTAATTGGCAGACCGCCAAAAAAAAATACCCTGTACCCCCCCCCCCCCCCTCCTCCCGATCACCATACTTTCCATAAGCAGTGGGAGCAGTAGCCTTTTTGAAAATCTTTCGGTGCACTTTGTGCAAACTTTTGCACAAAGTGCACCGAATGACCCCAAGTGAACTTTAACAATACGTGAAGAGTACCCTACATATGCAGTTATTTGGACCACGAGTCCCATATTTCCATCCGTTTCGCGCTACGGTCAGCCGTTTTCAATATATTGCACATTTAAGGATATTCCCATTGACTCCCATGTTAACATTTTAAAGTGCCACCAAATTTTTAAAACTTGGCCCATTGCCACGAAAAGTTGTATGCCGGCATGGTAATCAATCCCTCTTATAGTTTGGATGAGGTCTGATGAAAACTGCAGGAGGCGTAGCGGTTTGAAATTTCCAGCCTCATATGGTCCTGTGTTAAGAAAAATCCCCATAATTACCGTATTTATCATAAAGTTTGATAGAAATCAGACGAAAACTGGGGGATAAGTAGCCTTTTGAAAGTTTAGCTCCCATAGGGTCCCATGTTAACGAAAAGGAAAAACATTCGTAAACAATTTGAAAACTGAAAATTTTGAAAAAAAAAGTGCTCTGGAGATAGGTGGCTTCTCACAAAATTTGGTGTCCGCGAAACATGATTTGATGGACGGACGGCCCTACCCCACGCAACGACAGTAGCTCTGCTGGACTCAGTCTAAAAAACAAATAGTTGCGTATAACGCTCAACGCAAATCTTAGTAGACATTTCACACATTTAGGTTAAAATTATCAATAAGAACCACATAGTAATATGATACAGTTACTTGTAGGGCGCATAATCAATGATAACAGTTTTGCGAATACATTTTTTCACATAATGATGCGTTTTCTTTCTTCGAACAGACAAAGTTCCCGCCCTATGTTTGACTTTTCATGGCAACTACGCAGCTAAATGTCCCATTAACATTCATTCTAAGCTATGTATTTACAATGTTTAAATCCAGGCTATTAATTTACATTTGTAGGTCCTTTGTTTTACAGGGAGCTGGACAGGCTTCGTGCATGCTACGAACGAGTATTCACGGTGCGCTGTGGCGACGTAGGCGGAAGTATGATGGGTCACATGATCAGAATGGCATTCCAAGATCCGTCCTACTTGACTTACAAATACAAACCATCATGTCGTCTGCACGCAGGCCGGAAACTCGTGGCTTCCCCCACACTGGCGCCAACCCAAGCGTCTATTGCAGCAGACAATACCTTCCACACCGGGAGTGATCTCACAGGAAGTGCCAATCCAATCACCGCGCATGCGCGGAAAGACTTAGCAACAATAACGCTGTTGTGCATTTTGATATTGTCTTGGACGTGGCGGGATCACGTTTCCTGACAGATGCAGCAGAAATGATGATAGATACTAGCACAAATGTCAAGACTTGTTTATGCGTATATTTTGTAAATATGCTGTACATAATTCTTAATTTAAGTACGTGAGTCGCGTGGAATCTCAGGGTAGTCATATAACCGGAATAAAAGTAAGAAAACTGCGACGGTGGCTCAAATTTTTCCAACATACAATGTATATAAAATACTCTACATACTCATTAGATAGGAATGCATCCATAATCAAATTTTGGTACTTCTTTGATTAAGAGCACTGATGCAGAGCCTGCAAAGGCACAATGTGAGAGTGGACATTATCTACACAAATGGAACGTATATCGTACATCAGTAAATGCAGTTTGGTGAACACAATCCTCCATCTCCCCCCCCCCCCCCCAAGTTATTGTGGCACTAAGTGTGCAACGTAGCAATGACTAAAAGTCTGCCACAGGAACAAACTGTTATAATATCCACAGCTGGCAAGATGGACATGTCATGTCATGTCAAAGTCACCAGATGTCTGCCAGACTGGTTTCCTCCTGTGGCGAACAGGTTGCTAGACAGTGCCCCGTGTTGTCCAGGGCTTCTATGGGGCTGAGGGAAAATAGATGGGAGACCAAACTTGATCTGTTGTGTAGGAGATTCATGAACCACTCTGGGTCACACAGGGTTTCTTGGTGTAGAGGTGATGGACACTGGCCTTATCGGGAAAGGTTTATATGGGTCGTCAGAGGTAGGTGGTACCTTAAGAGTGATTTGAGGTCACATCAGTGGGGTGGTGGCTATTTGTGGGGATGTTGGGCTTTGTAGGGATAACATGGCGCAAGATATCCATGGGCGATGGTGGGGGTTGAACGGATATGTACTTTCTGAGGAACTTGCGTGGTTCTTCAGTGTCACTCTGCGAGAACCATCAACCTGAACCACATATTGGTCATGCTGACACCGCTCTATCGCTTGCCCAGTCTGGTCCCACTGCGGGGCTTGTTGGCCGGCCTGGTTTTGAGCGTACACACCTGATCGCGGACAACCAGGGGAGGTAGTTTCTGTGTGTGTTCACACCATTGCTCCATGGCCTGCATTTGTCGTACTCACAATGCCTCCTCCCAGGCTGACAGCATATCTTTGCTATCCTTACACAGAGATATGTAGCCAGAAATAAACAGATTATACTGCCCAGGTGGCCAGCATATACCAGTTAAAGCAGTAATATCGAGCCCAGGATCACCATACACAATGGATGGTGCAGGCATCTACACTGTGGCCCATATCAACAGGCCGGGCAGACACCAGAATGTCGCTGAAGATGAAAGGTGAGTCTTCACACCAAATTGGCATGACACTCGAAGGCGTTTTCACCAATATACCGGTTGCACAACGCCAGAATTTAGTGCAATCTACAGTAAGTTTTGACAGACAAAACAGGTGCTGGTGACCAGCTGTAACATTGTAAACACGTCCACCAGCTAAACACAGTAACATGGTTAACCAGTAATGTTATAAATTATCAATAAATAACACGTCAAAAGATGTGAAAATCTTAATATTATTTTAACAAGGCAATGCATGTAAAATTAGCTGTGAGCGACCTACATCCATTAAAGGACGTCGCCAGGGCCCACGAAACCATGTACATGCCGTATACAACCATACTATTGCATCAGCCGCGGGTGGCATATAGACATATGTCACATCCCCAGAAACATATATACATGAGCTTAAATAAAACCGGAAATGATTATAGGGGTCAACCATGGTGAAAGAAAGGGTGGTCAATAAATATAGGTACCGTCAGTGGGCTACAAGTAGTGAAAATAGGGTCTGGAAACAAGGTTAAAAACCCAGGGTGGCTCCGAAAATGGTCACCCCAACTAGCCAGATCCTGAAAAGGCTGATGTTAATTATTAAAATTATCTGAAATATTTCTGGCTCACTGTGGGTGATACCAGCCAACTGAAACCCAGACCACTACTGGGGTTAGAAATATTTTGTATAATCGGTTTTTATAAGTCACAGCCAGAGCACAGCATTTTATATGCAATACAATAAGTTATAGGGGACAAAAGTCACTCTCCTCTGCAGCATACCCTCCAGATGTCCACCTACAAGGCAAACTGATGCTTAGAGTCACTGGCGAACTGAAAAGTAAGGCTAGTGACAGGGACTATACGTTCCTGTCAATCTGGGTAGAAGTGTTGTCCATTCGGCCTGACGGAAATTTCCAGGTTCTCAGATCCAACAACTTTTACACACTTCTACTTTGATGCTGTGATAAAGACGGCATTCCCACGTCCGATGATTACCTAAAAACTGAAATACACTGGGAAGCTTCTCAACCCAGTGAGGTAGCACATCAAATGCAGACTACAACTCCTGCTGGTACAGAAAATCCTGCCTCACACAGGTCTGAGTGTTAATTACCATATCTACCCAATTAAACAATTATAAAGGTCCAAACAGGCCAGGTGCCCTATGCCATACACTGTTGCTCCTGACTGTAATATACTTCGGTGTAAAAGATTACATTATTATCACCCTCCATAAACAGTGCATCACACCTACAATAGATAAAGAGAGGTATAGCCTGGGGGACGTAAAGGCTGAAACAACATAAAGCTGTTCTGAAGGGTAAAGCAATTGTGTGTGTGTACATGTGTGTGTGTGTGTGTGGGGGGGGGGGGTCCTTGGTGTCTGCATCAGGTACAAATCCTGGAACAATAAGCAGAAGGGCAGCTATACCTCAGAGGTATGCTTATCCCGCCTCAACCAACAGGAAGCTAGTGAATTCGACTATGGAATATGCCCAGACTATAATCTCAGAGACATGGCATGACGTAAATAACCAGCTGCGGATTTTGTGATTCTGGATCACCTTCAGGCCTGCATTAAAGGGCCCAGACATTATGGCTGTTGGTGTGCTGGAATAAAGAGTAGGAGGGACAGGGATGGCAGTCTATCTACTGCCGTGGGACATCATTGCCAGGGCATTTGAGCTTCAGCACAGTGGTCTGGAATAACAGAGAATGGGCGGTCACACCATTAGTATATTATGGAGTGTAGGCAGTAATATGCATAGGATCACAGGGGTCGGGGCTGCTGCAGGGGTTCACTGAAGAGCCACAAATAGTATAGGTGGGAGACACTCAGGAGTGGCTGGACCACCCAGTAAACCAGTAATCCCTTAACCTGATGGAAGAATGAAAAAAACACACCATTGTCAATAATTCCTACCAGTGTTAGTACAGCCAAGTACTGGCCACCGCAGTGTCTAAGTGTGGGGCCAAAATAATTACCAGCAACAGACCCATTAGTTTAAGTAATCTAGGGACCATATCACTAGCTGTGTGACAGCCAGAACTGATCCTATGCATGGTAGCATATGTGTCAGGCTGTTGACATGATCTTTGACTGTGCCAGGGTGCGGTAGTCGATATGGATCGATCTGTGCCTGCAGACTCGATCGCCACTATGATGCCCATCTGGCCTAGAGGAGTCATGATAGGTCATAGAGTGCTCAGTTTGTGTACTAACTACCTGGTTACCACCTAATTCCTCATCCTGAACCCAGCTGTAGAGTTCTTCTCCAAAGTCAGCCTGACATGTCACTAGCTTATCTATATGCACCAGCTCATGTTTGGCCATGTTGGATTTTCTACAGCAGCTCTATGTCCTTCTGGCCGACATTGACCCCCTTCACCTGATGACGACATTAAGCATGAAATGGTTGTCTTCCATTTACCTTTGAGATACTTTCTCTCTTAGGTCAAAGAGATCCATGTTCCTCCACCCTGAGCCAACCAGACCTGGAGTCATATGATTATGTACTTAGTGTTATCCTTCTGGTACTAGGTAAGTCTGACCTCTAGGTACAGAATATCCCTAAACCCCATTCCTTTGCTAAGGGGCCCAGGGGTCTAGGTCCAGGACTCCAGGTTCAGTTGGGGAGTGGGTCCCTGACCTTGGATCAGGTTATGCAGGAGGGCTTGGTCAAAGCTTTCAGGAGCCTTCAACTTCGTTAAAACCTATAGTAGCCTTGTCTCGCTATAATATGTTCTGAGTGACCTGTATTCGGCTTTAAATCTCCTAATGTTAAGGAGGAGTTGACTGAGCCATTCCTGGTAACCACTGGGCTCTTGTAGTCACCCTGGACTACAGAAGGCTTTTGAGTCGTCCTACAAATCCTAGATGGCGACTTGGGGTCTTGGGTGGCATTCAACAGTCTTGATCTTCTTTTTGACACAACTGTGCAAAGGCATTGCTGTCCTCGGTGCGGGTTGCTGGAAATTGCATGGTGCCATCCAGGAATTCTGCCCGACCTTGGTCCAACCAAGGTGTTTCTATGGTAGAAGTGTAATCGGCAACCAACTTGTGAATAGAGAAATCGGCAGTCTTGTTATTATTGATTCATCGTAATGCATCCTTAAAAAAAACATCTGCAGAACCCCCCACCCCACCCAATTATCACTATCTGGCAAACGTCTTTTTTTTCTCAATTTCATCTCTTGAAAAAATATTTGTTCTCAATGCTTATTGATTTTAACGTTAAAATATACCAAGGGTACTGTCACCAATATTAGATAATGGCCATTGCATTGCTAATAACAAATCACAATTCTCACGGCAAAACTCAATATGGCAGTAGATGGCTGCTATAGGCTTGGAACCGAATCGATGGGTTTACTGATGCATCAGTGCACACAAATGATAACCAATGCTCTATCAAATTTACTCAAATAGATGATTTGCAGATGCATTAATTAATTGTTAAATCTCTAGTCTATGGTCATGGCCATTGTGGCTCAACACTGCACAGTCTTTGATGCATCATCTTTTCGTGACTCTCGGACTAGCTCATAGACCAGTCAGGCTATATGGCTATCTGGTTGGGTCTGTGCTCGTTTGACAAGAATTTTAATGTGTTCATTTGCTCTAAATCGGGAAATTATGGAATTAATAAAGTTATTAAAAACATTACTGGGGTTTATTAATGGTAAAAAGAGCAGCCAAATACTTCTTTTGTCTTTAAAACGTTTAGGTATTATTTGCAAAATGGTGCTGCGTTGATAATGGGCTACCTAAATAAATCAAAAACGAAATGCTTAACCATGTGCAAAGGTAATCCGAAAATCC
>JAAUYG010089257.1_pt1 | contig 10290 bp, 7 predicted proteins | sample 7278091 | NCBI WGS metagenome assembly JAAUYG01 (sample SAMN14350201, study PRJNA611818) | marine sediment metagenome | isolation source: surface marine sediment (0.6m) | place: French Polynesia: Moorea | collected 2018-08
AAACACAAAAATTTTTACATTTTACCATTCTAAAACGCTCATAAATTTTTACATTAACATTAAAAAAAAAAAAAAAAAAAAAAAAAAAAAAAAAACCAAAAAAAAAAAAAGAAAAAAAGAACAACAACAACAAAAAGCACCAGATGTCTCCCATTGACCACAACTTTATCTAACAACCAAAACATCCCTTGCATGTATCTTACTGAGCCTGGACGCCCAAGTTTACAAACATATATTATTCCACGAAGAGCTGCTTGTCAGAGCTGGCTTTTTTATGATCTTTTTACATTGATTACGAAGTTAAAATGTGAAAATGCCTTAACATTTGTAAAACTACAAATTATCAAGAATTGTAGTACCCAGTATTCCACCTCGGCCAAAGTCCTCGTGAAAGTTTTTTTGTTTTTTTTTTGAATGAAATCAAAGAAGAAATGTAGCCTCATGTGCATAGGGAGGGGGGGGGGGGGGGTAATCCAACTGACCTTGCATAACCAACATGAAAAAAATCTCACATATATTATATATATATGTAGAATATTTCCCCAGCCCAATATGTTATCCGTTTCAATCTACGATAGGTCGTTTCCTAACTATGTGAAGTTTGGCAGTTCGTCACGAATTTTGAAATTTAAATCCCGCATGAATGTCACTATCGCTGTAACGTCCTATCACTTTCGTAGGGAAACTGTAATGTTAAGGAGATCATCGGTTTCAAACTCGTATCTTCGGGAATTTTGTCAAGTGCTTGAAATGATCTCAAACTGACCATGGGTGGCATTAAACGTAACCAATGTCCCAAAGTTTTATCAGTTTCCCTCTACCACTAGGCGTTTAACACCAGCCCATTGACTTGCATGGTATATTTAAAAGTGACTCAAAAATTTATGTTATGTTATGTTATGGCCAATATTCTTTTATCACCACCGTATATTTCGCAAAGTGTTTCTGATAATGGATGAAAGCTGTACAAGGAGTAGCGTTTTGAAATTTGCAAAAATTCAGACATGAAATTTTCATGCGTGAAGCCCCCTGTGGCAGAGAAACTCAATAACCAGAATTTTGACGTACGTGCTAATGCTGTCATGAAGTTTTTTTCACTAAGGGATGAAAATTGTATGAGAAGTAGCGTTTTGAAAATCGTTTCTTCCATTTTTAGGCCGTTTTTTAAGTAGAAGGAGTGATCTCAAACTAACACTGGACGTCCAATTCCGCTCCACGATTAACCGTTTGCTACATATTTGGCGCTTTTCAGATTTCATACTGACTTGCATATTGACTATTGACATTTTTCTTAGTGGTTTTTCCAGCCTTGGATATTTCTTTTGCCTGACGGCTATAAGGTCTAAGCACGTCGAGGCCCAAGTTCAAACAGTTCTGATCAGGGTTTTTCTTTTTATTACGGGACATATATTGAGATTGTTATTTCAGGGAACGGCAAACGCTCTGAAGCTCGCCAGTATCCTCTCACCGAAATCCTCCGGGCACAGATCCGGAGTGATGACCAGCCTGACAGTTACTATGACAACGAGCGCGCGCTGGCAGAGGAAGAGGAGACACGACGATATGAGGAAAATTTGAGAAATATCTGGCAGAAACTGGTAAGGCTTGAAATAGAGTCAAGGTAGTAGGAAAGAACAAAGGGTACATTGACCTTTCAAATTAGCTAGCATTGGGTCCTAATTCGTCTAGCATTGCATGCATTTAGAGATAGTGCCATGCTTGTGTGGCACTATCATCAAATGCTTTATTCAGTGGTTTACCGCTTATCCAGGGCCGTCGAAGAGATTAGAAAGTTGCATTCTTTCGTTACGTTAATATTTTCCAACCCAAGTCCATATTTTGTTTTACTTTCTTATGACATATAGAGCTCTACTTGATTGTGTCAGCAGAACGTACCAGTATGGCATGGCGCAGGCGTTCATCGTCTGTACGTCTATCTCTGTTATGTGTGGATAACACGCGTTTTCCCGGAAACCGTTAAACCGATTGACGCCAATTTGGCCAAAAGATAGCCTTATATCTAGATGGTTTGTTTACGTTTTTCAAAATTTTCTATTTTCGGATTTTAACGATTTTTTCCCGGTTCTGTTAACATATGGTCCCCGGTGGCAAGGAAAATTTAAAAACGTCATCCCTCCTACAAATCACATCTGAATTTTTGCCACACCTCTCCTGGATTTTCAATTGTCACATAAAAATTATTTTGCATTTTTGAAATTTTGCGATTTTGCGAATTTAAATTTTAGCATTTTCTCCCGTTTTCCGTCATATGGGACCATATGGGAGCGAAATTAAAGTTTCGAAGACTTGCTCTCCCAAATTATTTTCGAGTTATTACTAACTTCTCCTAAATTTTATTCTCAATGGTCCCCAGTACTTCCGAAATGGAATTGTCTTGTTTTCAACGATATTCAGCATTGTCCCATGATATTGGGAAACAAAAAACAACAACAACAACAACAACAAAAAACCTTCAGTATTCTGGACAACACGCCATTGGACAGAAAAAAAATGAGCTGAAATTTATGACTCAGTTCCAGGATGCATCTGACCTTGTACTGTTCAATGTCATTGTGGGGTCATTTGGTGCACTTGTGTTTTTTTTCGAAAATACGATCTTTAAAACACTTACTCCTTCTACAGTTATCATTCTTTTTCAAACAACCTTTTATATAATACATGTAGATGCTCCCTGTGATACTCCACACAAGACTGTTTTGGAACTTTTAAATTTGTAAACTCAAATTTTTATGACACTCTGAAAAAAAAAAATAACATGAGACCGATGGGGGAGGTACATGTATTAAACATGTTAAATGCTCCGTATGTCAGGAACGGATGGTCGTAGAGCGAAACGAAGTAAAATGTGGTACTTTGGGACGCTAGTATCACATATATGAAGTATCTTGGACCTTATAGTGTTCAAGGTCATTTTAGGGTCATTCGGTGTACCTGTCATAAAACAGCTGGTGACTTGAAAGCGGTTCGACCTTCATCGAAATGCGCTGAAATTTGGGAATTCGGAGTTACTTACTACAGTAACATTGAGCATCTTTGACCTCGTAGTGTTTAATATCATTTGGGGTTAGTCGGGCATATTTCTCAAAATGTTCTTTACTCCGAAATAGGCTAGACAAATTGACAATTGCATAGATGGATGGATTTGGTGCATTTGTCTTAAAATGGTCTATAACTCGAAAACGATGGTCGTCAAGTCGAGCGAAACAGGGTGCAATTGGGAATTTGTTATATGTGGGGTTACCTTTGACCTTGTACAGTTTATTTTTGGCGGTCATTTGGTGTACGTTTAAAAAAATGGCCTTTAACTCGAAAACATCTGATCATACAGGGAACCGGGGGGTGAAATTTGGGACCCGAGACACTAGTAGCACACTTGGGGGTAGTTTGAACTTGCAGTTGTCAATGTCGTTTTGAGGTAATGCATTTCATTTCTCTCAAAATTGATATGGCTGAACTATGTAATGTTTCAATTACCATATCTACTGCTGTCGTCAAGCAGATCGTAAAGGTCAGTAGACCTCTTATTTATCAATATACTAATTTCCACAGCAAAATAGATAATTTATCGGCTGAACGGAATATAACCATAGGTCTTAGGCGCCAATAAAATATCACAGTGATGTTGATTAATAGTCGTTGGCTACTATTATTGCTGAATTTTTGACCGGCGTTAAATATAACTTACTTGCTTACTTCAATTTTGAATATAAATATAGCCAAATACCTTTATATTTATCAAGTATGTCATCACGTAACGTATTGCTTGCTGCGTGGTCATCTAAACCAATTGCATATATAAAAATGTAGTACACTTCAATTGGTTCAGGGTGAACCATACAGCTCATTGTATTAGCCAAGTCTTAGTGTACTTTCTTAGAAGCATTAATGTGTACCCGTCAGGTAACAAGACTTCTGTAGCAAAATTGCAGCATGCATATCTAAGATGGACCCCGGTATTGTTATTATTCTCAGCTCTGTTTTTGTATACATCCCTGTCGACATTACGGTTCACAAAAACATTGTCCACTCTATTATTGTCTTATAATCGGATCCTGACAAAAGACCATCTGTCTGCATTTTCTGGCATTGGTATTCCTGTATTGATTTTGGGGCATCCACAGATAACCCGAGGAAACGGTGTTGTTTGGCACATCAGAACCAGAAGCATATAGAATCGTGGCTGGAGTTGTGGGGAACTCATAAAATAGACAATGTGTCCGCCTTTAGTATTGCTCTGTCGCTACATTGGAAGCAATGTTATAGTTATTCTTTCTTTTCATCCTCCTTCCTTCCTGCTTTCTTTTTTTTTTTCTTCTTTCCTGCTTTCCTTCTTTCTTTTTTTCTTTCTTTCCTTCTTTCTTTCTTCCTCTATTTCTTCCTCTCTTTCTTTCTTTTTTCTTCCTGTCTTTCTTTTTTCTTTCTTTCTTTCTTTCTTTCTTTTCTTCTTTCTTTCTTTCTTTCTTTCTCTTTCTTTCTTTCTTTTTTTTCTTGCTTGCTTGCTTTACTTTCGTACTTCTGCCTTGACATTTGATGTTCAGGAAAATCTAAATCCGCTGCCTTCAGATAGCCTACTATCAAGAAGTTTGACGCATATCGAACTAGAAAGTTTTAGAAGTCTCACCGTTATGCTTTGTACACTATTGTAGAACGGAAACAACAAACGTTCGTATCCAAAACGCCCATATCACAAGAGCACTGACTATAGATCATAGATAAGATACAACCGCAAGGGTTAGATTTAACAATATATACATGACATAGAATGCCGTACTTATAAAACTATGATATACCGTATAACATTTGATCACACTCTGCAAATGTTTGTACGATCAAGTGTACGAGTGTACAATGTAGATCGGTACAAGTGTACGATCGGTAGGATAATGACATTTCGACCAAATTCGAGAGAAAGTCGCCCGCCTACATGTACATGTTCTGCATGACAATTAATATACGGACGAAAGACGCATGATTGACATTCACCTGATTCACTAAACACGTTCGTTTTAACATTAGTATTAGTAGCAACCAAAAATCTCTGTCTGTTGACAAAGTTTGGTGTGTCATTTTGGGCCTTAGCAAAGAAATGCTTCACAGAGACAAAACTTTCGACCAGCAAGTATATTATAAATTGCAGCGGATATACCGCTGGCGCTAAACTGCCTAGATAAAGGAAGAAAACCTCGTGAAGATAGATAAAGGAAGAAAACCTCGTGAAGAAAGATTAGTACAGTGATCATTCATGGTATCATCTAGATATTCTTGCCACTTTAACCCATGATAACCACCTATGCTTTATAGCAATCTCGCATCCGTCTCATTCTTGGGCAGGCATGTTTTCTTCTTTCACCTGAGGCATGTTTTCTTCTTCCACCTGAGGCATGTTTTCTTCTTCCACCTGTCATTTACACTTGAACCAGGATGCCCTAGTATAAGACAGGTATAGCGTTTGTGTATAAGGGGCAAAGATAGGCCCTTTTACTGTAGGAGCAGGTTAGCATAATTCCATAGCTAGGATAGTTTATTGTATTGCGTATTATTGTACTGTGAGGCCAACAGTGAGACAAGCCAGCTATGGGTATATCAGATATCAGATATATCACACATATTGTCCATGCTGTTTAATTTTGGCATAACCCTTTGTTCTTTTTGTTTATTTTCAGTTACTGTCCCTTCGGGCCAAGCATTCCCTCTAAACGGTGACCTCTGCATTTCTTCCCCGCGCATGCAGGGATGTGTGTTTTTTGAGTGACGTCAGACGGACAATAAGAGACGATAACTGGTTCCTTCAGTCGCCTGAGAGCTCACCGGAACCGCCCTTCGTCCGTCTGACGGTGTTCAAAAAGCCTCGTACCTGCTGTGGGTGACCGAGCAGATTTATTTCATCGCTGACGTACCAGAAAAGCAATGATCGACAGTCTGAGAACATTTTAAAGCATACTCTAGTCCTCATTGGTTGGGTCGCCTATGCAAAAAACAACTGCGAGTGAACCCTAAAAAGAACATTACTCTTTCGCAGCAAATCAGCCAGTATGAAAAACTAACTTCTAGTAAAACGATCCCTCGTATTGCATATACATGTATATACATCCTATGAGATCTGTATATTCTTTTAAGCTACATGTAATTTGCACTTGGCCAAGGCATAAATGTAGCTGCGTGGGGATTTCAGCGTTTCGATAGGATAAAGTAAATTTGGGGAATCCCATGATGCTCTTGATGAGAAGTTCATGTGTAGTAGCGGTAATTTATGGCGTCAAATCGGGACCGCAATACTTATTTACAGTGTCAACTTGACACCTAACGCATTTGCAGAATCCGTCATGTAATGGAAGAGATGCTTCTCCTTAATTAAATATGCCCAGCTTTGCTCGAAGTGCCCGGTGTTTTAATGAAAAATAATAGTCTGTGAAAGCAAACGGCTCATAATTAATTATTCATTGAAAGTGCCACTTGTATGAATTAGCGTTTTCGTGTTGTCTCACAAAAAACGAGCACTGCCTTTCTGTCTTTTTTTTTATTCTTATTCTTATTAGACTGCGTTAAAACGGTTATTCGGGTACTATGTTTTCATTTCATAAAAATTCCGTTTACGTTCTCAATTCATTGCAGCTGCAGCATTTTGGGCTGGTGTAAAACCATTACTGTTAACAGCAAACTTTCTCCTCGTTAATGTCAGGGAATTTACAAAGCAAGAAGAAGGAATTGGTGAATTGATTTCTGGGAAGGGAAAGATTGTTTTTATATTGAAACATTACTGTGAGATATGCGTCTGCTGTGTAATGGGACTATATAGCTTCGTAATTCAAATTCACCTAATTGTCGCAAAATTTAACACAGGAAGTAGAACTCTGGTGACATACATCATGTGACGACAGGTGTATTATCACCACTTCAAAAATCGCTGAAATATATTCACCCATTCTTCAGGGTATGTAGTGAAAAAGAGAAAAGGGTAAAATAATATCTAGTTACCAACACTTAGCAACCGCACTTTCACCCTTGTTTAGACTTCCAATGTGCTTGTGATATATAACACATAAGAAAAGTTATCCATAATAGAGTTATTTAGAATTTGGAAGAATGTGAGATCATATATTATAACATGTTGTGTGTGCGATGCAATTCCTTTGGTCTGTGAATCAGGAAAAGAACATAAAGGTTATTTCGACGCTTTCCTTTGTGTTCATGTCTTCGTTATTTGTAAGCCCTTTTGCCGGAAATGGTGTACCATCTGTTTTAGGGACCCTATCTTGGGGATAGTATCCATGCTACGCTGAAACTCAATTTGAACGAACGGCATTTGAGCTCAGTTTGTGTCAAATCCTAAACAAGTGAAAAACCTAAACGTCATATAATTCCCGCGTTCAGAGGTGCAATCCATGTAAAAACAGATAGATCTTATATTTGGAACGCCGAAAGTACCATACATTGGAAGTGGAATGTTTGGTATGCGCAACTGTCGATATGCATATTTATTTATAAGATAACTAATTCATATAAAACATTTCTTTGGCATTTATTTGATCCAGTTGCAGCATGGATAGATCAACAGCAGCGCATACATACTTCGACGTTCCAAGTAGCAGATGGATATCATCAGACCCCTCGATGCCCCCATGCCACACGACCAACCCGATTACACAAAACCACCAGGCCTAAAGCATTAAGCAATGAGCCTCCAGGTGGTGCATTTAAGTAAAATGGAGGTTTATTGGTAATTTCAACCTTGTCAGCTCAAGGGTTGAGGTTCCTGTCTGCTTCTAGAGCATGAACGACGGAAGTAAATTTACCACACTTTAACTGTTTCACCAACCTGCAGGATTGATATAATAATTTAAATTCCACTTCAACTCACTGTCCATCCTTCAAACCTGGACGATGGAAATAAATAAAATTACTGCACATAGATTCCCTGTGCACCATTGCATCCTGATGGAAATATGAATACAACTTCACTGCACCTTTGACCCTTTGTCTAGCCTTTCAGTCTGAAATAAGTACGCAGTTACTGCACATCAACCATGTGTCCAGCTTTCCACCCTGATGGAAATTGCACGTCGACCCTCTTTCGGTTTCTCCAGACTGCACAAATATAGAAAATTTTGAAAATTAACTAGCGTTTTGATGCAGGGTCGCAGAAAACCTCTGTGTAAAATTTTGCTTTTAAAAGAATAATAATTGTAAATCTGGGTTTCTGGAAAATCGCAAGTTTATTGATCCCAGAAGCTGAAAAAAATACACACAAGTCACGAGGTGCACATCTTCATCGATGTCGAACTACGACCAAAGGGGTTATTATTATTCGTAATAACCTCTTAGTTATTGCGAATAATAATATTCGTAATCATTATTACGAATGTAATAATTGACTAGTGGTTTATTGCAAGTATTATTTATTTTTTTCATATGCTCAATGTAATGGAGTTAAACAAGCTGCGCTGACGCTGTGTTGTTTATGTTTCAAATTTTGAAAGTCGAAAAACTGACTTTTTATTTGCAAGATAGCGGAAAAGCATTGCATGAGACGCACTGTCATAAGAATCGGGAGTGAAGAACATTTTCCCTTTCGTATGTCCCATATTAAAGGCAACGAAATAAGACAACATTCACAAGATAAAAAAAAAACTTTTAGTCAAAATCCCTCAAATTTGGAGTTTTAATCTACCAAGAAAACCCCTTTAACCAACGGCGGACATAATGCTCACATCATGAGCTCTGCTATGCACAGAACACGCATATCTGTAAAAGTACTATTTTTGGTGTTTGAGTTAACTTTTTTTTATAAATTTGCATGAGTTGTTTGATCCTGTGATCACGTGGCTGGAAAGTCAAAGGTGTGAGTTAATTTCCTTCTGGAATTCCATGGTACACTGCATTATGTCTGTTTGTTGCCTCTTTACCGCTGTATGAATGATCAGCGGTTCACCACGTTCGACCCAAGTAGAGATAAGCAGTGCGTCCCCTGCTTTCGCTTCGCCCTGATGCAGCGAGGCCACACTTTTGATCCGATGTTTAGCAAGATCGCCTTTCATGCGACTCAGAAAACCACTGCTTGCGGCGTCGCACATGGCATCGTGACATACACGGATATAGTGCGACTGATTCATGTGTCCGTTCCTGTCAATATCGCTCATTTGTACTCGGACGGATGTGACGTAGGCGTTAGGTGGGATATCACGGGCTTTCGTTCTGGGAATAAAGTATTTTTGATACCCCGTAAAAGCCCGGATGTTTTTAGGTACCGGTGTTGGTCGCCGGGTTACAGGATCGACGTGGACAAAAAGACCCACTGTGTAATGCAACAGCTTTCCTGTGTAAAGCGAACGTATTTCAATCACACGTTGTTGAGACGTCTTTCCTACGTGAATAACACGATCCGTTGCCTTTATGGGACCACAGGTGGGTTCTTCCTCGTAGAATGCCGGTAGAATTTCAACCCGGGAAGCCACTGCGAAAATGGAACTTGCACCCATCACTTTTTCTAACGGCTGACCTGCCGCTTGGAACAGTAAGCATATCGCCCAAACGCTTATGTTTCCACCTGGCGACGACCGTATACGATCTAAGCAAACACCCAAAGAAACAAATAATAAGCAAACAAACAAATGTTAAGTGTTATGTCAATATTTAGCACTAGCATACAAAAAATGCTACTGCAGAGCTATGAGATTTTCAAGAATTGGGCCATTTTAAGTAGCGAAACCTAAATCATATTCCCAAAAGATTCATCACTTGTATCGATATTTTGAGATCGACAGAAAAGGCACAACCTCGTCAAATCTTGGTACCACATCTGTGAAATCAGACCACATCATGAACGTCTGGCACCATAGTGTGGAATTGCTATTGGACAGTAGCAATTCGATAATACTGACATTAGTGACTTTAGTCCTTTAAAACAATATGCTAATGCGACTACGAGGTTAAGTATCATCCAATGAGCTAAGAACCCGTGTCATGCTATCACTAATATCAGATGTAGTTTGGTAAGCCTAAAACACATCGCAAGCATGGCACAGATAATGGTTATGATAAGCGATCATAAGCTCAATAGTTGAAGAGTTTCATAGAAATTGGGGTAAGATGTGGACCGGTACTTAAAAAGTGCCGCGAGACTGAACAGATCATTGCCCTTTCAACACCGACCTGGTCAACATCAGTGAAGCTGTGGCCCCACATTGCACCCTCCACCGACGCCCCCCCCCCCCCCACCCCCCAACAAAACACACACACACACAAACACACACGAAGAAAAAACCAAGACAC
>JAAUYG010189698.1_pt1 | contig 10290 bp, 7 predicted proteins | sample 7278091 | NCBI WGS metagenome assembly JAAUYG01 (sample SAMN14350201, study PRJNA611818) | marine sediment metagenome | isolation source: surface marine sediment (0.6m) | place: French Polynesia: Moorea | collected 2018-08
GCAAAATATCAGCCCAATCGGACTTTTCAGCACTATCTTAGGACTTACTGAGCGCTTTTTGAGTAATTTTACTCAAATAACTCAATGAAAAATGACCTCAGCCAAACCATTTTTTAACTGGCCCTGTTGACTGTCCATAAGCACGTTTCTGCAAAATATCAGCCCAATTGGCCTTTTCATCACTACGTTATGACTTACGGAATGTTTTTTTGAGTAATTTTACTCAAATAACTCAATGAAAAATGACCGCACCAAAACCATTTTTTACCTCAACCTGAAGCATGTCCATAAGTATGGTTCTGCAAAATTTCAGCCCAATCCGTTGTTTTCTTCACAACAAATGGCCACCGAAAGTGTGGCGGAAGAACAAAAAAAACAAAAAAAAAAAAAAAAAAAAAAAAGTCGGCAAGCCCATAGGGGATCCCGTCAGGGGACGGGATGCCCCAATTATTTGGACCCATGTTGACATGTTGAGCCCTCTACATGTACACTTGTTCAATATACTAGTAATTAAGCCTGTCAGCAAAGACCTCTATTGATAGACCATACATTTCTAGTGGAAGGTGTGCTTTGAAGACAGGTTATGTTGTACAGTAGTACCTTTCTAATAAGGTCAGCCCATTTGTGAAGAAATTGTTGCGACATTAGACAGGTTGTCCTTGGCGAGAGAGCTCAGGGAGAAACAGGACAAATTGCATGATAATACATGTAGGTAGCAGCAAAAGATTTTGGCTTATATTAGAGAGGGTGGCCTCTGTTGAAAATCAGGAGTTTCACTTAGATAGATAGAATGTTTTTTTACACCTTGTGTACCAAATTGTACATGCTATCATTTAAAACAAAAAAAAAAGTACAAAGGTGACTGACATCCAGATAGTCATTAAAGACTAACGGGCTGGATGCCTTACCACTGTATGTCTATTTGAGGTAGCTATTAGACCTTGTTCCATGTAATTTTTGGGGTCACTAACCAACATAAACCCTCCCCCGGCTAGCCAGGGCTGGAATTCTCGAAAATATGTAAGTCTGAGTTTTGACGTAAGTCAAATTCTTAGCCAATCACATTGCTCAGATTAGAGACTTAAGTCAAAATTTAGCCTTAAGTGTTGAGAGCTCCAGCCCAGAAAGCAGTGCCAAGGTTCTTTCCAGTCCCCCAGTCAATAGTGCTTAAATTTTCATGGAGCCAATTCTTTCAGGGTCGGCCATGGAATTGGTTTTTTGCATGACTGGAGGGCGTTCTATTTGTAGATTCTAATTAGCGCTCCCAAGCAAGTAAATGGGAGATAACCTGTTAAATGCAAGTTCAAGCCACAGGGGCCTGTGGTTCAAACTGTTCACTTGACTCGCTATATTAAACCATGACATAAACATGATAAATGGGCAACAGGATTTAAATGCATGGTGTGTGATCTGGGTGGAATATTGCATGTATTGAGTTTGGTGGGCATGTATGATAAGGCCAGGTCTTGAGGGCATTCTTCAGCAACTGAGACGAACTACCTTTGCATGATTGGGTATACGCAATGCATATATCATGTACAGTACATGTACCAGTAGTAGTGCTGTTGAACTAAATGCTGAATTGTGATACCTAGTAACTTGTTTTCTTTTACTATTTAGTTCCAGCTTAATTGCCATCCATACGGATGGTAAATAATAAGAGGTGGCCATTGTAAATGCCCCATTGGACATGCTCGGTGTCTTCACATCACCAAGATGAGGCTGTGGTGACATGGCCGATGATGGCATCATCTCCCCTGGTAACCATGCAACAGCATCACGGCAACCACAGCACTTCAATGTCTCCCAGCAAAGAGAGCTGATGGAGGTCCTACTGGCCTGCTCCCACACCGAGACCTACTGGGCAGAGCAGCAGCCTTCCGCCTTGCTGGATCGGGAACCACGCTGCTATGAATATCAACCTGATGCCCTGGATGGCTGGCAGCTGGCAGGCAAACCTGCAGAAGTGAAAAGTCAAGGGTCGAAAGGAAAGAAGCGTGTCCAACAGGTGTCGAGTTTACGTTATACCCAGGATGGTGTTGTTAACTCCCAAAGCAGTACAGACACGTCAGCGGTCGGTGGAACATCTGGGATCCTCCATACAGAAGTTCGGGCACAGCAGAAAAAGCATTTGCCAGGCGCGTCAGCCGATGAGTTGTCCATGCCCTACACATGCTGCAGCGAACCGGGTACGTTTCGTTACATTCCTAACAATGGTAAATATCGCTCTTATAAGCTTGCTGCTAAACTGGAGTCCAACCTGCCTGATCAGAGAGCCCAGAGGAAGCCACACCTCAACGCCGAGCAGCAGAATTTGCAGAAGAGAATCCATCAGGAGCTACGCAGGGAATTTGGCACCCTCAGCAAAGAAGCTGCTCTGAACGAGCAGCTATCGGTAACAATCAGACCGCCCCTGAGGTTGGATCCCGGTCTGATTGGATCCCCAGGTCGTGACCAGACGATAACACTGTCGCCAGCCATCACCTCATTTTCTATTACGCAACGGGAGAAGTTTGTCGAAGCAGTGTCCAATCGCTTGCAAGCACTGAAGGAAGAAGACGGGCAGCAAAAGAACAGACGTAGTCACTCAGAACCACCGCCGCCGAATAAAACTCAGCGAAAGGCATTGGACACATACACATACCTGGATATATTTGGTCATGCTCAAGATTATGATACGGTGCAGTCAGCCGGATCGCTGTCCATGGCTTATAGATGGGATTACAGAATTGCGGCTACTCCTACTTCTACGCAACTTAAGGAGCGCTCAGATAGACAGGGGTCATCACATAACTCCCCATCAGTGGCCAGGAAGGGGAGAGAGGGGTCGGGAGGCACTTCAGATGCTCCCCCAGGAAAGTCACAGACCCCAAGGCAACGGGATCTTTCAAAACAGCCGGACAGCCCAAGAGGTTCTGTTGGTACTGCACGCTCTTCCGATCATGAGCACAGTCGTAAACCCAGTAAAACCAAACAGCTCAGTGGTGAATCCACTGATCCTGAGAACACAAACAAGAAAACTACGTCTCCGAAGGGCAAACCCATAATGGGCAGTTTTCAAGCCAAGAAGCTGGGTCGGACCAAAGCAGCGGACACACCCAAAGCCTTTCTTCCTCATATTGCCGGCACCAAGATGTCAGCGACGTCTTCAAGTCAGAGATTTTTCTGACAAGACCCAAATTGAAATTACTGTACTGATAAGTGTTTTGCTCACTTTGCAATAAAGTATAAGAATATATGTCTTTGAGACCTTAGCATATTGAACATGGTTTTGTTGGCTCTGTATGCAAAAGTTTGCAAGCAAATCAATAGCATGTGTGTTTAATACAACGGGATCTTTCAAACACATGTGGCACCATTATACAAGGATTGCCTATATTACCGACAATGATCCCAGTACAGTGGTTCCTGTAATTAAAATTCCTACATTTAACACGTCCCTCCATTTTAGAGGTTGTGTCAGTGACACACAACTCTTTTAATTTCAATATAAGTGTCCCTCGATTTTACGTTTTAAGACTGCCTTCAATTTAAGACCATATATACTTCTATTTTCTATCTTTAAAATGCAGTGACCACTTACTAGTATACCATGAAATATTCTTGATAGCCTGCTGTTAACTAGTCACCCATGGCCTACTCTGCGCCTCCCATACCTCCACACTGGAAGACAAGGCATTAAGAAATTTTGGATAAAAAGATTAACTTTGTGCAGACTTCTGTGCAAAATTTTCAAATGATTTCTTCCTATTATAACGGTCTCTAAAAACATCATGTACATGCAAAAGGCTAATCGTCAGTCTAGCTGTTAAAACCATTTCTGCTCTCTTGTAGGAGAGCACCAAGAGCCGATATAGCACACATGTACTGTTACTTTCTCTCTCAAACTGTCAATTGCATGTTTCCAAATCATAAATTTCTTGTGCAGGTCTAGCAACAATGAAAGCTGCAGTATTATAGCGTTAACTATGCTCACAACCTAGGGTGCATCAATATTGAGAAGCATTTATTGATAACTTTTCATATATATATTAAATAGGAAGATCTCAGTAAACAATAATACTATTGTCATTATAAGCAACAAATTTATTTCATTCTTATACATATACATGTAAGTTATAAAATGTGAACACTAGAAAGCAGCTGCTACAATGTATTAAACCATGATATAAACTAATCGAACATGTAAACTCCTTAGGGACACCACATCAAGCAATACTAGAATGTGTTGCTTGATGTTCAGTGCAGCCTACTAGTACACAAAATCTGTTTGACTTCCATCATGTTCGTGTAGTGTATAGTAACGATTTCCATTTTTATGCTCGTCTGGTATATGAAGTTTACCTGGGATAGTGACTGTGTAGTTCTATGAGGACTTTTTCTGATTAAGATAGCATGAATCATCTTGTTTAGTACATCTTGCAGAAACATTTCCTAATACAGTTCACGCTAGGACTTGTACAGGTTTGGTAAATTTAACAGCCTAAGGCCAATTTTGGCCACCAGTGACGTTAACAAGTGTGCATTGGGGTAACCATGTACATGTATAGCTGGAAAACCTGACTCTTTCAAGCCAGTTACTTCGCACTGTCTGTCTCCCACAAACTGTTAGATCAAACTTCGAGTGACTTGAAAGAGGTTAAATTCACGGTTGCATATATCAGAAAGGAGTAAAATTAGGGTATGTATCACTGTTGGACATCAACAAGAAACCATATATGGTGAGTACAGGACTGGTGCATCTTTAGATTTCACCTTGAATGACCTTCAGAGTTCAAATTCAAGGTCACTCATATTTCAACCCCTTATATTTCAAAATGGAGTTGAGTTGGGGTATATACATGTACATATTACTATTGAACTACATGTACCTTCCTGAAATCTATGCAGTGAAAATGAGAGGTTTCTCATTTATAGGTAGCCAATGTGCACCCCTAATTTTGCTTCAACGGTACTTCAGTACCAATATCTACCTCAATTGACAAGCGGGATAGCGGAATCACTGTTTACTCCCAGATCCAATTCGTCTGATGCGGTACAGCATTCCCCTACTGCCCAAACATGTTCAGTGGCACCTCAGAAATAAGACCCCCCACCCCACCCACCCAGGACTTATTCAGGTCTTATGTTTGTGAAGTGGTCTTATTTCTGAAGCTACTGTAAACATTGAAAACGCAGATTTTGTATGTTGCTAGAAATTGGTCTTTGTTTCGAGGTGGTCTTAATTCTGAGGTGGTCCTAAAGTCAGGTTCCACAGCGTAACACATACTTTAATCCACAATTTAGCCTGTAATACTGGGATAACTACTGACAGTATGTTATACAAAATACTACAACGTACTTTGTAACAAACTCCTCTGGGATATGAAGTACATGTGCTGTAGAAGCAGAAATGTTTGCGTGGAATTTACTCGGCTAATTCCGCAGGTTCAGCAAAATTTCAAACTTTAATTCTGTCAAAGGCAAAACAAAACAAAGTTTCATTACCGATATTACTATTTGGCAGCAAACTTCAATTCCCACTAACATGTGCAATCATCAACACACAAATATTAATTCACGCGAACATTTCTACTTTTACAGCAATGCCACAATTCCACAATTGCTATTACTGTCTGGCTATTTTTGTAAGACATCTGCTTAATTAATACCATAATCGAAGGAAACTGTTCTCACTAGGCTTGGAAGTAACTGCTTGACGTTTCATTTTTACTCAAAAAAGAGTTCACGTCATTTGTCTAGGCCAGGTAGCACACACAGTGCACACAATGTGTCTCTGGATTTCTGCACAGTGAGAATGGATAAATGTGGTTTAACCAGATGTAGCTATTAAGTTTTGGGGCAGCATCCTAGGCCCATAATTGCTCATGTTGCTACACACTTAAGCCAATGGCTTTTGATCTTTAGTCCACACACATGAATCACTTACATTAGAACCTGTTTTGAAAGACTGACCCGTTAGTCATAAAATGATGGTCTCCTAAGACAGGTGGTCTTGGATGACAGGTTCAATTCCATTGAAATGTAGAACCTTCTACCAGGAATATGTAGTCCTTCAAAACAGATGGTCTCCCACGGCTGTGGTCTTGCAAGACCACATAATACATTCACCCCAAATCTAAATACAGAACCATTGGTTGTACTTAAATCTGTTATTCACATCCCAGTAAAGCATATTGAGTGTTTAGATTGCACTTTGCCAATGTGGGTCACACTTACAAGTACACCATTGTACACATAGTGCTATTCTCAGCTGATTAATATTTATCATACTTAGTACAAGTACCAGTAGGTAAAATGATGTAAAATGTACCGGTACCCCTGAAGCCTTTACCAGAGACTGCGGCGGTATTGGTTTACAAGTACATGTATCTGCCATCTACTTGTTCACCAATTTCAGTCAAATGTACGAGGTAAATGTCTGTCCCGCTCAGTTGACGTCTATCAGTGACATGTGTCTGACTTTGTTGGCATCAGTCACACCCAATGTCATTCCATCAGACTTTGTTAATATCAAATACACAATGTCCGTCTCGCATACTTGCTACCAGTCAAATATCTAATCACACTTTGTCATCTCTACCATGCATGGCCCAAAGCTTATCTCTACAAAGCGATGGCCTATTATAAGATACCTAGTATCAAGAACTCTCAAAAAAAATATCACAACACGCTTGTTTCTGTACTACAGAAAAGCCAACTTAGACTGGAACCCCACGTTAATATCTTCTAGGAGGCATACCAGCTTGTTCTGGTGCAACGATTTGGATTTCACAACCAAAACATGGCAAGCTACTTTTAAGTTTCTTCAAGCGATGGAATCGAGTGAACAAACTTTATGTAATGGGTACATGGCGGGATACAAGCATAAGCTCCATAGGAGATGACGCAATATAGTTGGTGCCATATCAGGTGAATGATACCACTGTGTCATGGTTCAACATGGGAAGCCAGTTTCTACAATAATGTTACACTTAGGAATAAGGTAAACTTAAGTGAGGCAATCACCTTGACAACCAGTATTTTCCATGCTCAAATTAAAGTTTTGAACTTTTTTTAAAAAACCAGCAGCACCCCAACACTATAGCTATATTCTACTGCAGTTCATTTTGGGAGATTCGGATCGGGGATAAAGTGTTTTTAAATTTTCCCCTAAGACTTCCCGTGTATGATTATGGCAGCGGAGGGTAACTTTGGAGGGTATATCCCTGCCTTGGCCGGGAATAACTTCCCTGCAATGTTGATTTGATATTTGCCACCTTTCAACACAAAGTCATTGGTAACGAGCTTCTTCTCGCCCGTGTCTTGATCAATGTTCTGGATGTAGCCCAGGCAGATATGGCGGTCCAGCGTAAAGCCGTAAGCCGTGGAGGTCACCGTTCCGCAGAATACGCCGTCCCGGAATATCGGCTCACCGCCCCAGGGCCAGATGTCGTTATCCAGGTCATGGTCCTCTAATAGAAACTGGACGAGCTTCTTCTTCACACCACTCTGTCGTTGCTCCAGTAGCCGCTGGTAGCCAATAAAACCACCCATCTGTAGAAAAAAAAAAATCATTTTTAAGTGAAGAGTCTTCTCAGGATCACCATCTTGAGTGACAGCCAACAACTCAGCACCACTGAGCATTGCACGGTCTGTGCCTAAAAGATTTGAGGAAGGATTGTTACTAAAAAATAGATGGAAAGTAAACTTTTTGGATTAATAATCCAAGCAAAGGAGACTACTAATAACAAATGTCATAGTGTCATTAAATTTTCCCCAAATTTTCAATAGAATTCCTCCCCCTCCGCAAGAGGAAAGATAGGAACCAACGGCTACAAGCATCACATGATCCATCTGGATTATGTGACACCACATCGTTCTACACCTCCAAAATTTGTAGACTATCTTCTTTCATAAACCATCGACTCGGAAGTAAATTAATATACAGTTATTCACCACAGACTACGGCTAAGTACTGTACACTTACCAGAGAACAAAACACCACATCGTAATATCGACATAATATATATCTAAACGATTTATACAAAAAGTTAACTAGAATAAAGTAACACTATATAATAAATAAAGAAATATGTAATGAAATTCCTTCAATCCTAAATTAGACCAAATTTCAACATACGTCAAATTTCACTCGGAATTCTCTCCCACATTCCAATGGTGTGATGTGAGGGGTAAGGTCAGTTCCCCAGTAAGCGAAGAACTTCTCCGTGCGCAGTGCTCGCAGGGCGTAGTATCCAGCATTGCGGATCCCATAGTTCTTCCCGGCATGCATCAAACTGTCGTACACATGTAGCGCATACTGGAAGCAAAACGGAACAGGATGTTTGCAACATGTAGCTTCAGTCATGCAAAGTTAAAGCTTGCTGAGCTCACCATTAATTTCACTCACTGGGGAGTTCCAAATTATTTATGCTTATTTTTAACTGCTGAGTGGTGCTCCAGAAATGGGTGTTGCTAAGGTGCAGCCTTCTGACTTTAGGATGTATTAAACTATGCATTGCCCTGAAAAAAACATGTACAGGGAGGGGGGCAATGTGCATATTTAGACATATTTTGACATTATGCAAATACTTCTACATTGCATTACACTACAGTACAATGTAACTGTTTATTCCTCTATCTACTACTACTACTGCTACCAGTACTACCACCACCACCACCACCAGTACTACTACTACTACTACTACTACTACTAATTTACTACTACTACTACTACTACTACTACTACTACTACTACTACTACTACTACTACCCCTGTACTACTACATGTCGCTTAGCACTACCACCGCCACCACCACTATTACTACTACTACAGTGACTTTTACTACCACCACCACCACTACTAGTAGCAGTACTACTACCACTGACCTCAGATGGGATGTAGAGTGTCCAGCCATCCTCCCCGCTATGAGTCAGTCTCATCGCCTTGACTCCACTCGCCTGACCCACATTAATCTCCTGCAACAAGTGGGCATACAAACTGTTACCATGGTAACATTACAAGCCAAAAGTTGGTGCACATATGTCAAAGATGTCTGCAGGATCTGAGTAAAGCCCGTAATAACGTGAATAAGTTCCAATATTTTAAACAAGTCCGATAACTACAGGAAACTTTGCACAATAGATGAGGCCTATAGCCTGTATTCAGTATGGAAATGTTGGTAAATTTCAATCTCTAGTAGACAGACTGTTCTGAAACATTACAAACTGTTTTGATACTGAGGGTAGCCAAGGCTTCTATCAAAATTCTTTTTCAGTCTCCTCCTCTTTTTCTTCTTCTAATCTAGTACAATTACAACGGGAGTACGTTACAATGTGTACTGGTTGTGTAATCTGCAACCTACATGTACATGTGATTGCAAATCGAAAATTGACAGTGATTCAATTGATTAGTATCGATGCATGGTTACAGTAGAACCTGTCTTGAAGCACCACCCCACTGGCCACAAGAATGTGGTACGTCAAACCGGTGGACTTTGGTGACAAGTTCAGTTATACTGAAATGTCACTACCTCTGTCCAAAATGGGTGGTCTGTCAAGACAGGTGGTCTCTGAAGACAGGTTTCACCATAAAAATAAAATAACTCCCAAACTCTCCTATTATCACAAGGCAGAATGTTTTTTTTCTTTTGTCGCTTTAATTTCTGCAAAATTATTTTGAGCATAATATTATTGATATTTGACAGTAAAAAACATTCCTGGGCTACCGTTTACCAACATTAGCTAATATGCCCATGGTGCTACACAATGACTTTTCCTAACTTTCACAACAAACTTAATACAGCGGTAGCAAGCTTACAGGTGCTAATGCATGCAAGGGGCCTGAAACTGGCATATGTACTAATGCATCGATTTTCAAAAATAAAGATCGATCTTATAAGAAATTTGCTCAAATGGATGATTTAATAACAAAGCATCAACTTTATCACCACATGTCTAATCAGTACATGACTGCAATTACAGTAAAACCTGTACTGAAAGACCACCCCACTGAAAACAAATTTTGTGGTCTCTCAAGACAGGTGGTCTCTTGTGACAGGTTCAGTTGTACTGAAATGTTGATCCTTCTGCCAAAAATGTGTACTTTCAGGACAGGTGGTCTCTTACGGCAGTGGTCTCTCAAGATAGGTTTCATTGTATCTGTTGACACTTAAATAAACCCCATTCCCCCCAACCCCATCGTCGCTAACCACGAGTTGCTGGGTGCAATCGACCCTCTCTTCCCACCAACCCGTGGCTTCAGCTGGCCAGTGAATGTGTATATAGGTCACACTGAACTAATTAGAA
>JAAUYG010033967.1_pt1 | contig 10289 bp, 7 predicted proteins | sample 7278091 | NCBI WGS metagenome assembly JAAUYG01 (sample SAMN14350201, study PRJNA611818) | marine sediment metagenome | isolation source: surface marine sediment (0.6m) | place: French Polynesia: Moorea | collected 2018-08
CACATATGTAGGGTACTTTTGATACCCGATTCCTTGAGTTTGGTTTGGGGTCATTCAGTGCACTTTGCAAAATTTCCAACTTTACAATTTTTTAAAACTCTTCTCCTCTCCCAATTTTCATCCGATTCATCCAAACTTTATACAAGGTATCACAATCATACAGGGTCACTTTTTTGGCAATCTGCCAAAAATGGCAAAAATTATGGCACTTTGAAATTTTTTTAACACAGGACCATATGCAGCTGGAATTTTCAATTTCTCCCACAATTTTCATTGGAGTCTATCCAAACTTTGTGACAACATTGGCTACCATGGTTAATCTAAATGCCTGTTAGAATACTGCAATGAGAAGTTGGCGTCTAGTACCTGAGATAACATATTGTATTTAAAACATTCTTGTGACTACTGGGTCTTCAGTTCAAGCAGTCAGCGTCAATGCCCCTGGGCCTCTTGTTATATGCAGGTTCAATAATATGGAAAGTATATCCTTGGGGACCAGTAAAATGTGGTCTTTGTAATGAGGTGGTCTTCATATACTTGTGGTCTTTGGAGCAGGTTTGAGTATGTCAAAATTTGCAAATGTGACAAAACCTCTAATGGTGGAATATTATAGCTCCCTGCATAATAACTACACACATGCAGAGTGTTATAAGATCCATGGACTAATGCTGGTGGGATCAGTGGAATTTCAATTACTTACTTAAGTCTCCACATTTGAAGTCAGCCATAGCATAAGAATTAACATAGCTTGATAAGCATTTATTTCAATATATATATATATATATATCCAGCATAAAAACATAATGATCATGCATATTCTTTTCAGTTGCAAGTCGTTGTCCCAAGTCTTTCAGACATTTGCGCCAGTGACATGAGTTTATATCGACATCAACGAAAACTATACCTGTCACTCACGTGGTGTTCAACACTCGTCATCCCAGTTACCTAGCATATACTGTTCCGACTCGGACATGCAGTCGCTGAAGCTCCAGTACAGTAAGCGCCACTCATACCCAAATTTTTTAACACCCACGACACACTTGGAGACAAAAAAGCTATACATTGTAACATCACCGAACCTAATGTGTGCATAAATTGCAGTGGGTGAAATTAACAGGCGCAGCTGAAAAGTGTCCTCATTTTATCTGCCTAACAACCCTATCTATTGTTGATGACCTGTTAAGTGTGGGCCAAGTGGCTGGCCATTTGCCCCATGTAAAGGTCACACACAGTAGTGGCCCCACCCCCTGTACACTTGTCACCGGAACAGAGCCCACTCAATACTCAGTCCTAAGCTCTCTAATGTCACCTTGTATCTTAACACTGGACACTCCGACACACCCACAAACCCACACAGGGACACCATGTATCTACCAGTACTCGAAACCCCTCAGGTGACTAGAATTAACAGCGGCCAACATATTCTGAACAATGTACCCGTCATATCTATACAGACAGGACAGGAGGCAAGGTGTTAAGTGCAACAGCTGTTTAACATAACGTATCATCTGCATGTATTTACATACCCTGGTGTCTGGTACATGTGGAGGTCACCACTCGGAGGCGCATACGCCGTTACTCTAACTGTAGCCAAAATACCCATGATGACACAGAACTATTTTCTTTTGCCGAACACAAATTAAGTATATAACAGTGATCCCTGCAATTTAAGACCCCTCCATTTTAAGACTTGGTGCTGTTTTACAACTGACCATCCTTGGCACCATGCTTATATTTTCTATATAAATATCCATCCATTTTAAGACACAAACTGTCAATTTCAGACCACATTTTTCAGGCTGAATGGGTGGTCTTAGAATGCAAGGACCACTGTATATTCTTGTCAGGCTTTTGATCCACACCATGCAAAGAAACCTCCCATGAAAACTGTTGAAACATTACATCATACACATCCAGCGCAAGCACTGGTGACACATATAGGTGAGGTGTGTTTGTTTAATTTACTTGACAGTGTGATTTCATTTGTAATCATGTTTCAGGATGCTGGGGCGCAGACAACTGACACAGATGCATATGACAGGCCTCATACCAGTGTTAACATACCAGTGTTAACATGCCAGTGTTAACATGCAGTCTGGAATTGGGCAACAGACCTTTAACACTGATATATGGGAAGGATATCAGATTATGCCAAGCCAGTATTACCATCACACTGTTACTTCTTCCTGCGAACACCCACAGCCACTGCTACTATTCCTGCATACTAATGCCACAGTTACAGCTAGCAAGGTCTGTGCAACCACTCAATGTGGGTGTGATGCGATTCCATCATCCAACAGACACTTATCCAATAAAAGCACGAAAAGGACTCGTATAGATGTACCACTTCAAAAGAAAATTATGGCATGTACTCAAATGTCACAAATCAAGACCATTGGTTCTGTAGTTGCACGGTATTTTGTTTATCTGTTCTAATGCATGTTACATAGCGGTAGAATATTATCAGACTGCATGCCACCAAAGCTGAATCCTGCCAGAGCTTCCTCAAGGCACACCATATTTACTCAAGCACGCCCAATCATTCACAGAGAGAACCCAATAAAATTCCAACCACAGAACATTCAAAGTTCAAACCATCAACATACATCCTTAACATTTTCTACAAAGCAACTGTTCTTTCTAATTGCACATGTCCAGAACTCTATCAGAATATTACACTTCATTATGGGGAGGGGGGGGGGGGGCATTAATGGAAATATTTGTTGCATGAAATGTATTTGCCATGAAACAGCTGATGTATTATTGTTATATTTGTTTTGTCAATAAATAGGCTACTATTTACTACTGTTAAGATTGGGTTCTCATGATGTAAGCGAAGTCCCACTTAACAGCCTGCCTTCCATTGTAAGATCAGCCTTCAGGTGTGGGTGGCTCAGGGTCCCGTAATTGCAACAAACCAAAGATGTTAAAACCGAGGCGGGCGGATTCTGCCGGCTAATACGATATTCATAGGTGAAATGCGGATTTAAAGCACAATTCGCTCACTCTTATCATTCTTAACACATTACTCTGAAGAAAGGGATTAATAACATTGTTCCAAGCAATCAGCAGGAGAAAAAGCATTACACTGCAGAATCCAGAGCCTAGACTTTTCAAAAACTATTCAGAGTTAGAAAGAATTGATTTAACAGGAATTAATTTTCCTCCTGTTAAATCAATTCTAAGGCATTTTTTTTCCTGCAAGCCAAATTAATGCTAAAGGCTTCATAATGACTGGCTCAAGCAAACTCCAGCAATAGATGAACCACTGGGTACATTGTCAAATTGTGCATATATCTGCCAGTGCTGTATCTGCCAGTACAGTGTATACATGTATCTGTGGCACAGTTTCCAGCACACTTTTGCCCTTGCCAGCAGGATATACAGTGAAACCTGTCTTGAGAGACCACTGCCATGAGAGACCACCTGTCTTGGCCCACTCGTGTTTGGCAGAAGGTCACACATTTCAATGTAAATGAACCTGTCACCAAAGACCACCTGCTTGAGAGACCATATTTTTATGGTCAACGAGACACTGGCTCTACTGTATGTCACCAAAGGGAGGAAGACATATCGCTACCATTTCTAGGGCTGTTAGAATCAAGGTCGCAGGTCACCTTGTCCCCTTCCAGGCCCGGAGCTGATACAAAGTGATTACGGGCATTTCACCTGACACTCCAGGGCCTAATATATCGCCAGGTCCGAGCCCCTCTCCTGGCCGGAAACACAGAAGTGGGCTCTTAATTCCAGGGTATAAATCTACAGAGATGCCAGTTGCAAACTTTAATTCACAATGATACCCTGGCTAATAGGCTCCCACTCCCGGTCCCCTGGTAAACTGCTCCTCCCACATGTTGTCACAGGCAATGCTTGCTGTCACCAATAAACCATGGCTGGTGTTGCCTTTTGTCGTCATCATGGATTATGGATGCATGTGGCCTGTGGATCCTTGGCGTAGTCTGAGGAAAGCTTCATTTGTGAGGTTTAACTGTGTGCAAGATTTAACTTAAACAGGTTACGACTTGGGAAATGTCAAGCGATTTTAAGCATCACTTAATATATACCCCAGTAGCACTGAATCCAGTTTGTAGTTCACGGTGATTTGCAAGAAAATCATACAGCGCGGCAAAGGATTTTTCAGGGCTACAACTACGTTTTATCAAACTTTAATCTAATGTAAGGTAAGCTCTGTTAAATTAAAAGAAATTACACATCCACATGAGTGTCCTATATAATGAGAGGCTGTTCATGCCTGACCTCAGGCAGCTTTTTTCACTGCCATTCATGAGACTGGCAGGAAGCGTCGGTGGATTAAATAACATTTACTGGATCTACTTTGACCATGTTGACATATTTCCACAAGATATACCCCGGTAGACACTGGGAGCTGAAGCTGTAGACATGCATAATGCATTCCCAGCTAAAGCTATGACGTACAATTGTATTACAGTGTACTTTGGCCTACTTAGGGTGTATGGTTCATGGAAGCAGACAGACATACTAGAGTAATACATGTAAGTGGTATGTTTAATGACAGGGGACAACAGAAAGAATGGACCGTGACTGTAATTTGTGCCTGTCTGTGTTGGACTGTGTCCAGGCCTCTTTCACACGGCTTTATAAATTTCTTTTTCATTGTATGCGAAACAATCGGATATACTCAATGCGTGACATAACTGGGGATGATTTACATGAAGTCTACTCAGTTATTACATCGAGTACAGGCACAGACAGAACGTGAATTTTATGACATACCCTAGCTATTCACATGTATATTATTTGGCCGCTCTATATATCTCAAACAAACAGTGAGATACAGTAATGCATTGCCAGTCCGATTTTTATGAACTGAGTGATCTATCATGTGACGCACTGGCTAAGGAAACCCCAGTCAATACAGGTCACATAAACCAAGATGCATCTATGTTATGAATGCTTCATGCGTATGTGTATGTGTTACACTGTCATCTATATTACAAGGCAGGAACACGTCTCGTCCCCATTCCCAAGTTCCGCAGCTTTTCAAATGCTCGCTCACTTGGGGATCATGCAAGGCAAAGGCTTCCCATGCAGGAAGATGCAATAAAGACGAGCAACGCCCCTTTATAATTGATGGCGATGTCGGGACTGGGAGTGTGTGTGAGAGTGAGCCTATGATGACACCACTTTAGCCGTTACACCCACCACCCTACGGCAGCCCGGCAGGGTAAACAAGTCTGCGTCCATAGTACCAGGGGCCACTGGCAGCTTAATCTGCAATTCCAATTGCTCACTATTACCATGTCCTCCATGGATGAAGTGCCACAAATCCACCGACTGGGTCCAAGCCAGCAATGGCTGTCACTACCGGTAAATATTATGGTCGGACATGGAACGCTCATGACGTCAAACCCTGTCACACAATTAATGTTGCAACACCACAGGAGGAGGAAAGAGAGCGCGAGTGCTAAATCTATTACATGTAACTGCCTTGATATATATGCATATTAATCACCATTATGCTATTACATATTTTAGACCATCGACGAAGCCAAATAAATTCACCATTTTACACACGTTCTGACAACACTGAGATGGGAAATTCACTTTCTTTCGGAAATTTGGCTGCTGCCCCAAACTGCTGGGGCCAAAAGTATTCCATCTGAGCAAAGGAATAATTACAACTGTGTCTAGCTAGGTAAAAAGTAATTAGGTACACAGTGTTCATTGTATTATATAGATCTGGAAGCTTCAACTCCTCATCATTTTCTCTTTGACATTCAAGACAGTTGCCCCTGGTACTTCAAGACCAATATTGTCATATACTGAACATGTTGAATTTCGAAGTACCTGTATGATCGAGCAGTCATTGAGAATTATGAAAAGGGGGATTATTCGATGTCACCAGAGGAGATGATCTGCAATGGCGTACATGGCTAGGCAAACGGCTGTTTGAAGCATTTATATAACTGTACCTTAATAATCAAATCCATAACACATATTCTTATACAGACACAACTACAAAGCCAACTACAGCGATACGCACAGCACATCCATACAATCACCTGACCACATATAAAACTTGCACATAAACTGGTCAATCACAATACTATAACATTTGGATCACAGATAGCGCTGGAAAGACTTACTCATGCATAACACACTTAGTCGCAGTTGAATGCCAACCTACATCATATTAAAGCACAACAACAAGTTACAGACCCCAAACCCAACTTTGTCATTCAGGTTATGATCACAATAACTCAGTCATGCCCCATCATTCCCAGAAAACTGCTCCTTTGGTTAACCAATATAGACAACCCTGCATGTTAGCACTGCTCATCCAGAAGTAAAATATCTGGTGATGGTTTCTTTAAACCCTAAAAAAATCCCCAAAGGCAACATTTTTTTTTTCTTGTTTCTTAAGAACTTCACAAGTGATCTTAAGCATTGAAAAGACGACACAGTAGTCGCCCTCTAATGAAGCCACCCTATTTGTCAAGAAATGATGGCTACAGAGACTGCCGTGGCCTTTGGTGAGACAGAGAACTACGGTGATGTAATTGCACTTACAGTAGTAGTGGCATAGATATTTGGCCACGTTGGAGGGGTGAGGCCTGTGCGGAGAGTGGCAACTAAGAGAGAGGCTACTATATTGGTTGCAACGGTGATAAGTGGACTTAAGTCCATTTCTATATGTTTAAAATTTTTGCTATTCCAGAATAAAATCCTTACATAAGATATTTTTTGGGGATGACCTGCGTTTCCACATCACGGCTATTAACAGGCTGTAAGGCTGGCCTTACAGAGCAGATAAAGCTGTTACATTGAGAGCTACACTTGCATATTACAATATGTGATAATCACAGACAGAATCGAACTCAAACATGACTATGCTGCCCGACGGCCGATGGACAGTGCCCGTCCTTCGCCTGTATAAGCGTCACATAAAAAAACATACATAGCTGTGAAATAACATCCACTATGGTATTTTATATGAAAATATAACCCAGTCGCTCTCTTCTTCATGTTCCAAATACAGCATCTGAAATGCATGAATTATTAACACAAACCTGTATATACCAGTACATTTTCATGTTTACAGGGGTAGAATTCTCAATAAATAGTTACAGTTAATCAAGCTACCTGTTAAATGATAAGTCCAACAATTTCAGCAGATATGCTGAAATTGTTGGACTTCTCATTATTGGAAAAATTTTAGGTCAGATTTTTAAGGTTTAACAATACCTTAAAAATCAGATTTTTAAGGCTGACCCAAAACTTGTGAAAAACTACATTTCAAAGCATTTCCCTTTATCAAAGATAAGCAATAAGCACCGATTGCCTAAGAAAAATCTGATTTTAAGTCTCAATTCAGCTTGAGCATTTTCCAAAACGACAGCACAGACTCACAATGAAAGTTTGCAATGTATTATATATAATGGAGAAATTTTCTCACAGAAATCATTCCTTGAATTGTGGTCCGCTCGCAATATCTGACAGGTTTCTATTGGGGCTGTAATTGCAGGTCTGCAACCACGCAGCTGCCCCAGACAGAGGGTATACGGCAACAAAACACCTCTATTCATCACTTTACGATTATGGCTAATTAAAGTCTGACAAGACACAAATGGAGTGAAACGACATATCCTGTCATAAGTGTATCAGAATCACTTTTTTTTTGGTGTCAAAGGTTATAATTTCAACAATTCTCCAATTTGAGAGTTTTGTTCTTAATTAATTGAAATGGAGAGAATGAGAGGTTTAGTCAATGGAAGAATAATCACCCAATCTAAAAATGTCACAATGACAAACTCTCTTGCTGACCAGCAGGTCATAAAAACTCGGTCAACAAATGCAAATTCATAACCCACGCATGCAAGTAGCTATAGCAACAGACACACAAATAAAAGACAGTTGTATGCATATATATGTTACATAGTTATGCCGCGACATTCTGACTTGCGCAAAAAACCCTATATATCAGTCCAATACAAGTAGAGGTATGCACTAACTGTAAGCCAAAGCCTTCTCTATCTTCACAATGACATGGTGACGGTTTTCACCATACATATATATATATACTCAAAATGGAAGCCCAGAACAGAATCAAGATATGTAACAACAGATTGACAGTGAGGTATATGACACGAAGTTGTCGTTATGGGCATTGTAACCTGCGTCATACTCACAGCTAAATATACATTAACTTAGACACCTTCTACGTCGCCAGATCAGACGGAAGTAGCACTTCTGGTGGGATGCATGAACACTTACTTACATACTAGCTCAGGACTGAAGAAGAGTGGCCATGTTAATTAAGTATGGAAACATTTCGCAACAGAATCTCGTGCTTGACAATGAAGCGATCTTGCAAAAATTCGCAAATTGTTTCGATACCGGACGTGGTCCAGAACTTACACGCACTAATCATAAACCGCAGCATGGAATGTTGGTTCCTAAAGAACATGCACTGCACTTACAAATTAAAATCATAAAACATGGAGTGGTATATATGTCAGTTCCTAGAATATACAGTACGTACTTACTAAGTCGAAATTTCTCGACACATTAGTCTGCTCTTGCTGAAGCATTCACAGAGGATTACAAAAGCAACTCTGCTGGCATGTCAAGCTTAACGTATAACCTATGGTCACCATGGCCATATAAGAATAAAAGAAATGTTCACTGAGTTGTCCTACTCTTACCCATGTTACCTGGAACATCAAATAAAGCACAGGATTCCAGATGACCTTTAGATTCTAATATAAACAAGAATTTGACAAAGCTACATGAATCTATTACAAAACTAGGCTTTGAGGCCTTACTGTTAGACCCATAAAATACAACCCTGGGTACCAGTTACAATACCAGACTTACTGGCTTTCACTAATGGAAGAAGTTTTGAAAATTTTGAAGCCCCATGGGTGTTGTTCATGTACATTGCACTGATAAGTAGACTCTTTTGTGTTTTCACAATGCTTATAATCCTGACATGACTTTTGAATATTGGACATTGAACAGAACTATTCATCCACCTTTGCTACTATTATGAATGAAGTTGGGACAATTCGAGGGTTTTGTCGAAACCCTATCTCTGACCCCGCTCAGGCCATACAGCACAACTTCTGCCACCGTTTCTTTGGCGACCGTGCTCGTTCCACCTTTCTTGGCCCCACAGCGATCATGGCATCGGAATGCCTCAGTTCAGATTTGCACTTGTATTTCTTGGTACGATTCAGGCGCCCCCGACTTTGTTCGATGAGTCCCTTCTTGTCAAGTGCAACCAGAATAGCTGCGTCAAATACTTCCTTTAGGTTCTTTTGAGTCAAAGCTGAACACTCCATATACACCAGCGCACCAATATCTTGTGCCTTCTCTATGGCTTCACTCTCAGTCACAGGTCGCTCATTATATTTTGCGAGTTCGATAAGTTCTTTGACATCGTTGCGCAGGTCGCACTGTGTGCCAACCAGGAGAATGGTGGGTTGGGGACAGTGCGCTTTGATCTCTGGCAGCCATTTTTCGGAGAGGTTATGGAAAGACGTCGGAGAGACGACGCTATAGCAGACAAGGAACACATCGGTACTTGGATAGCAGAGGGGTCGCAGAGAGTCAAAGTCATCCTGGAACAATTAGAAACAAATGAAAACAGTGAAAACAGTATGTGTACAAAACATATAATTGTGGTATTACCAGTATCTATCCAGGCAGTTATGCATCTTTTACTGTTTAGCACAGACATGCAAACTCAGGAAACATTACAACCACACATCAATTATTAGGACAGGTTTGTCACACGTTGAATTTCCTTGTGTAAAAATTTGTGTACATAATTGGCTACTAAAGTTATAAGCTTATAACTTTAATAGCAAATTATGTACATAGTTGGGGCATCCCATCTGCCGACGGGTCCCCCTATGGGCTTGCCGACTATTTTTTTTTTTTTCGGCCTTTTTTTTTTCTTCCGCCGCACTTTCGGTGGCCATTTGTTGTGAAGAAAACAATGGATTCGGCTGAAATTTTGCAGAACCATGCTTATCAACATGCTTCAGGTCGAGGTAAACAAGAGGCCCATGGGCCTTAATGATCTGCTTGAGAACCAACTTGACCATTGGCAAAACTTCCAGCAGTTGCACATACTCTATTTCCACCCAAAGGGGTCGAAGTTGAGCTTATTTTAGCTCTATGGGCAGCGGTTTCTGAGATATAGGCCAATTTTCAAAATTGCCATATTTGGGTATGGAACTTGCCATTGGCCAAAGTTCCAGAAATTGCACATATACTACCCCAGGGGGTCAAAATTGAGC
>JAAUYG010076262.1_pt1 | contig 10289 bp, 6 predicted proteins | sample 7278091 | NCBI WGS metagenome assembly JAAUYG01 (sample SAMN14350201, study PRJNA611818) | marine sediment metagenome | isolation source: surface marine sediment (0.6m) | place: French Polynesia: Moorea | collected 2018-08
AATAAATAAATAAAAATAAGGTATCTTCTGTAGAATATATTGGTTCTCTAATAATAGGCCATTGCAAGAAAGTATACCGGTATAAATCCTGGAATTACCATCTGGGAAAATCTGATTTAATCAGCAGCATTAATAGGTTAAAATAAAGCAAAATTAAAACCATATTCCTATCAGCTTTATAAAGATTCAGAGGATAAAGGCTGGATGTATCTATGGTTGGATGGCTTTGAGCATTCTTTCAAATGAATTGACTTGGACATGGTTTACTGTGCAGTCTGAAGCTACTGTCTAGACCTACTTCACACCTATAGCATGTACCAGTAAATGGAACCGTGGAGAATATGGATCTCAGATGGGGAGTATGGAGAGGCAGTTACATCACCACATACTGGTGTCAACATTGACACCTTTCCTTCTTCCCCCCTCCCCCATCCACTTGGCCTCCAAACCCATGCTAGCATAATATCTTCAGTAAACTAATCTCTGTTTTGCCATGGTAATTTAACATTGACATGCAAATCTCTGGAGCTCATATTGGGTGGGCTTATAAAAGAGTCTAGCAGCCTGTGTAATTGGAGGTGTATAGCATACCACCTTGGTATGATATCCTAAGACTGTTAGCAGATAGGGTGTTATATTATCCCTGGTGAGATGTGTAAGGAAAGGGGGGGGGGGGGGGTCGCCTGGTTGAGCCTGTGGTAACAGCTGTCGTCATTTCACTGTCGCAGGCTCTGTGGGCAAGGACCAGATGATATATTTTATTTATGGGAGATGGTAACCTCAGCCACAGGGCCATACCACTGCTTATCAGTGTTATTTTTGTTTCAGACTTCAAACCTGGTATATCCTACATGTATAAAGGCTCATGAAATTCTATCTAGGGTGTAACCCTATAGAGTATGGTGTAAAGTACCCCCTACACATGTGGAAAATATTCGTCTGTCACTTCTGTGCAAAAAGTAGGGGTGTATTCCACACCTAGAATGTTAAATTACACTTCTAAGGATATGTAGCTTATTTGGAGAGATAGACAAGAAGGGTAAGAGGTGGAGGGTAGGAGGTAACTAGGGGGGGGGGGGGACTAATAGCCTGCTGTGCCCAATGGCCAGGCTACCACTTATTACAACCTTGATAATTAAAACAATTACGCAATGGTAATTATTTCATTTATATTACTTGATTCAAGTGTTATCTTTTTTCAGTGTCCCTTATGATTATAATATAGTATTGTTGCAGTTTGCCAGTTTCTGCTTTCGCTGAGGTTACTTCCCTTAGGCTGGTGTACTCAATGACTGCACATGTATATATTGCAAAGGCAGGCGGAACATTGTCATCTAGGTATCTACATTCGGATATCAGATACCACCCCACCTCAGGGCTTACATTGATATAGTAACACATTTCAACCACATGGCTTCTGGTATACATAACTGCTGCAACGACATATATGTGTGTACATATATACCCAACTGGAAACAACCATGCAAGATATGTACATGTACATGCAAGGGCTGGCTTAAATATGAGCCTTTTTACAGTACCCTGTTTATTTAGGTCATTCCAAAAAGTTGTACATGAGCATTAGTTTTGGACGTGCACATAATTTTTCAAAATTTCTTTTCCTTGACCCTTCTCTTTAGAAATAATGCAGGTGATTAACTAGCTCAGTCTACCAGTTATCCTCAGGATCTATGTGAACTTCATTGTACTACCGTAGTGATAATGGCGTTGATTTATATATCTGTCGGTACAACCATGGGGTGACTTACAGTTGTAGGTACCGTACACAATTGTTATATACTTTTTCCCTGATGGAGGATCCTCAGTGGCACTTTCAGAGTTCTATCACAGAGCAGAATGTCTGCTAATAGCCCAGCAGTTGACCTTCACCTGAAGTTATACCCCTCAGGTAGGAAGAGAGTGTTAGTAACAGGCCACCAAGGTCAAGGTCATTTTCTCAATGGCAGTCAGAATGGGACCCACTGCTGCCACCATGGCTTGCCCTGAGGGTTTCCTGTTCTGTAACAGATGGGACACATTTGTCCGCGCTGGGATGGTTGGCTGCAGGGAAGAAAACTCCAACAGAGATTGGAGAAACAAGGCCCACACAGACAGGGTTTGGGGTCAGGTTTTGTCAGGAGTTTCAATGTTCCTGAAGGCAACAGCAGGGTTCTCTGGATGCTGATGTTGTCTGTGGTTCTGGAGATATCATACATGGGGAAAGAAGCTGCCTTCTCAGCTTCTGCTACCAGTACCTTGAAAACCTGTCATCCCGGTGAGGCCTGGCATTGATGGATGGAAAAGGCAAAAAGTGAAGGAAAAATCATTAGGCAATTACTTCTGGCCTTGGCTGTCAGAAAAACATACCCTGGTACATATCTACCTCTTGACTTGTAAAGGTGCACCACTGGTTTATATATGCAGTGAAATCATGTCAATTCTGCTGATTGCAAGAAGGTATTTATGTTATGTCTTTTATACTTATAAGACCTGGTTGGTGTACATGCGATGCACAGTGCAGTATACCTGTATGTAACAGGCATAGTGTTTCTAGTACACAGTTACTGAAGTCCATCCAGCATGGCCTTTGCAGTGTGAAGAGTCTTGCCAGTCCCTGTTGAAAAGGACATGTCTTTAGTCTGGGCAGGCATTCAGAAAATAGACCTGCTTGACCAGACCACAGGGCAATAAAGCTTAAGATTAAAAGTTTGGCCAGCAGAGCCACTTGAATAGGTAGATATTACCTACCCCCAGACGGTAGCAAGGTGGGTTGTCCCAAGTAGGGGTGTTCCTCCAGTGTCAAATGCTTTATTGAAATCTGGGTCATGGGCATGATTGAAGGGGAACTATATATTTATCACTTCACAATGTCTGTTTTGTGATGCAAAGTATAGACATTTAAAAAGCTGTTTAATGCAGCCCAAGGCCAACAATGGAAGTGTTGTCAATAAGGCAGAATTGTAATGTTGTAAAAGAACTCCGAATTGGCAAGTTTGCATAAAAGTGACAGCGCGGTTGTTACCAGAGAAGGATAACTCAGATTGGTTAATTACACTGCATAATGGAAGGTCTTCAGGCTATTTCAGGTGTATTGAAACATCTAAGAAGTTCGTAGTGAAAAACATTTGCATATGATATAACAAACGTCTTTGTCTTGCTCTGTACATTTATATATCACCATATGGATTTATTATATACAAACACACTGCGATGATTATGTGTTCATTTATCTACTTAAAGGACTTATTATGCACAGTTACAACATTCGATTTATGCAGACTCGCTTACTCGCTTTCAAGTTACGTAGACCAAACAAGAGTACGATATTGTCACGTTTAAATATGGAGCTATGTCTAGTCGTGGCAGTTGTTGGGTGGGGTGGGGTGGGTTAAAAGGGGGTAGCAGAAACAGAAAGACAACAAATGACAAGATGTGTAGGTCATTTGAGCAGTGACACCAGACAAGGGCCGATTTCTTAAGACACCAGTCGGAAGATGACTTTGATCTGTTCAACACCCGACCATTCTTTTTTCTAAATCACCTCCACTTTTAAATGAGTTTGCTATATATATATATATATAGCGCGATGTTAGTACCCTCTGTGAAGTTTGTGGCTGGTGATGTTCATCACCATTGCACTGTGATAGCAATCACTGTAATCAGCAGGTTTTCATATATTTCGCTTGGGGGGTGGTCCATCCTGCTCCCAGGCTTCACCAGATGGTTTGCAAAAGAACTGGAGGGCTCCGCAACCCAAAAACAGCACCCAGTTGTATTGTGGAGAGGCTAAAATTAGTTAGTGGGTTCTTGACCCCTAGTGCATGTATATATATGTAAATGTGAGAATTTCCTACAACAGATGGGACTGCATTGAAACCATTGGATGGAAAAGGAACCGCCAGAGACGGAATGACTTTAAAGATCGTTCCTGGTGACATATATATACCTCACCCATGCTTGCGCAAGAGGTGATAACCAACCTCAGGGCCAGTTAACCGGTGTGGCTAGGTCACTGGGCAGGGAGAAGTTACTTTCAGTGGCTGTGAACCCCCAGGAGTGTGGGGGAGTAGGCCAGGGGAAATAGCCCCCAATTTGTTGAGTAATCAGATGGAAGAAGGTTGAAGCAGTACAGGGGCGGGGGAGGACAGTTTCCTTGTGACACATTGAGGTGCTGGCTTTCATCTGTCCCTGTGGCAGTCCAGGCTTGTCTTAGTCATGTACCCTTTCCCGTTCCAATCAAAGAATGTGTCTCACACTCTTTCCATCAGTCCTACCAAGCATAGTATAGTATACAACTGACTTCCAGCCAGACATGCTGGTACATTTACTTTCTAATGAGCTGCTTTATTGTTTCTGTGTGCTTTCACATCGTTTTAATTATGCCAAACTTCTCAACATGCTTAATTATCTATGGAAAGTTTTTGTGCCACTCTTGTGTGTGTCTGTGTGTGTGCGTGCATGTTCGGGTTCTTCAGCAAAATTTTTACAGAATTTCACACGCTTGCTGTTTAGGTGATGCATGCCAAAAATACACTCAAAAACAAAACAACAAAAAAAAAAAAACAAGAAAGAACAATTAATGAAACACCTCAGCCGCATTGCAACAACAAACCGCAATTTTAACAACAAAACAGATGATTTTATGACCTTAAAATAAAAAAGTATGTATTCTATGTGTTGGTCAGTCATTTAGCTTTTCACTAACATAATAATGTAAACTGTCAGTCGCGTCTTGTATATTGATGGCTTGAGTGTATAGCTTGTTACAGTAAATGAATACAGATTAGTGAGAAAAAATATTTTTTTATTATATGGAAGCCTGTATAAATCTTGAAAGATTTTACTTTGAATCACATCAATTATTTGACCATTGTACAGTTGTAATACCACAATCAAAAGTTCAAAAGCGGTTCAAGTAGTACACTTACTTCAAAAATGTCCTTATGCAAAATTTTAAGTATTGCCTTGCAAGGCATTTATGCCATCTGAGTTCAGCACAGAATATGAAACTGTGGCTTCTGGCTAATCTGGCATCCCAGTTCCATTTCTGGTCCAGTCTCTGCTGAGACCAGGTCTGGAGTGTTGTGGTATCGATTAGTTGTCTTCAGACAATGTTTGCCTAGGGTTGGGGGAAAACTGTGATGATGCCTTTAAAAGCAGCTTATACTTGGTCATAATGGGGGTACATCATGGGGTCCTAGGAAATCGTCTTTGAGTCAGTACAACCCCATGGAGGGTGTCATGTCCATTACAAGGGATGATAATGAGCTGGAGAAAGTCCAACACCTTGCTAGATATCTATCTCAAGGGGCTTGGTATCTGCTGGATAGGCCCCAATACAAGAGTATGGGCTTTTACAAGGACGAAGACACCAGCTGACTGTCTGGCAATATGAAGGTACTTGGACCAGTATTGACCCGACCTACCCTGTCATTACTGCAAGGCTTCATTTGTATGAAATTACCACCATTCATCAATCTTAAACGGTGACAATTACATACCCAGGGACACAGTTATCAGCGCCTTCCATCTCTTAGCCAGATACTGGTTGGGATGCACAGGTCGATGGGCGCAATGCATGCTGTGGGTTGCCATACTTACCTACATTTACCAGTCATACAGGAAGAGCGGTTAATTAGTTTTGTATGGCCATCCTGTGAAAACTGTCACCTACTGCAGAGTGCAGGGAGAGAGAAAGACAGAGAAAGGAACGTTGAGGTCAGGGTTTGGGACGAGCCTGTGTGGGTGAAATGGAAAAAGGTTAGCAGGAAGTTGTCAGACAGGTATACCCTGGGGCGGTCGCAAGTCCCCTTATCGGACGACATATGGCAGACTGGGCTGTCCCCAAGCCTCACCAGCCCTAGGTGACAAATCTCTCATTGGAGCATGATGAGCCAATGTAAATATGTACCCCCATTTTCTACAGGGGCTCATTATACCCCAGATAGCTACAATTTAAACAGGAGACATTTTTTCCAAGCCTGTTTGATTCTACCTGGGAAGTTTGGACCCACTTTTGAAATGTGCCCCTCTTTCATGCCCTTGACACTGTGTCAACTCCCCATGCTGCAGGGTCAGCCTGCGCTTGTCTAGGGATCAGGGAGTGTCATATATAGTTTATGGTGGTCGCTAGCTGTCCTTTTGCCACTGTCTGGCCTGATAACCCAGCCGTATATTCACCATAGTGACACTGAGGGCAGTCTGTCACTTTACTTCACATGGTGGGACCTTGCTTGGCGCAGTCGACAGGAATTCCAGTCCAATTGTTTCAGGAGCCTCTCTCCATCTCTTTGCCCCATCCAACAACCCTTGCCTCTGACTGCCCAGTCACTCTCTCTCTCTCTCTCTCTCTCTCTCTCTCTCCAAACACACCTCACACCTAACTCATCCTGCTCACACCCGGTGTCACAGAATAGAGATGACAAATGAAAGCGGGCGTCCTGAAAATCGTAATATTACTCCATAACTTTCCCAGGCTGTCTGCGCACCTTTATACAGACAGGAAGTGCGTGAGAGGTGACATTTCTTTTCGGACATATACCTTTATTGAAAATAACCTGACATGACAATTAAAGTTTTACCCACAAAATGTAAAATCTTCATTCAGTAATGCAACCAGACATCTGCCCAAGGATCACTGCATGGGAACATAAACTTTTTTTGTGTGACTTTTATAGTGGTTTGAAGACCTAGTAAATATCCTGTATTTTCCATTGAAAATTTTGAGAAGGTCTCAGTCACTATGCCCCAAAGCAACATTGCTAATTGAACATGGTGAACACATGAAATAGAGATAAGAAAATCTAAAAGATAAATTATTTTTATTAAAAGTTAAAAAAAGTATGGCTGCCGATGCCAGCCATAGCAGCTGGCAAGGAAAGATCAAAAATGAGGTACGCGTGTATAAACTTCTTTGGATAAAATTCATGGTGTTTATATTTTAGCAATCTTATCAACAGGTCCACTGCTGAATAATAAATTTTCGTTAAAAATGCTGGTTGGCCCCGGGAACTACTGACCAACCATGTCCTGTTGCCCAGAGATGTCATGGCCTCTTGTGTTGAAGAGCTCTATATCTCTGACCTTCGGTTTCCGATATTGGAAAGCAGCTGCCTTGAGCAGTGGGCGTGTGCAGGTGCCTGTGTGGTTACAGAGACATTGTTGTGCTCCTCTAAACAAAACATGAAGTGCTTAATCTCCGGGAGTGCCATGTCAAGGTACTTAGGCGGCTTCTTTTTTGGTGAAGATGGCCCAACAACAAGCTCTTTACATTGAACCTCAACAGGCTGAAATATATAGGTAAGAAACTTGGTGAGGTTATGGCTTCTCAGATCCCTGCTGGAGTATGTATATTATATAATGTATATGCCTATTGTACACCATAAACAGAGTTCCCCCCCCCACCTCCATATTATTTATAACTACAGGGCTCTAATAGATAACGAAATGTTTGTCAACTCTGGGGTGTGATATCTCTGGTTCAGATTCTCCAAGCAAGAAACATTGTTGGGGAGAGATAAAACTGACTTTGTTTGGGGTTAACTTACATGAGGTAAACACATTTAAGCTGTCAGAGTTGCACCATAATAGAGACAGTAATGGTGCAGGGTCACGTTGGAGGAGGTGGTGGTGGTGGTTTGAGGGGAAGGGGGGAGGTCTGAAACCCCAGGGCTTGATCAAGGTGTGGCCTGTTATAGTATAGGTTTGCCTAGTTTTGATGTACCCAACAACTTATGGTGATGTATATATCTTGGACTGGAATAGTTTCAATGGAGCATGCTGCTGTTGTCTTGTCTGTGATGCTAACTGCAGTGATGTGTGAAGTGATAGGAGGGTTGACCTTGCTGTCTGGAGTAGTAGCACCTGCTTTGACCACACAACTCTCCCCCCTTCCCCCTCCAGTGGTGTGAAGTCCCCTGTCCACATTGGCTGCCTGGAGACCCTGGAGTGGCCAGCCTTGGGCTGTCCCCAAACTGATGGATGACACTGGACCACAGTCCACGGACCATCCAGATATCCAGAAGTGTGTGATAGTGAAAGGGGGGGGGGGGGGGGTATAGTGTGGGATGGGGGGGGGGGCAAAGTTGTCAGATTATTTGGTGCCTGTGCAGTGCAGCAGAGCATAGGAGATAGGACTGAGTACCACATTGTGTGAAATAAGAAGTAACGGGGAAAAAAACATCCAAAATGTCACATTTTTTGCTTGGTGGGCGCAGCATACCAGTATAATGCCCAGCCTTTATGCAGTAGCCACATGTATATGATTGCAGGAAAGACAATCACAATGGGGGGGGTGGGGGTGGGGGGTGGAGAGAGAGAGTAACAGGTTCACTAATATATGTATGGTAGTATATGCAATCAGGCATTTGTCAATGTTTTAGATCAACGAGGTTCCTAGTTTTCTATGACTTTAGCTGGGCTCTGGATGTCAGAATCTGCAAGAATTTCTCAGAGGTTATTCCACAGAACACAGTCCTTTTAGAAGCGTACTGCACAAGTGGAGAAGCTGGGGTGCATGTTTCAATAAAGAAGCATGTCGTCCGGTACCTACAATGCAGAGGTATACACATATATGGTAACAGGAACCCCGTGGACCTTTGTTTTCAAGGAAATGACAATTTGCGCAGACAAACGGATTGGAATATGACTTGAATTTTACTGTTCTTGATGGTCTGTTGATGTTTTGTCTGGCATTTGGTGTGAATTTGTCCTTTAGCAGATGTGGTATGTTTGTTGCTGGAGGGGCATGCACGTCTTTTAGGTACTGCGCTTCTAAAAGGACATACAGTATATGTATATCATTTGAGGCATGGTGTCGTTGCACATGATGAGCGATACAAGTGTGATGACAATTAATGTTCAATGTGGAGTAGTATGTATTGTAGATGCGTTATGAAGGGGAAATTGTGGACCCGGGTGTGTGTATTGGTAGTACCGGCATGTGTATGTACCAGCAGTAGGTCAGTGGGAAAAGTGCATGACAATTATTGTTCAAAGTTCACTTTGTACCCCTGAATATTGAACGATTGACTAACAAAGATAAAAGTATTATCCATTACTATTCCAAGAGACATTAAAGTATAATTTACGACCTTAAGTACTTTGTAAGGCATTGTTACTTTTGTTCTGCTTGACTCATCCCTAGTCTTAAGTTTTTCCTTGCTACTTTTTTCCTAGGCAAAGCTGTTACTCTTTATCCGTTACTTTTTTTCCTGGCCGATCACTGCCACATGTATGGTCAGAATATACTGGTACATGTTATGTTGCCCAGTAGGACCCTCAAAATCAGAACCTTTTGTATCCATGGTCATGTTACCCAGGCCAGCATGACCCTATACTAGAGTCACCTGTATGTAAGAACCACTTTCCACTTCAGTGGGTCATGAATGAAGTCTTCTAGGGATGTCTGTACTGCTTGACTGTTTTATACAGCATTTATAGGCTCTTGGTCACAAAAAAGTCATAGGCGTTCCAGTGTGAAATATAAGTAGTGAAGGAGTGGTGCACATTTCAGGGGCAGATACTTACCAGGCCTAAATACTGCAGTGCACTCCATGACCACTTGGATGCATCCTCAAGTGTGTGGTCCATCGGTTCATCATAAGAAGTGCATGTTTCCATTTTCCAAGGAGTGCACGGTTGCCTTATGATCTGTGGCATTGGTGGCCTGGTTCAGCTTATAACCCTTCTGCACTACTGTACTGGCAAGATCCTCCTTTCTGGGCTGTCAGTGGGTTTGGCTTCACACTGGGATTCAATGCATTGATTCAATGGATTGAAGTGAATATTTACCTGCTGACAACCTAATCCTGTTAGTGGAATCAGGGTGCTGGTAATAGCAGCACTAAAGATCACTGTTGCTCAGGACATTATCCTTTATCTTTTTTAGCAGAGATAAAAGATAACCATGCTTTGATCATTAGAGTCCAGTTCAAATGGATAAACATGATGGCAGGGAACAGCTGAAGTGGCTTATGAGGCCACACATATACTGCCCAATAAAGGTGTAAACAAGTCAACAGGGCTGAGCAAAGCACTGGGACACCTCCGTGCATAACTATAAATGGTAAAAACACAAAGTATAAAATTTTTATCAGTTACAGCCGTGAAGAGAGTCATATGATACATAGAAACAGTGTTGGCAGTGGATATGATTTATTGGAAGATAGACACAATCCATGGAAAAGTTCGTTAATGCACCCAGTAACAAGTTTAAACCTGGGTGCCATGTCATAAGTTACCGGCAGCAAAGACTAGCAGCAGGTACTAAAGCGGATCGAAGTGGACAA
>JAAUYG010200048.1_pt1 | contig 10289 bp, 5 predicted proteins | sample 7278091 | NCBI WGS metagenome assembly JAAUYG01 (sample SAMN14350201, study PRJNA611818) | marine sediment metagenome | isolation source: surface marine sediment (0.6m) | place: French Polynesia: Moorea | collected 2018-08
CCCCCCCCCCCCCCCCCCCACACACACACAGAGACATATTGTGCACATCTGGATTGTTGTAACGATAAGAGCAGAGTGCAGAGTCTTTGGGAAATTACTACGACTTAGATGTATATCCTGAAGAAATAGCACATGTTAAATTACTTTATCTTTAACACGCCTCTGATTTCGATAAGACAGCTGCTACATCCCCGGAAACGACGGCTCGGTATGGTGCGTTACATTATTTTTTTCTTTGGCACGCTTTCTGGGTGCAATGAATACAAGGTATTTGGACTACTAAGTCTGTGTATTAAAGGTAGTCTCCCTGTCGGGCCAGTCATTCTCAGACCTATTTCCATTAGTCCTCCATTACTGTTGACTGTTGGCTTATTAGATCACCCTGCCAGAAACAAAGCTGGCCACATGCATACTTATTCAAGGATTGTTCTGTGTGAACCGCGCTTAAATGAAATTCCTTTCACCTTCGACAAATTATGGAATATAACCCATTGTGGCAAATGCATTAGCTCCAATAATTTTACCGTGTTACAAAGCATCTAACGCAAAGTTGAGGAGTGTGCAATTGATTCAGAGAGACCTGGCCTAGACGGAACAAGGTCAAAATGCAAAACTATGAGACTTGTCGTACCGTGTGAACACCATAAAAGTTAAGGCAATGGTCTGCGTCAGCCGGCCTTAAGACCTGTTGCATTCACTGTTGGTCAACTTCAATTTATTAACGGAGCTTCAGAAGTAGTGCCTATATACATGTACGTATTGACAGCTGAGCCTATCTGGGCCCCTTTCACTTAGCATTTCTAGTATCTCGTTTACTTTGTGTTTAACCCTGTTTATTCGAGCAGTATGCGTATATCTGGTCATTTTTTTTCATTTGCACACCACCTCTTTTGCAATCTTCTCCCCTCCCTCGCCCCAGCGGTGCCGTCACGAGTGATGAGCGGTACATGCATACATGCAGGGCATCGCAATCGATCAGGAAAGCGTATTTGAGATGTGAGTCACCAGAAAGCCCACTAACTGCTTCACTTTTCACATAAATTATAGGGGTATAGTTGCATGAAAGCTGGTCATATCACAGTCCTTCCATATTAAACGTCACATCGTATCCAGGCTACTGTGTGGAAAAGAATTTCCAAGGGTGTCGGGTGCTTAGAGAGACTGAAAGAGAAGTGCAGTTTTCGTATCTGTCATTGTGTACCCTGGTCTGGTAATGGCTATACACCATCTGGAGACACTTCAAGTAAAGCCGCTGATGATACGGTGTCATGGTACGGTTTCACATGTTCCTACTATGTATAAACAAGAAAAATGAGTCTTAAGGTCGACTTAAAGGTGTCCAGACGAGAACACATTCGTGGACTATGGGGGTGGGGGTGGTTCCATAAAATCGGCCCAGCGAAATTGAAAGCACGGTTCTGGGTAGCTGGTGGATTTAGCTCAGCCCATAGGTATTTGGCTCTGAGTCGGAGGTGTCTCGAGTAGGGAACCACTAGCTCTTGTAGATAAGAGTGGTGCACACGCACTTGTAGAGGTCTGGGGTTATTGATAGGCTTAAATCAATTATGTATAGCCGCTATTGACGTGAAGTGCTTTCATGCATAATGCGTACATGTGTAAGTTTCAAGTGCAGATAGTTGGGATCCAACCAATTTGGTGGTCAGTGAAGTTGAGAAATCTATTTTGAACGTATCTTTTTTAAGTTGATCTCGTAATGCATTGGTGTGCAAAACACTGTGTCATATTATATTAATTGATTTCAGAAGTACAAATCGATACAATTATGCTAGGCGTTCTTAATTTGGAAGTTGGTGTGAAACTGTCCTGATACTGAGATTATACGCCATTCGAGACAGTTCTAACCATCGCCTGTATTTATTTAGGCTACCCTTTCTTTTTAGTAATACCTATAACGGTGATGGCATTTACCAGTTCCAACCATCGCCTGTATTTCTTTAGGCGACCCTTTCTTTTGGTAATGCTTATAATAAAATACTTGTCATCCATCTAGAATTATTGGTGGAATTTTTGTTATTTACAAGTTTCTATTTAACAGTTCTTCTAACACCCTGGCTGGCGAAAAAATCATCTGGCCTTATACGACTGTCAGGCTTGACCACAATATATAAATCGGGGGAAAAGAAGAGACGAAAGCATTTCTTTAATATTTAAATCTGCTCTGATTCGCAGTAATTCAGTAGAATCAGCTCCATAGGACTGTTAAAATCTATCTTGCTCCGATGTATCGGCAAAATCCTTTAATGCTAACCTCCAGTATGTGCAAATATATCAAATTTGTAAAAATTGTAAGAACGAAAATGAACGTCGTCCCAAATAAGTAGTAAAATTTGCCTTATCTGCCTGGGCAGTCCTTTTTTGTTATTGGACAGTAATGATGTCCTCGATAATTATGATTTCCAGGAAAGTTGCTTTACACGAAATTTGTCGCATGTTGCAGATAATGTGGGATGTTACAAGGAATTGAAGAACAAAATTTATAGAGAATACACCCTACAGTGGAAAGTCCTACAATCCACTGAATCAACAATGCAGTTACTGTTGAAAAACATTCAAAGAAAACGGCTGATTCGTGCACGGATTTAAACCGAACTGACCTTGGACACTAAAAGCTCAAAGCTACCCCATACACATGTATATGTTCTACTACAATCTCCCGGGTCCTAAATTTCAGTCAGTTTCGCTCTGCGATTACGATTTCCAAGATATTTTCAAATTTTCATTTCCCAAATAGCCGCAATGTTAAATTTTAATCTTTGTTTAAGTTTTCTAAATTTTAAATTTCAAAATGTCTTGAAGTAACATCTGTGCGGACTGTTGTAAGTAACATCTATACAAATTGGTTGAAAAAGAGTCGAAAAAAAATCAATTTGAAATTCGAATTTTCAGAAAATCAAAAGTGCACCGAAAGACACCAAAATAACCTAGAACAGCACCAAGTCAAATTTACCCTATATATGTTACACTAGTTTCCCTGAATCCCAAATTTCGCTCCGTTTCACTTGACTGTGAGCCATGAACTAGATAGTTGCAATGTTCGGTTATCCCATTGACTATAAACCAAATTACAATAGGTTTTGTCAATATCAAAATGTCAAAAATCCTCAAACAACTTGCATTGCGACTACTATGAGCAGCCTGTAAAAAGTTCGGTTGCAAAAACTTATAACTCTAAACATAGTAGAATTTTGAAACGACGGACGCACGACAACGCCGGACGGCGGATGCTTACGCCACGACATTAGCTCTGCTGACAGTCAAATAGAGCTAAAATAACAATGATAAGTATGTCATGTTGTCAGTAAATAAATACATCTGAGACGGTACATTTGTAGAATAACAAAGCTATTTGCAAAACAACTTAACACCATCCAACTATTTTCTCTTTTTTGATTTATACAACATAGCTTGTATCTACAAATAACAGTCTAAACAAGTGGCCCATGGACCTTGAACTTCAGCTAGTATCATGTGCAAAAGTAACAGTAACTATGTGTGTTTGTGCATTTATTCATGCAATTACCCACAAAACGTTTCATTGCACTTGAAACAATGGTTCAAATACTACAAGTGCAAAGATTATTGCCTAAAATGCTCAACATAGGATCTCCAGGTACCCGGTTCTCATTTACATTGTCATAGTGTGCCGTAACCCTAGATTTCAGTGTGCTTTTCTCCATGATGAACTATAATCAAGTCGTTTGCCAAATTTCAGCCGGTGCACAATAATAAATATGAGAAAATATCGATTTGCCATTTGCGGCAACCAACAGCTGAATTTCGAAAGAAATGCCTATGTGATGGGTTTAGAGATAATACCACAACGGGCAGACGAGAAGATCGGTCAGACGAAGTTTAATTTCAACCAGACCTGCTAGCGCAGCTACAATTTATTTAGATAATACCTTCGCAACAGGTAATCTTACAGAGTGCGTGGTATCTTCATGTCTGTTGGAGAAAAGCATTCTTTGTGAAAGTGACAACGTATTCCCCATTTCGGAAGCAATAGACACTTGTCTGTAATTGCCTGCAAATGGCAGACCTTAACATGACCTAAGGTCAATGCAACCTGCTAGATTCCAAATGCATTCAATGACAATGGGTATGAATAAAAACCGTCATCCACTGAGAACCGTTCATACACAAGAAAGGCATTATCATTTCTTGTATTGACTTATATATTTTTCAGGAGACAAATATGTGGACCAACTTTGACACAATTATCCAGCTGAGATCGTGTGATACAAATATTATTCTCAAATTTCATTTGAGGGAACCAACATTCTGATAGACAGCAAGTATAGGTCCAGAAGGATGTTCAAAGTAAGCAACATATTTTATTTTAGGCTTGCAGCTGCCTCTCCCTTCCACATCAGACATAAACCCCTACATAGGAAACCCGAGTTTTCGTACAAGGCTTTTCAGCTTACAGAGAAAATGTTCAGCTTACAGAGTGAAAACCCAATATTCTATACAAGTTACCAATTGTTGTACTGCATGGACAAATGACCCAAGCCTTGTACATTGTATACATCAAACACATCACTATAAATGGTTTTAGAGCAAGTGACAAGTTGGATCAGAAGTTGGTATGGGCATAGCCTGCGAACCCTTGACTGCGACTAGGGCTTACCAGGATAAAAGGTGCAAATGTGAAAATTGTTGTACAGATGTTCTAGCAGAACTCTTAGCAAATTACCTCAGTGACTTTCCATCTATCCAACCCACGCGGAGATCGAGGGTTCCTGGCAAACTTACGGGGAATACAAATCCTCAGTGCAAGCATGGATTCAAGAAAAGATATTAATCACACTTGAATCCATTCGTGTGTTTAGGGGACCCTGAGACATGTGTTTGGTAGGCATGTCATTACTCCACAACAGGCAAGATGCATGTAATAGCGGGAAAACGGCGAGACAATACGTATGTTATTCAATATTACTCAGTTACTAAACTGAACATCTGTTCTTAGAAGCGCATATGGTTCTGGAAAAGTAGTTTTCCTGCCATTCTCAATGATCTGTGCACAGGTCACACCAAACATAGCATGAAATGAAACTTAATATTCTCCACGAATGCCCTTGTGGAACCATCTGGATGCTGATCTATAGATGTCATATTATTGTCCCTCATAAGGAACTCCATCATTGTTAAGTTCAATCCGTTCTGCTAAGAAATCTGCAAAAACACTTTATGCACATGAAGGGTCTCTTTAGAGAATCATGGTCAAGCATGCCAAGTATAGGGCAAAATGGATCATTACTACGCTTATAAAGAAGTAGGCGATTAATGCTGATTTACACAGACATCTGTAAATTCCCAGGTGACTTAAGACGAGCAGCGAATTGAGCTGCATCATCCTTTCCTATTTCAAAATGATAGTATTTGACACCTGCTGCCTCATTTATGTCATAGTGCTGGACAGTTCAAAGAAATGTGCATGATCTTTTGACAAACCAGGATAATGAATAAGAAGTATATTATTGCTAAGGCGCTTTGAAAGAAATCTAGAAAGCATGAGACTAATCAGACAAAGGCTGGGTCAACCGGTCAAGTCTTCACATTGCGAATCAATTTTGCCGTGAATAGTTACTCAATTTCCTTTTTTCCACTAGACTTCAGGCTTTCATCAGCCGGTTGTTTCACGTGACTTAATTGGCCCTCATTACTGTTCAAAGACAATCATATGCATGTTAGTATCAGTAGTCAGTAATACCGTGCAGTATCATTTGCTGCAATGCTAGTTTCGTCTTCTGCAGTATGTACTTCAATCCCTTGCCTTTTGTTAGCTGCCTTAACACTTTCCTGAACTTTAGCTCTATCATGGCGTCGCAATGTCTGTTTAGATTTACTTGACATATTACTAGTCATGATTTCCACAGCGACACACACCAGATCCTTTAACAGCAAAGCAAATACGTCGCCAACTAAAGTAACTACAAACAAGGCAAATACATCACTGTTCAAACAAGTTTAGCTGATCATACTTGACTCATAAATTAATCAGCCAGATAGGCAAAACATAGAATAGATAGTGATTGGGAAAGATACCTCATGCCACACAAGCGCAAACACTTGAAAAATGCCTTGCACGGATGAAACGGGCAAATAATTCAAAAGATGGGGCAGCGACACTAGGAAATAAATGGATGTTTATGGGAGAGCGTCACATCTGATATCACCTACCTCCGGCTTTCTGTTTATTCTGCACTGTCACTGTAAACAGGACTAGTATCAACCCTGTATGTTCGTAAATTAACAAGACGGATATCCTATCAAACTGATACCTCAATTCAAGTATTTACACCCAGAATTGACATTTCAGTATAACGAATCTACATGTACCTAACCTGGTCTGGAAATCAACTAAATGTCAACTATCACATTTAAATACGCCTGATAACATAATCGCACACGCTACATTTAATGCGAGAAGCCACCCTCAAGGTTTGGTGTAAAGACGACATGCTATATAGCTTTTGTGGTTCTACAAACCAATATTTACAGTATTAATATATAAGGACTGGCTTTGGTTACAAAATCACTCAAGATTTAATATCTAGAGGACAAGTTCCCGTAAATATGCATATATATTCCAAACAGGCTTGAAAGACCAGAGGAAAATAGTAGTTCTGCAGCATTGACTTATACATTTTTGTCGGATTAATCTCATTTCGTTTATCGTACTTCGAGAACAAAATAAAATGGCCCTAAAAATAGAATTATTTACTTAATAATTTCGGGAAGCCTTTTTGGTTAGTTAATTTCAAAATTATTTTGAAAAAGTAACAGAACGTTTTACCAACTTTGGCAATTGAAGGCAATCTTTGATTTTATTACCTTCAGTGTGCGAGATTGGCCCTATGTTGACTTTCGGCGTCGACGGTACCAATCTAATGCCAACATCAACCCAACTATGCATTGGTAATTAGGAAAGGGCTTACAAAGCGAATAAACTCCGGTGTGTCGGAAAATCCGTTACTTTGTTGTTAACCTCCGGTACGTTTGAAGTGCGGTAATAAAAAGAAAACAATTAAATTTCCCAGAAAGTTGTCCAAATACATGTAAGTAGCAACAGTTGTTGTATATCTTTAGGAAGTCGTACTTACCATGAAGTAGTAATGATGTATCTGGATGAGCATAATTTCCGGGAAAGTCGTTTTACACCAAATCTTTAATTCGGAATATCATTTAAGCGCTGCTATAGATTTAAACTCAGCACTACGCTGACAGAGTTTTGCTGGAGCTTTAGTAAGAAAGATGATGTGCATAAGCACTTAAATAAGATTACAAGTGCATATGGATTATGCAGACTTTACCGCAAACTTTATGTACTACAACGACCCGACGCTACAGCACTGAAATTATCGCTCTATATCATAATATCCCAGCATATCGTTCACATGATTTACAAAATGCAGTTTAAACTGCAGCAATGAACCTACCTTGATAATCAGACATATACTGATGCATATATGCATGGCGCTTTAAAAACGAAGTCTTGATAAACGGTGTACAAAAGAAGAGATCCGTATACCGTAGTGGATGGAGTGCGAGTGTGCAAGAAAGGCAAGACATGATAGTAGTGGCGGCAGTGGGTGTGTGGAGTGTCAGTAAATAAACAAGAGGCTTGGCCACTTGCAGATAAGACCAGATTATTGATCTTAGGCAATGGCTAAAATAAATGCATCCTATATAGTGACACTAAAGGCTCAAAAGTATCTCATGTATATTCTAGGAATCCTAACTTGTTGGTAATATTTATATAATTGCATGACTTCTATAACTTCGGTATGCAGTCCAGCTTCTAGTCCATAAGATAAGGTATGGTAAAAGGTGGGCTATCCAGTACTCAGCACAGAACTTTGGCCTAATGTTACTGATCTTTATTATTAAAGGAATATTGAAGTCCAACATAATTCAGTATTACTGAAAAATACAAAATAGAGACTTCAAAGAAATAAATTTATAATTGTTGTTACTTCAGGTTTGTTTATTATATGTGATTTCCGCTATATAATAGGACTTCAAATGTTAATTCAGTAAGAATATAGAACTTAATCCAAAACGCAAAATGGAGGAAAAGAACAAACACATGTTCTGGAATTATGGAGGATGGGTACTTTTCCACCAAATTTGGCATTACTTCGCTTGGCGGTTTTCGAGAAAGCAACGGACGCCCGCTCATTGACAGTAGCTCTGCTGTGCAGTTGCACAGAGCAACGCTAAGACCTAATTTCTCTGTAGATACATTATTCCCATGAAGTATTTTTTTTATTTTGTTTTGATTTGCCTTGAATTCTCAATTTGCTTTTGCTCCTCTGAGTTTCGTGCGATCGTGGCTTTAGAAGTATTTTGTGATTAATTATTATTTTTTTTTCCTTTTCTGTGCTCACTTATCTCGTACTTCTGTCAGGTATTATCAGAGCCCTACGGTTTCGAAAGTCAAAAATCCACGGGCAGCAACAGTTGTCCCGCAATTCGATGACCTGCTTTGATTAAACAAATCGATCGCATTTGGAAGTCTATCTCATCTGGATGAGAAGCACACTGGAGGTACTACGTGATTTTGATGTTTTTTTTTTAAGTACTTAGGCCAATATATGTCGCAATGTATATTGAAGTACTAGTTCCTAAGAAAAAGAATTTAGGCAAACAATCAACGTTTACAAGTACCAAAACTGCCCCATTTACATTCTGCCATGCTTGTAAAATCCGGTCATAAACAGAACCATACAGAACCAGGACAATGATAGCGTAGTCCCTCATGAAAGTAATTGCTCCGACTGCAAAGGCCAGAGCTCGAGCCAGCATGACCTCAAATTAACATATGGGCCCCATTCATAAAACATGCATAGGTTACGCAAAGACTAGCTACTAAAAGAATGTAGCTAAGAACAGGCTTATTATATGGACAGGTTTTTAGTAAAGTAATACGTTAAGTCGTTCACCGATTGTTGCACATTACGAACAGTTTATACATAGAACTTGAATTGTTCACTAGCCTGTGCTTAGCTACATCATTCTCAGACTGTGATTAGTCCTTGTTTAACCTACGCTTGGTTTATGAATACGATCCATGGTGTCTGCATGCTGATGGACACCACACGTCATAAGTTGTAATACCGTGAACAGTGCTTCAGTATTAATTTGTCTCTCTATTTATGACTTATATCATGTATATCAATAATTTCATACTCAAGGTATAGAGTATAATGATAGGAGAAAGAATATATGTTCAGTTACACGTAAATGTCTATGTGCAACATAATTAATCTGATATATCTATTGCATGTGAAATTGGGAAAGAATCATTATTTTGTATTTCTAAATAAACTGTTGGTACACATATAGGTGCGCGTTTTTGTCATCGCATTCTGGGAAGCCGAAACTTGCATTGATGTATCGGAAGCAATGAATGTAATCTGGATAATTCCTGATGCTCAGTTTCGGGGTGTGATAGAAAGATCCGGAAATTGACGTAGTGTTGCAAAATGATTACTTATACTATTGCCAAAGTTTCCATGGCAGTCTGTATATAAAGACAAATTGACGAAGGTAGAGAGAACAAGGCAATACAACGCAGCGCAATGCAACACAACACATATGCACAACAGAACATACCACCACACATAACAACACAAGACAACATTACACTACACAACACAATGGAACGTAGTACATGAACATAAAAACTATGCATATTATGCCTTGTTCACACAGGTGGATAAAAACAGTGGCTATACATTGTCACCTTTTACTTCAAGCTATAAGTACTTCAAAGTACAAGTCCATCTCCAAAAGCAGACCTAGATGTAGGACAGTGAATCAGAATACCGAAGATAGCTTATTGGGTGTGATGAACAGCCATTTTCCTTATATGTAAGGCAACTCTAAGTGACGTAGTGCTAACCATGTCTAGCGACAAAAAGCCCAGAACCTTGCGTTCTTGCTATTGATAGCTTTGGTATTGCTAGAATGTGAATTACCTGCTCTGGCCCTTTAGCTCAACATGACTGAGAGAGCAGAGCTGATGCTCCAGCGCAAACGTCCGTCATTATTCGTCGCCGTCAGTATTGGCGTTATCTGTAAACACGTTTTCGTGAAAACAGTGTATCCGAACCAGTCTGGGAAAACGTTAATTGTGCACCACATCTTCGGACCATCTTTTGTCTTTCTCAACATGAGAGAGAGAGAGAGAGAGAGAGAGAGAGAGAGAGAGAGAGAGAGAGAGAGAGAGAGAGAGAGAGAGAGAGAGAGAGAGAGAGAGA
>JAAUYG010095581.1_pt1 | contig 10287 bp, 6 predicted proteins | sample 7278091 | NCBI WGS metagenome assembly JAAUYG01 (sample SAMN14350201, study PRJNA611818) | marine sediment metagenome | isolation source: surface marine sediment (0.6m) | place: French Polynesia: Moorea | collected 2018-08
GCGGGGTTTAATTAGAACTGCTTACCTGTGTGGTCTGCAGATGAACCTTTAGTCCACAGTACGGCACATGGCATCTACAAAATGGTTTTAAATACACGAACTTACCCTGTCACAATAATACGACTCAGAATATAGAAATATTGTAATTGTTACAAATATACGAATACAGATATGGCTTTCATCTCAGTGCCTCAACCTGTACCTAGCAGTAGAGATATGTCTTTCATCTCAATATGTCAAGCTGTACCTACCAGTACTGGTCATACATGTATATCTTGTATCTCGGTGTGCCAACCAGTACCTACAGCTACTGACCTACATATATGTCCATGTATTTCAGCTCAGTGTGTCCACCTGTACATGGCAGTACTGGTCATACATGTAGCTCTTTTATTTCAGTGTGTCAACCTGTACACACCAGTGTCTTTTATTTCAGTGTGTCAAGCTGTACCTACCAGTACTGGTCATACATGTATATCTTTTATCTCGGTGTGTCAGCCAGTACCTACCGATACTGACCTACATGTATATGTATTCCCCTCAGTGTGTCAATCTGTACATAGCAGCACTGGTCATACATGTAGAGCTTTCATTTCAGCGTGTCAACCTGTACCTAACAGTACTGCTCATACAGATATGTCTTTCATTTCAGTGTGTCAACCTGCACCTACCAGTACTGGATTGGAGGCCGACAGTGTAGTGGGAATGGCTGGGTTTGGGTGGACGATAGCCGCATGGACTGGGATTACTGGGCGTGCAACGAACCGAACGAGGAGAATTCCTGTGCAAGACTGGGATATTGGGGAAAATGGTTCGACAAATGCTGCTTCGCCAAATATCGATTTGTGTGTGAGAAATGTAAGTCCCTTCTCAAATTGCTACTGTTGCATCTACATTATTGTTGAAAACTGTTTCACTTTATTAGGGAGTACCACCATACATGTAATTACTTCTAGCTGTGATTAAACACTGCATGTACATGTATGTGCGTGATTTGTGCCATGCAGACCCACTAGGTTTTGTCCGTTAACTGGATAACCAGGAAACCGTGCACCGGGTTAAAATTAATTTTATGGAATGCCCACTCATGCACTGCCCACCATATCTGCATACACTTGTTTGATTTAATTTTTATTGTTTACTTATTTGTCGTTTTATCAGTTATCTTTACTTCACTATGGAACCACATGGAATTCAAATGTTACTCCAGCCAATCTCATGGAAATGGTGTTTAATGTATTGTGCTTAATCCGAGTGGTCTCCACAAAGTTACTTTTCGGATTTTTTAAATTTCGTTCTTTAGATTAAGTGGTATACTACTAGTGAAGGGTAAATAGGGTTACTTTGGATCTTGGACATTGCAAGGTTACGTTTGATCATTTGGCCAGCTATTTCTCCCACAGTTATTAGGTTATTGCCATTGATACTACTTTCTACCTGCATGGGAGAATAAAATACTCTACATTTTAAATACTTAAAATATTTTATATACATGCACTTAAAATACTCGTAGACGTGAGGTCATGAAGACACACGGACAAAGTGCGTACCCAATTGGGGTTAAGTACATGTATGCTGACCTGTACGTAAACGGAAACTCTGACCTTAGGCATGTCAAGGCAGTTTTGGGGGACATTGCGTGCTCTTACGTGCTTTACAAAAGTAAACTTCGAAACGGTTAGGCTGCCATTTCTAACGTTGTTGGTTCATTGAAGAGTTTGATAGAACTTTCCTGCTTACTATCAGAGATCTTAAATGATTTGTAGTTTAGGGAATCTAGTGGGTGAAAAAAATAATTTATGACTGCACCATATCAGATATGTGGGAATAAACAAAACAGTTATGTGTTTTTTTGTGAACAAGAAATCGTGTCGTGTAGTTTTGGGCCTTAGTGGGTTTGCAGTAACAAAAGGTACGGTATTTTTAACCTTGTAGACATCAAGGTCAAATGTGAGTCATGGGATGTGAGTCATGGGATGTGAGTCATGCGATGGTTGTTTCAAAACGGTTCTCCACTTCTCCAGAATTATTAAAAACCCGCCCGCTCTGCTGGGCGGGGTTTGTTGTGCCACATACTTTTAACAGTCAGACGCACTGTGCGTCTGCCTGTCTGTTAACAAGATATCATAATAGTATTCAACTTCCTTTTTGTCGGGAACCATCCCTATAACCCAGGGATGAAGTGATTGGATTTTGAAAAATATCACCTTAGGATAATAGTGGGTGTGCCAGGTCCGAATTTAATAAGAGATAGGGGAAACTTTCCGACTAGCTATAACAGCTAAGCAGTGAACCTAGTTAAGTCCTATATTACTATTAAACATTAATAGGAGCCATATATGGGAATTCGAATGGCACCATTGGAATTGACCTTGATTGCCCTTGAAAGGTCAAATTGAAGGTCACTCAGATCTTAAAGTCTTATTATATGTCGTAAATGAGTCAAATGAAGTCCCGCATTGCTGTTACACACTAATAGTAAGTTATTTTTTGAGTCCAATGGCACCCTAAGTCTTGACCTTAAGTGACCTTGAAAGATCAAAGTCAAGGTCAGTCAGAGTTTGAGTGATAGGAGATAGATAGGCTACGCATATAGTTGCAGGTGATACATAATGGATGTCACATAAAAGAAATTTGTGTTGGCTGGCGAGGTTTTTGCGCTGTTCGAGACGTCTTCCTTGCGGTTAATTGCAAACGAATTCCTCCTAAAGATTTTATGCTAGAGCAGCTAAAACCACATTGAATAACTTTAAAATCCCACACTTGTCGAATTTGCGTGACCATTTACATGTATCATTATATCCTATTTGGAGATCAGAAGCTTCAATTATCGCCTAAACGATAGATAGGTGGCGTGAATTAGACGGAATATTGAGCTCTTCGTGGAATTACGTGACTTGTATGGATTGCGTTTGACTTTAGACGCATCTACATCATTTGGAAGTCATTTTGTGCACTTGTGGGTTTGCCTGAAATGTTATTTTCAAAATGATACTTCTCAACAATTTATTGGCTTATTCCAAATGAAATTTTCACGATGTTTCCTGCTATGCCTAACGCTAAACTACTAATAGATTTGAGACTGGTTAAGTGCTAAACAACTACAGTGAAACCTGTCCTTAAGACCATATGAGAAAGAGGGACAACCGGAATTAAGGACACCTACTTCAGTCCCTACATCTATTTAGTACATAGAATGAACCTGAGAAATAAGACCACCTTAGAATTCAGGACAGTTTTGGCAGTCCCTTGGGTGTCCCTAATTCCCAGGTTTCACTGTAATAGATTTGATACTGGTTACTTGCATCTTGTCAAAATGCCGCTTCTCTATCTAAATCCTTAAATCTTTTACTAATATTTTATCTTAAGGTTCTCAGCAAAATTACTTTTCCTTTATTTTTTATTGTGAGAAACCAAAATAGTTCTTTAGCTCCCAACCGGACAGTAGGCCAGCTTTAACTATACAACACTAATGGGAAGGTGCATCGGATGGTTCAGAATGTTATGTGATCTTGGATGCTGCTGCAAGATCAAGTCAACGACATTGTGCTTCAAATCGCTCACAAACATCAACTCACAAACGGTGCTAGACAGATTACGAAAATTTATTCCGGATCAGAATAAGTTTCAATACATGGTACAATCATTATAAAGCGTTGTGTTTAGTCCCACGGGTCGACACCAGAACATATATGGGCTGCACCCACCTAAATTTAATTTACATGGTACATGTGCGTGGGTAAAAATTTGATAGGGGTGGTTGTTGATTTCATGCAATCGAAAACGACTCACAAGCTCTTCCAAAAATGGCCCCCAAATCCCAAAATCCTCCTTATTAAAAGTTACATTAGACGCTTGAGAATGAAACGTGACCTTTGACATTGGATGGCTTTGAAAGGTCATAATTGTGGTGCAAATATTACGCATAAGTCAGACCATCACTTGCGTGGCACCTTATCACGCAGCTTGAATACCAAGGCGTAAAATATAGATATTAAGTATGCAACGTTCACACTATATTGATTAAAGAGGAAAAAATGCCTTAGTCTGGTTACCCCGGTAGCCCTCTCTCTCTAGCTTCTTCACTTGACTTGTATTCTGATACAATGACTTGCCGGGGGTATTAACTTTAACCCACTTTCTAAAACAATACTTATGAAACATTGTAATCTGTTTATCAATATCAAACTTTTTATTAGCACAAAATGACTTTGCGTTATTTTTTTATATTTTGTATGACACATTGTATAAAACACTGATTCTATAGATATTGATTGCTAATCATGACGTTACCTTTGAGTTACCTCCTTGCTGAATAATGATTGACTAGTACAGTAAGAGAACTATACTGCTCAAAACATTTAAGGGATCGAAACGTTAGCGTAGCATGATGCAGACATGCAAGGGAGCAAAGTTCCAAATATTTACATGAGCAAAGTTGGCGTAGTTTAGTGTCAAAGCAGTGGCCATACCAGCTACTGATTTGACAATAAACAGTGCTACAATGTTTAAACGTGTTTGAAAGGGTAAAGGTCATCATCGCAATGACTCTGATACACTTGTGTTTTGGGGGTGATTACCCTCTGGGTTATGTAAAAAATACAGTTTTGCTATTTTGTTTCTGCCACAACTGCATTATGAAAAAAAAAAACAGATTCAACTAAACAGGACTACAATCTGGAAGGATTTTTCCGGATATATTTCTAAATATATATAATGGCTTTAAAAGTCTGATCCCTTAAATATTTTGAGCAGTGTAGTAAGCGCTTCAAATAAACTTATGTGTTCACCAGTAATTGACATCGTCAAATTTCCATCTCAGGTGGAGGAGGAGGCGGAGGAGGCGGTGGAGGTGGCGGTGGAGGCGAGGGAGATTCATCGTCTGTATCAAGTGAGTCGAGCTGCCTAAAAGAACTCCATGATTTATTTTTAAAATTTTATCTCGCAAATTTTTTTAATGTTTTGAGACTTCTTGTTAACCGTTGTCTTGAATCGATGCTAGCGAAACTACTGTGTGTATACCAGTACTTTTCGTAGCTGTCGAAACTTATGGTTTAGATGTAGGTCATCATTTGGGTAGGCCAGCAAGTGCTCGAGATGTCTTCAATTGGATCATTCAGAGTTTTCGGCGGCCATCTTTGACGCCATATTGAATTTACATGTTGCACCATGAGTCAACATATTTTTTATGGTCTTAATGGTCTTTTTTATGTCTTGGATTCCTTGCCCCCCCCCCCCCTCCCAACATAGGGATAGACACCAAGATCATCAAATTTGAGTTAATGGTTACAGACTGATGACCATTCAGAGTTTTCGGCGGCCATATTGGACGCCATCTTTAAAAAAATCACTTTGCCGGGGGTCCAACTTGGTAAACTTTTAGTGTGTTAAAAAGTATACTAAAACCAGAATCAATCGATAAACCTTTTGTAGAATTTTTTCTCTCTTTTTTTTTTTTTTGGGGGGGGCTGTATTTTGGTCTGACTATTGGATAAATAATGCCCCTTAAATTATGGTAACCAGGGCGGTCGCATTCCTGCTGCCGCTAATTTTGTTGTAATACTTTGGCGAGAGCGATCGTGTATGTTAATCCTTTCTCATATATCTCTCTCATTTTATTTCAGCCAGCGAAATATACGGCAGCAGTGGGAACGCAGGAACTTCAAGTAAGGGAACCTTTCATCTAATGTATTCATTTATTTAATGGCTGTCCGTATCAATTAAAGCTATTCATGATAAATGCATAAGAAATAGAGACATCCAATATGGTTGCATGAGGTCGATTTCCTTTTTAAGAAGTTTTAAAGAATTTTCAGAAGTGCAAATTAATTTACATAGACAGTGGTGTAATATTTGATAACCATCGATAAATGCGACTGTATTTTGCTTACAATCTTTAACATATATTCCAGGTGTGACGAGCACAATTTCAAGTAAGTATCCTGATGGCGTTAAGTCTGAAATGTATGTATACACAGATATATGCATGTTTGTACTTTTTCAATTTTCTGGCAAGTTACATTTGAATACACGTGAACGTTGAAAATAATATTAAACGCGTGTGATGTTAGGTTTCGTGCAGCAAGACTATCCGGTCCAACTTTTCCGCTCAATGCGGCATTGGGTTATTGCAATTTTGGCTCTCAGTGGAGCAATGGGACACGGTATTCCATGGCACCGTAGGAATAGTTTGGCCCAGTGAAGCAATGGACGGAAGAAGGCGGTGAGGGTGGTGGGTGTGTGGTGTGGGTGTGAGTGTGTGTGTGTGTGGGGGGGGGGTAAAACCTAACATGCGCGAATACACATCACCAGGACAGACGCCTCACTTGATCCGAACCACAGCCTAGTAGGTAGCGTATTGGGCTTCTGCTCTATATCTCATTTTGCCTTATCCGCTAGAGCACTCTTTCTTAGCGCATGGGTTCGAATCCCTCCTAAGCCACATTTTAACTAAGTTACATGTATGCTCTCCTTTTGCGTCCATTGCTCCATTGGCAAAATGTACCGCACGGTATACCGTGATCCATTGCTCAAACTGAGCTCCAAAATAGCAGAAACCCAATGCTCCATTGAACAGACAAGTTGGATCGGCTGACAAGATTAATAGCGTAGGAAAAATTGACTGAATGACAGCACAGCGACAAGATCAAATGTACCCCATATTATGTATTGCTTGTGTCCGGAAGTCCCATATTTCACTTCGTTTCTCTCTACGACGAGCAGTTTTCGAGTTACATGCCACTTTGAGAAAAGTAAACTGATTGACGCCCAAATAACATTGAACACTACCAGTTGAAACACCTCATATGCGTGTTACTAGTGTCCCCGGGTCCCACGTTTCACTCGGTGTCGTTGTATGACCAACCGTTTTGGATTTACAACCACTTTGTGTGTAGAGCACCGAACGACCCCCAAAATGACCTGGAGCATTACAAGATCAAAGGTATCCTACTTATGTGCTACCAGTGCCATTGAGTCCCACCTTCCAATCCATTTCGCACCGCAGACAGTCGATCGAGATAGAGGCCCTTTTGAGACAAGTGCACAGAGTGACCCCACAATAACCTCGAACACTTCTTGGTCAGGGTACCCATGTATGCAGTACTAGTACCCTCGCACCCCCCACCCCCATGTACACTGCTGTCCCTAGAATCCCAAAATTCAGTTCGTTTTACTCTACGGCCGCCGTTTTCGAGTTACTGGCCATTTTGAGACAAGTGCATTGAATAACTTTCAAAACAACCTTCAGTCGTGCAAAGTTTCCCCGGATATGTGCCACTAGTATTCCTAGTCCCAATTTCATTCTTTCGCCTGTGGCCAACCGTTTTCAAGTTCGAGTTTCAGGCCACTTTGTGACAACTGACAAGTGCATCGAATGACTCTAAAATGGCCTTGAACACAACAAGTTCCAACGTACATGTACCGTATATGTGTGTTACTGGTGTCACTGAGGTCCAAATTTCAATCCGATTCGCTCTAGAGCTAGCCGTTATCGAGATACAGACCGTTTTGAGACAAGTGCACCGAATAACCCCCAAAATAAACTTGAACACTACGGATCCAAAGGTACCCATGTACGTTCTGCAATTACTTCCCTAGTCCAAATTTCAGTCATTCCCTTAACGATTAGCCATTTCCAAGGTATTTGTAGTTGTTCATTTTTTTTCGTTGGCCACAATTTTAAATTTCTGAATCAATCTGTTTTCAGTGTTTTTAAATATGACATTTCAAAATTCTGATAAGTAACTTTAGCGTGGACTGCCACAAGGACTACATGTAAAAGCTTTGGCTGAAAAAGAATCATAACTGTAAAAGGAGTAACGTTTGAGGAAATCGTGTCTTCCGAAAAATACAATACAGAGTGCTCTGAAGAACAACAAAGTAAACACTACCAGGTCTGCATGTACATTTAGTACTGCTACATGTACTATTTCCCTTGTCTCTCAGCTTGCATTCTATTTAGTTCTACGATTAGCTATTTCAAAGATATGTGCAATTGTGCATATTCCTATTGACCATAAGGGAAAAATCAACTTTTTTAATTTTAAGTTTGAATTTCAAAATTTCTAGAAGCGTTTTGTGGGGACCGTCACAGTGGATGTTTACAAAAAGTTGAAACTTTAGTTGAAAACGAATCATAGCTGGAAGGGAAGTAGTATTTTGAAAATTATCTGCCCATATTGTCCCATGTTAAGAAATTTGAAGTTTTAAATAACTGTCATTAGGCACGTCAAATTTTCTAATATGTAACAAGTATTTTTGTGAAGTTTACATACATGCCAGGAGATATGGTGGATATTTACCGTTCCACAAAATTTTGGCTTTGGTTTGCTTGACGGTTTATGGGCATTTTACGGACGACCGACGACGGCGACGGACTGCCGCGCCACGACAACGGCCCTGCTGACACAGCCATGTAGAGCTAATCATGGGTGGTCAGACGTATGCCGTAGTAGAAAGCAGCTTAAAGTATCCTCTTGACATATCTAATTCCGGTAATGGATATTGCCATAATAGTGCTTTTTAATCATGCTATTTTTTTTTTTTTTTTGGTATATTTATTTTCTGAGGTTTACAACAAGCCGAAAGGCATTTTAATGTTTACCTCACATACATACACATGGAGCGAGGCGGCCACGCTGAAAAATAAAAAACAGTAGAAGAAATAATAATTGTTTACACAACATTACGGCATTCTATTCAAAGCGATTAGTTTTATTAATATAACGATGAACAGCTGAAAATATACAAGTATTGACTTCAGTGCTTAAGATCAATGAGCCATACAATAAAAGTGAATGTAAATCAGTCGAATTCCGAATAAAGATGTTAATATCTAAACTGTTGACAGTAGTTCGCTTTGTGCTAAAAGATTCTATTCCTTCCATTTCAGCCAGCGACCTGTATGGGAGTAGCGGCAACACCGGAACATCGAGTACGTAACATGTGTAATCACTAAATCAGCTGTTTTTTTTGTGTGTTTTTCTCTGAATAGCAGATTCGGTTTTAATGGTCAATATACATTACCTTAGTAGGTCTTTTCTTTAGTCGCGCGCCACCTGGTAATGGCCTGGCGGGATTTAGTAGAATGTTGTACTTTCTTTACATTTTATTCAGTAGTATATTGGCAGAAAAGGTTTATTTAATCACACCTCACTCACCAAATTAAGCACTGATTTAGTGTTTGTGATACTTATCTTATTGGCATCCATTGAGTAATGCACTGCCCTTATGATTAATATAATTGCAGTATTGGTGACTCTGAAATGGACTGGATAACTAAATCAAACTGTTTTTATTAATGGGGAAAAAGGTCTTGATCCAGGCTTGGTGCTTTTACTAAATATAAAAAACTGGCTAAAATACGAATGATTGACAAATGGTAGCGGTATTGTATGTTGTGATTTTCTATAAAATCGCCTTCTCGGCACATCGATGATAACATTTTGTTGGTGTATCAACAATCAATTTTGCCAAAAAAATCTGAAGAATTTTGCTTACATTTTACATTTTCACTTTTGTCTTACAGGCTTAAGTTCCATACTGCGAAAGAGTAAGTAAGAGTATCGCACTGAGAGTAATATCAGCCGAAGACTAGTCTCGAACTAAAAGGACGTACCGTTTAATTCAAAGCAAAGGATAGCGATTGCGTATGTGCGATACTTCATATTTTTGATGGTCGCAGTAATGCTATGCTACATTTTCTTTTATGATAATTTGTTTTTGTTAGAAAAAAGTCCAGAAGAAAAGAACTCCAGAAGACGGGGATATTAAACGTTATAGTGTAATGTATAATGTAACAAGAGGTCCAAGGACCTTGGCGTTCTGCTTGACACCTGCAGTTGGTATGACAAATGGCAATTTTCTGCAGACGTATATTAAACACTGATGAGATATAGGCCTTCCAAATATGAGTGACCTTGACATTGATCTTTCAAGATCACTAAAGTAAACACACCATTACAGTTCCCAAATATGCTTTCCTGTTAATGTCCAACTGTATCATATGGCCTCACTCTGCTTCTTTACGAGATATAATTCTTCAAAATTGAGTGACCTTGACTTTGACCTTTGAAGGCCACTTTCTTTATATGCATTCCTATTAATGTTTAGTAGTAACATATGGCCTAACTCTGTTCCTTTACGAGATATTCGGCTTCAAAATCTGCGTGACCTTGAATTGGACCTTTCAAGGTCACCCAAGGTCAAATATGACAGTGTCATTGGACTCCCCATATATTCTTTCCTATTAATGTTTAATAGTAACATATGGCCTAACTCTGCTCC